>JGI24159J19872_10001507_pt1 | contig 25796 bp, 13 predicted proteins | sample Ectturendosymbi4_FD_19872 | JGI IMG/M metagenome (IMG submission 19872)
TTTTTGTTTGTTTACGATGAAAATGTGCGATAGACAAAAATTTCAAGGTAACACTTCTGCACAGCTTTGATCAATTTTGTAGAAATTTCAAAAATTTCAAATAACGTGGAGCACGTTACAAAAGTCCTAAGAATTTTTGCCTAAATTTTTGTCACACTAATCGCTAGGTTTGCCCGAGGGTTACCCAGTTTTTGCCGGAGTAGTTGCAATTTTTCTGCCGCCGTAGAGCAGCTGCTCTTTCTGACCCCACCCCAATTATTACAGCTATGCTTCATGGTGCAACAGCATTTCTGATTCTAAGCTTTGGTGAAAAATCACGGCGCATGATTCTTTAAAGACCAGCCAACAGATGGCGATATGGAGTTTTGATGAAAATTCGCTTGCGTCTCGCTCAGGACAGCTGCACTCGCAGAAAAAAGAGCAACCACGTGTGTTGTGTCCGACAAGCACCACTCGGCAAAATTTACTCGTATGTCTTAACGACCTTCACGTAGTAGCGTGACGAAGGTGAGGTTGATCTTTGTTTAGCGCTACAAGCGACAGGGTGTTGAATAGTGACAGCTGAACGTCGCAATTAGAATTTAAGGTCGGTCGTTTAGAGTTAGACAGCAACGGGTTAAGCAGCCAAATGACAAACGCGTTGTCACCTCTTAGAAATATATGTTTTCTCGTTGCATGACCCCTAGGACGTTGCACTTGCCGTAAGATGCAAGTTGACTTCATCGTAACAATAAGCCGGTAGCACTTGATAAAGCTGCAATTTACCCACCTGATGTTTGCTCTTTCGACTAGGGAAAGCAAGCAAAAATGCATTGTCGTTACCGATAAAAACCATTTTTACGGAATCGGTTTCGCAGACGGCAATCTTGCAAAGAAGCAGGCCTGAGTTTCATAAGATTATGTAGCCTATTAAATGAATGTATCCATCCTGGACAGATGTCACTGCAAGGATGGCATGCGTGAATGACCGCAAGGTCAGTCGTTCGCATTTAACGGGTGCGCGGCAAGGAATGTATCAAATGTCATTTCTGCCTGAACAATTTTACACACCAATAGCTTCAGATGGGTAATTTTTTTCGACCCAGTGTACAGCAAGACGTGTGTTTCAGCGTAATTCACTGAATGAACAACAGAGCGCAAATGATAGGAAACAGAGTCTGGTCGAACTTAACATCGTTTCTTTGCGAACTCGGTCATAACCACGGGCGTGATGCAGTAGAGCTTACAAAACCAGATTACAGCAATTATGAAACAAGTGATTGCGACATATCACTCTCTTCATAAAGCAGCGGCTGAGGAAGAAAGGCCTGTACGCTGTATATTCGATCATGCATGCTGCACAGTATCGTGAACAATGCAGTGCTATTGGTGTGATGCCTGTATCTGACATCAGCATTAGGCTTCAAGATGACAAAACGCGGCGCCAGCTTACTTTACTGAAGCACGCCACTGTTAACTGTGCTCTTGTGTCACCCTTGCTGTATGGATGAACTTTGTTGGAACTGATGTAGCGGTATGCGCTTTATGTGACGTCTGCTGTGCAGCCCACTCAAGAAAATGCTGCCTGTGCAGGGAGCACGCGTGGTCGTAACGCATTACTGGTCGAGAGATTTCCTGCGCTGTTGTGATGTGGTAGAAAAGCAGTTGGAACTGTTTCAGTGTGGCAGGCAGTTTTTGAAACTGGCGAATGTTTCTTGCAAAAGCTGAGCTTCCATTATCTTTTAGCAGTGTTGCACCTCGTCAGCCAGTGCAGATGCTACTGTTTTTCGTTTTCATGCAGTAAGTTGGTGCGTCAGCGAAGTTATTGGAATGCAAATCTGTATGTCTGATTGTTTCTTGTGACTTGCTGGGCGTAATATGCTGTTTGGCGTTTAGGGAAGTAATGTTTTTCGTGTTGGACATTTTGAAACAACCAAAAAACCCATGTGCAAGAATGAATTTGAGCAGGCGTTTGGAGTGTATGCAGATAAATCTGTATTCTGTACAACCATCGTCTATCGAAAGGAATCCTTTCACAGTAGGGTGTAAATATTCGCCAACTAGGTAGGCATCATGAGCTCTAATGATAACTCTATGGGATGAAAAACATTCCACAAGTGGAAACATTTAAAATTCACTTGTAGCACCACCAAATACAGCATAAAATTGTGCATCATCTACCTTTCGCAAAATATCAGAATACTTCTGATGCAAAGCGCGGTTTCTGTGCTTGTAAATCTGATATGGTGATGGTACAGGATGCAAGTGAGATGCATGAAAGCGTTAGAATTGCGTTGCCTTAGTGCAAAAAAGATATTAAAAATGATTCTAATTTGGTTGCAGTGCTCTGTTTACACCACGAGTATATGAGAAAAATGGGAATTATGTTGCAATACTTTCTTGTAGACAGTGGCGTAACTAGAAGTTTAAGACAGGGGGCAAGGGGGAAAAAACTTAGCTGAAGGAGGCCCACCAGTCAACACTCACAAAAAGTTAAGAAATGATAGTGAATCCGGATGTTGTGGATGTCTACACTAGCTAAAAAAACGAAAACACAGCGAAAATCGCAAAAAAAACAACAACCTATTGAAAATCAGAAAACTACTAAATATCAAAATTTCTGCTAAAGGGGGCCCATTTTTCACATTTAGCTTTCCGGGGGGGGGCTCGGACCCCTGCCCCCCGTCAGTTACGCCAGTGCTTGTACGTTATTACGTGGATGGGTATTTTAAGCAAGAAAGTGTGGATTGCGTTTGTTTTCTGTTGAAATATTTACGAATGCACGGATGCGAATCTACGCTATTGTAAGGGTGACTGACTTTCCACTTTTCTCTGCTTGTCTGAGGCTCACTTCGCCGTTTCATTTTATTGAGGCCTTTGCAAACTTCAAACAAGCCCGCGCTTGTGGAAACTTTGTTAATACTTGTAAAATATTTTTTTTATTTAAAACAGATGGACAGTTCAGTAGTTCAATAGCAAAACGCATAAGTCGTGATTAGACCGAGAAAAACTACTTCATAACTACAATCCATTATGAAAACCAATTTATTTTTGTTTTAATCGGTTTTCGAAATTGTTGACTTGATAGTGACCGCGCTTTCACCTTGTCGTTACTTGTAACCCACCTCAATTATTATTCAGCTCTTTGAATTGTTCAAGTCAAAGATTATTCAATTTGCCCTTACAAAGTATGTTTCTGTTGTATAATAAAGGTTCGTACGATTTGTTTGATTGGTGTTTTTCCCGAAGTTCGGTTTAAAATTGTTCTTGCTTGACTTTTTATTCGAAACGTTTGGTTTTAAAGTTTGGTTTATATGAAGTTAACTTATTTTATGCCATGCTTGATTGAAGCGTTCAAAGTTTTGTGGGTCACTAGTCTCAGCGACCTAGTTTATTGCTGCATTGTTTGAGGTCGTTTGAAACGAGACAGATGATTGAAGGAACAATCGCCTTATGTCGCTACGTAAAAACAATAGATGCCATTCTCTTCGCACCGTAGAAACTATTAGGGTTGGCAGCAGGCAAGCAATTCCCAAAAAGCGTCGACACCGACAAGCAATCAGCGTCCTCGCCAGGTGATCGTCGGTCACGTGACACGACACATACCGTTTTTGCCTACTGGGAACGAGCAAGCGAGAATACGAAGTCGAAAGCGATTTAATGGTGATGGTCAACGGTTTGATGTTTCGGTTTTGCAGGAGATTTGTACCTATTAGTGACAGCATGAGGTCAAGATGCGCAACAGCTCTTACGAGCTGATATCGTACCACTATACCGTCATGCCGTTAATATGGTTGTCCAGAGTTTTTCCCTAGGTTTAGTGAGTCGGTGTTGTAATGAGTGAACTTAGCTGATTGCCGTTGTGAAAACTGCTGAAAAAAAATGTAAGTTCGATGTAGCAGAAACTTCTCAAGAGCATGTTAAGTGAGAGCAAATCGGTTTTGCAGGTCTGGCGTTAGACGGCGTACATTTGAGCATTACGATCAGATTTTAAGATATTTAAACAAGTCTATGCTTGGAGCAAAGCAAATACTTCATACGCCCTTATTATGCTAATTTCGTTTACCAATTGCTGGATAAAAGCGTACAATACGTGGGAGTTTACGCCGCATTTTATTTCGTTGTTGACTTGATTTATTCGGCAAGTTTTAAACCGCTAAAAAGGAATGGTTGCAGTAGCGGATCTACTTCTGCAAAATATACATAGCACAACAATGCGCGTATACCTCTAGGCCAGTGGTTCTCAAACTTTTTCTGATCGCGTACTATTTGTGTGTCCCGTACTGTCATCACGTACCACCTTGTTCCAGGAAAAGTCGATGTGCCAAATGTAATTCGATCAAAAGTCTGGAAAAGCAGAATTGACACATATGCAACGTGAACAAAATGACTGAGAAATTTTAATGGCCATATTTAGAAAACAGCAAGGGAAGTAGACAACACAAATTCAGGAATTTATTAACAGAACCCGACAAGTAAAAACTACAGCTGTGAATATATTTTTTGTGAAGAAACACAGAAAGTAGGCCGCTTCGCGTACCACCTTGCAGGTCTTCGCGTACCACTAGTGGTACGCGTACCACAGTTTGAGAACCACTGCTCTAGGCCCTTGTTCTAAAGGTTTGTCAGGTGACACTCCCCGGAAAGCTAGGAAAACCTTGGGCTCTGTCGTGATTTACCACAACCATTTTTTTTCCTGTACTATAAGGCCAACGTCATAATGCTTGTTAAGTAAGTAAATAATTTAACGAAATTTGGTTTCTGTTTGGAATTTCGTTTGATTGGGATTCCACTTGCCGAACAATACGGCCGCCAATTCAGAAATTTTTGTTTCGCCTTTGCTGCTCGACGCAAAAGTGGAGCAGACAGATTTGCGCTCGCCTCGCACTGCCTTAAAAACGCCTGTCGAAGTGAACGGAGAGGTGGAAAGGAACAGTACCGTGGACATCGCCCCAACTGCCGGAACTTCTCCGGTGAACCAAGCCATCATAGTGGATAGTTCTGCGCGAAAACGAAAGGCAAGTCCCTTCGTCATAAACACTGCCAACGAACAGCACACAGTTCCTAACAGCAACATCCTTGAGAACGGAGCGATTGACAGCGCAGCGGCGAGCAAGATTCCTCGCGTACTAGCCACGTCGTTCTCTCAATCGCTCGGCCTAAACAGTGTCAATTTAGTCAATTCTCTAGGCAACCAGCCAGGTCTGAGCCAAGTAACCACCGTTCCTGCGAACAAACAACTTTCAGCAACCGCAGCAACGGCAGGACTAGGAGGTCTTTTGGTTGCTCGACTGCCAGCAGCACAGCATCCTCAATCGGTTCTACCGTCACCAGGAGGTGGTGCGGCCTTGTTGCCTTCAGCGGCAGCAGTTGGATCAAACAGCTTGCTTCGTCCTACTTCCGCTTTCGGAACGACAGTCGTTCCAGCTGGTCAGACTCCCAGTCTTATCGCTCAGCCGCACTTGCACCAGTCATCGCAGTTGATCCTCGCTAATTCGTCGGTGGCTGTCGCAGGGATAACAGGAGCAGATTCGAATCAAGCGGTGTCCGTTTTGCCTGCAACCACGGCTTCGCATACTATCATCAATAGTGCCGGAAAGCCGACCAACATGTCAATACAGCAGAAGGACACAACCTACACGAAAATATTTGTTGGCGGCCTTCCGTATCATACGACCGACGCGTCATTGCGCGAATATTTTGCTGTCTTTGGAGACATCGAGGAGGCTGTGGTTATAACTGATCGTCAAACTGGAAAATCACGAGGATATGGCTTTGTAAGTACTGTGTGTGGGTGTACGTGTGAGTTATCTCGAGAGGTGCAGGGATGAGCAACACGGCTCGAGGCAGCTTGGGCTTCAAATGTGGGGCAGACTGATAATGTAGTGAAATCGCTGAAAATTGCGAAAAACTGCTAACATATTGAGCTGTTCACAAGATTGATACTGTACTTTATATCCAGAAAGTACTATTGCATTAGACTGTTAGCTGAGACCAACATTGGCAGGAAGAAAACCTAAAGGTGTTTTCCCGATTTGTTTTACACTTTAAGCGGCACCTATCAGCGTGAGTTTTTGAACTTGGGATGACCCAACCCTAAAGACAGATTTGTATGAACAGTTGCTGCAGTAATGTTAACGGTTGCATTTTATATTCGTGGCACATTGCAGATAGGGATGTGCTGAGACTTGTTTCCGACCACTCTTGGTATTTAACCACTCCTGTTGGTAGGACGTTTACAAAACATTTTTAACACTGGTATTTTCTTTATTCCTGGGGTGCAAAACCTTTTCGCTATTTCCGGTCGCATTAAGTTTATTTTTATGAATTACGGCCGCCAGTGAGTTCAATTTTTATGAATCACGTTTAATCGATCCGATAGTATCCCATTTTCTCGAGCCTATGAGCATAATAAAATGTCGAATATTTTATTGAATTTACTTAATTAAGCACGATTCCACATGTTTGTATGGCCGTGTTTTCATTAATGCACGGCCGCCTCAACTTATATTTATAAAGTTCTTACGGAAGGCCGCAGGTTGTGCACCCCTGCTTTACTCCCACTGAAGCTCCTGCACCTTCAACCTGAAATCAATTGAAAAACGGTGAACTGCACTTGCCCAGATGGTATTTTGAATGGAGTTTTTCATTCCTTACGTCATGCGCAAAGTGTTTTCACAATTTCAACATCGACAATCGCATCTTCCTATGCCCTGAGTACATGGGCGCAATTAGGCGGGGGACGCGCTCCCCCACTTTTTCAGACAGTGGGGATATAATATGCCATGTTCCTACACATTTTTCTCTATAGGTTTCGTAATATATTGTTTTCACACCAAGCTGTCCCCCTCACATTTTGCAACAAAATTATGCTCATGCCTGAGTAGCTTTACCCTCACCGTAAGTTGTCTTTCCCTAAGTTCAAAATAATAGCTAATATTAACATATGTATGTGTGTAGATAAGTGATTTCGCAGTTTGATGCTTGGTGGGACAATTTGAGGATTAATTTTAATGGCGGACTTTACTGACGGTTAAAAGTGTCTGCACGAAGGTTACACTTACCGAGGAAAAAGGTTGTAAAGATTCACCTTACAGTTGGCGTTAAAATTATGGTAACGTATTAATTTCAGCCCCAAGCTTGTGACCCACCAATGTTTAAATATTTCATTTTCTCTTCGTTGAATACCCTTTTCCAAATTATTATCTTTCACAACTCTTATTGCTGCTTCCCTTAGTACCTTCGTTTTGCTTTCCTGTTTTCGGAAAATTAGTTTGCACCATGGATTGGCCTTAATGCAAGCATAGCCTTCTCCACGTATAACATAAGCGCGTGATCTTAAAAAGATTGGAAAATTGGTTCAGCAGCTACGACCTATATTTTTATTCCAAGATTAATTTAATAGTGCATTGTGATTTTCTAGTACGTACGTTCTTGTTTGATTTGCACTTCATATACTTATATTGTTGTGGATATTTCAGTCACGTGCTTGCGTAGCAGTAACCATGCACTTATAGCCCCACACGCCACTACAGCTTCACAGCCAGTAACTATAGGTTTGAGCCAGAGGAGAACTTAGCTGAAGGGGTCCCTCTTGGCCACCGTAAGGTACCCACTAGCTAACACTCAGTAAAAAGTTGATAGTCAATCCGGATGTTGAAGTCTATACTAAAACCCGAAATTACCAGAAAAAAAAACTCCGAAAAACTTTCGTGAGGCTCAAGCTAAAGTTTCGAAAAACTGGTACGCAACTCAATTGTGTTTTTTAATAACGTTCCGTAGTTCCGTTCCTAAAAAGCATCTTGTACTGACAATTCCTTCAACTTACTGAAAGAGGAAAAGTCGTCACAAGAATAGGTCAATGCAGACACGTGGTGAACCTTTGAATGTAGTAAGTTTTGCACACACATTAAACTGAAACAATGAATATGAAACGTGACAATGTGGTCAAGGTGAATGATAAGCCGGTCACTCATTAATGATAACTCTATAGCAAGTGTGCACAACCTTTTCGCTATTCCCGGTCGCATCATGTTTATTTTTTATGAATTACGGCCGCCAGTAACTTTCCAACTAATTTGTTTTTTGCATTGCTTCTGTTCTGCTCCACACACAGCCTAGCCTGCTTTCATAAAACCATTTGGCCGTGTTTCTATTAAGTACCCTCGAACAGTAGACAAAGCTATTAAGATATGCACCATGACATACTATTTTTAATTACATGTGCACGGCCGCAAAGATTTGCCGCAGCCACATACCCCTGCTCTGAAGTCTTGGCCGAAAGGGATTTTGATAAGTAATTTGAATGATCAATAAATCCCGCGTTACAGCCATGGGTGTCAGAAGGAGGCCCCCCTGGATTTCGAAATTTACTATTTCCTATTAAAATTTTAGCAGCAAAAACGGTCGTTTGCTTAGTTTCGAGTGGGTTAAATGAAATATCGCGACTTTTTCCCCCCCTAGAAAAATCTTTTCGGCTACCCCTGGCAAAAATCCTTCCGACGCCCATGGTTACAGCTCGTGTAAAGAGTGTTTACTCAAGTCGTAGCATGGTGGTAAGTGTAAACACGAGCTGGCCGTCATCACGTCGCTTAGTAGGAAAAACAAGATTGAATTTAGCTGCTCTTAATTCGAAGCAACATAAAAACAGTCGGGATGTAAAGACATTTAATGTTGCGGTGAAGACAGCAATTTGTGGTTGGTGCTGTCGTGAGTTAGGCCTGTTCACGCCAGAGTGAGAGCAACTTCACCAAGCTGAAACTTTCATGGTAAATAACTTTCTGATGCACTTTGGTAAAATATATTTGTTACTGTTTTTTTTAATGCCGATAAATTGCTGACCTAAAACCAATATCGCGTGTTTTTGGTTCATGTACTCATCACAGTGTTGTAAGTACCGATTAACATGTCTATCAAAGAGTTTCGCCGGTAATGAAACAGTGATCAGTGTTGTAACCTTCATTACGTTATTAGTGTCTGGTAACTTCGTTTTTAAGTATATTTACTGGTTAGACTTCCAAAGCAAGATCATTGATTTTGTGCTATAGCATATGTAAAATATATTGGTAGGCCTAGCAAGATTCAAATTTGTAGTTGCCGAACAAACAAACTGTCCTATTGTTACAACGATGCTTTGTTTATAAACAATTAATTTGCAACCTATAGATCACCAGCACTTTATTTAGCAGTTGATGTTAGGTATGAGTCAATTAAAAATAGCCAAACATGGCAAAGTGTTTTGTGAAATAGCAGTATTTCAAAATGCCTAATTCGATTAATGCTCCGCTTCGTGCAAAAGAATTACATTTTCGTGCTCTATACCAAACGCCTAGGTTTACCAAAACAGCGTTAATGGTCTTGAGCGTTCACACTTAACAAAACTGCATCACATTAAGAACTCTGGAAAAAGGAAATACCCTGCTAGGGCAGTTCGTAAACAGCCGAATTTTTTCTACCGCTCCCTGAAAGAAAAGCTTTTCCTTCCATGCGTAAGCAAAAATTTCGACAAATCCAATTTTAATGCAGTAGTTTCCATGGTACAAAATTGACTGGTCGGTGTTCGTGACCTAATGTTCCTGTGCAGAGTGCAGTGCTGCAACAATTACTACCGCAAACGAACGGCAATACCTTCACAATTCAATGCAAACGTGTGACTATATGCACTAGATTTGTTATAGAACGTTGGCGCCTAAGCTTAGAAATATGTTGCAGTATACTTCAAACGCTGTTTTTGTCCCCTCTCCAGGGCGTTTTCAGGTGCGATGTGTCTCTAGACGGGTACAGTTCAAGCCGTTTTCCATTCCTCCAGCAAGAACTATTTTGCTAAAACAAGGTTCTCCAGGGAAATTCTGAAAATACTTAACACGAGTTTTGCCTTGGGACAACATAGTTGAAATCCCTCCGCGATGCTCCGGTTCACGGGGGTTGTTTGGCGTGGTAATAGTGGTCAGTGCGTTGAATTATCGAACTTTGTTCAGCACCCTGTTCTTCCTATTTAAACGTAATAAAAAACGACAAGCTAAACTGTTTTTGGCGTGGTGTCTGAATCCAGGNTTNAAAATTAGGGATTTTAATGTGCGTTAGAGCATGGTTTATGCAACGCTAATATCGTTAAGCTGTTGGTCGTGAAATTTGTCTTCATGTTCATCAAAGTTTGAGACAAATTATTTTTACTTGGCCAGCGCTATTCTTCAAGCGGCATCTGCTTTATGCAACTACTACTCCATACTATCAAAAAATCTCCTTAAAGTTAAAAGATACTGGCACGTGTTTTGTTGTTACTAACACGTGGTTCATTTTAGATCTCAGCAAGAAGAAACGTGAATAAAATCGCTGGGAGACATAAGCCAATAGACCGTATTTAGAAGGGTGGGTCTACATAAAACCTCGTCAGGCTTCACTATCGATCATTAACGAGGTGCGGGTTTCGAGCAAATTGTTTGCATCTGTGCTTCGTTTAAGGCAACAGCAAACAGGCGCCCTCGCTATGCTGTATTAGTTTTCCAGTTAACGATTAAAACGTCTGGGATGCTGCGTACGAAGTATTTCTATTTTAACCGCCAGAACAATTTTCAGGTTATGAACGAAAGGTTTTCAACTCATTCGCAGTTGCAGTGCCATTTGTCATTATATCTCGTTGTTGGATATCTGCTTCATACCTATTTCATCCAGCCGTGATGGACTGTTGACCAATCGAACCAAGTACGATGCTTTTTGTGCTGCAGGTTACCATGACAGAACAAGCTGCAGCTGAGCGGGCATGCAAGGATCCCAACCCTGTCATAGACGGTCGCAAAGCCAACGTCAATCTCGCTTACATCGGAGCGAAACCGAGAATACTGCACACAACCGGTACGATAAACACTGCGGTCTGTCAAACGTGTTTCCGTTCTAGGAGTGTAGTTCCCAACGAAGGAACGCCAACATTTCATTCCAAGATTTTCATGATTCGCCAGAGCAGCGGTGTTTTGAGCCTCCATGGTTTGTCTTGACTGCACACTCACAGTCGCTAAGCAAACAAGAGAATAGTGTTTCGAGTGACTGCAAGACACGCCACTAGGGTTTCAATCACTCAGCTACTGCTATTAGTTATTGGTTGCTCGTCAAGCACTCGCCCATGACGCCTATCATCGCGCATGCCCAGCAACAGCTGACATGCCTGTCGGCTCGCTTGAACAGGCGGCACATCTCCTGGGAGCAAGGGCATCAGCTCGCTCGTAATGATGATTTAGTCACCAAACGCCACCAGCGAATGACGTTCCCCGTGAAAAATCTGATGTTTCAAAGAACATTCATCGATGCAAGAGTACAGGGTGTTTGTACCTGGAGCCTCGGTTAGTTAAATCAATTATCGTTTCCTGAGATTGACTTAAGTCAAGTCAAACGGTCCGAAGAGAAAGTAGTTCTGCTATCATTAGGGCTCGGTAGATTCTTCATCAAAGCAGCGTTTTCAAAACCTTAGATTTATGCTCCAAGTGCTCAGCGCTCATGGTTCGACAGCTTAAACGCCTGTAAGAACCGCGACGAGTGCTTGCGTGTTGTAGGGGTGGTATGGTACTTGAGGGTCGCACGTCTCTTGTAAAACTGTAACGAAAAGCAAACAAATCTTGTAGCGCATACGGTCAACCGAAAGAGGCCGACCGCTGCGTTTTTGTCCTCGCATCCTCACAAGTTCCGTTCGCGTTGGGCGATTACATGAACGTGGTAACCAATTAGGCCAATGCCGCCATTAAATTTAAGCTTTGCTTGGTGTTAAAATTTGCAGTGGAGTCTTTGATGCCTGATTGTGAATTTTTTTCTCAGGACCTTACTTGATAAGAACGGTGCTTGCTTTCACCTGAGTAAATTTGTAAGGAATTAAGGAAACGTAGCGTACCAGTCTTCGTTGCTCTAGAGTGGCACTAAGATTGTCGTTTTGCTCCGTTCGTAAACGGGCAGACTGCTGAGATGCCGTCTCAGACAGCACCCGACAAAAGAAGCGAACTGGCAGAACGGACATTCGATATCTGTCAAAACCCTGAGTCAATCTGCGGCCGATTAGTGGCGCACAGAGTGAATCAAGCGAAATGGCTTTCTGATTGGTTGAACTTACAGCAAGTCGGCACTGGGTCGATAGGGGAAGCATATAATGTCTTTGTTTTTTAAGTCGTCGACCGGAGTGTTGTAAAATTGTGAAGAAACTGGCAGTTTCTACGATTCTCCGTCGTTGCGTGTAGGCTCACACAAACATACAATGACAAAGTGCTGTCATTGTACATTTAAAATAGTTCTCCGCGATTAGACTGCTTGAAATGTTGCGTGTACTCAACGACTTGTCTGTCATTACCAGAAACTTTTGTCCCAAACCCAACGACACTTTAAAGCATTAACTTGAATAAATCCACTGCATCAACCAATTCGCTCCTCAACGGAACAACTGATACCGCTTTCGAAGCTGCAGTAGGCCCCTTGTTCGTGAATATTGCTGGATAAATTTCCTCTCAGACAGTGCTTGTCTTCCGGGTGTATCGTACACCCCAGGGTGTACCAGAATTTTCCAAAGGTGTACCAATTTGATGGGGTGTACAGGGGTGTACCAGATGTGGGATCTTCAAAAACAGTCACATTGTCCCACATGTCCTTCTGCTTCAGCGCAGTGTGTTAACTTTTCACAGAATTTAAGACCGTATCTATCGGTGGTGTGCATTGTCTGCCTTTTCCAGCCTGTGTGTTTGCACTGTTGGTAAGACGACCACCACGTATTCTTTTTGTTTAAATGCAACATTCGGGAGTATGCAGGTAAGTAATGTTTGTGAACCATTGGTCTAGCTTGAATTTTTTGTAAGCTAGTGTAACAATCATGCTTTTCTCTGCAGTGGTTATTGTTTTGTAGAACTAGCAATTTTTTCCACATTACTTCAAGCAGTAAGCTGGAGCTAAGCGAGAACTTGTACCGAGAGGAAGTGAGTGATCTGTAAGTTGTTGATCTTCAAAGAAAATTTGACATACGCAATTTTTTAAAGAAACGTAGTAGCGAAAGGTAGTTATAGAAGAGCATAGTAACTACCAATGGAAAACTTCAGTGAATCAAGTGAGAGTAAGATGTCAGAAAGTCACACGATAAGTGTAACGTACCCCACTTTTCCGGAAGTAAGGTGAGTCGAAATTTAGCAGTGCACGGTTGTAAAGAAAGTTATTCACGAGAAAAAGGTTTGTATTGTTAAGAAGCACAAATGGAGGAGCGATGCCTTCATCTTGTATGGGTTTTGTCACACAAACAGAAATGCTGAACCTGTATGGTCCAGGGCATTGCCTATTTTATTCAACCGTATTTGGTAAAAGTAGTTCGGCTCCTGGACATCTCAAACGTGTGAGGTCACAGAATTATACTCATTAAAATCTGAAGTAATATCTCCAGAAAGTCATTGTCGATGGAGGAAAAAAAGCCGTTTCCAAGGTACGAAGAATTCCACTATTAAGCAATACAACTAAGGTTCGATGTCTTCATATGTCAGAAGATTTGTAACTTGACAAGCTGAAGAAAGCTCGGTTGTTTGGAATTTAGCTCGATGAAACAACAAATACGTATCTCAGAAGAGGTTCAGTTGATTTTGTGGTGTACGTTTGCCAATCTGGAAACAAAAACCGAGTTGTGCTGTCTTAACGTAGGAGTTTGCTCAACTGCTAAAGCCATCTTCGCTAAATTGAATCAGCTCCCTGAAAAACATGGTTTTGATTGGATGAAGTATGAGGCAGTTGCTACTAATGGAGCAGCAGCCATGCATTTACTAATGGAGTTGTCCGAAAAAACAAACATTTCCCTTGACCGTGTTTCAACCTGGTTTTTCCGGGGATTGGTCGGTCACAGACCGAAGTTGTTTTGAAATGACCGAAAAAACCCAAGTCAAATTGATTATAATGCCAGTTTCAGTCATACAAATGTCCCAAAATAAAAAAAATGACCGAAAATTTTTAATTTATTTTGGAAAAATGACCGAAATGTTTCAGCGAAAATAAACCTAGGTTTTAACTCATGCATGGTTAGTAGAGAATCTGTGGTTAGAGGTTAATTTAAGAATATAACCAGAGGCCAGGTCTGGAGATGGTTCTTGATGTCAAATAATTGAGAATTTCATCCGCTCACATTCGAAGAAGCATTGAACGTTTTCAGAAGTGTGCAAAGACATAGTAGCAGACACAACGAGGTTATATTTCATGCTGAGGCACGCTGGTTATCCAGAGGAAAAGTGTTACAGCGTGTGTTTCAACTGTGGCAAGAGTTGCCGGTTCGGCTTGCTCAAAGGATACCCACCCATTATCCAATAATTTTAAGACAGTTTTTGGCTATATTTGAATCTGAATTCTCTGTCATGGATCGTGCAGCCATTTGCACCTGAGGAAATTGACTTGGGCTTTTCGCATGTAGCTGCAAAAACGCAAAAAACAGCAGGATACGGCACACGTAGCACTAAAATTAATGAAAGTCAATCTTGCTGCTCATGAAGTTGGTATAACGCATAGTATGAATATAAAAAAATCAACTCATTTACTGTGGTTGCTCCCGCTGAATTTCATCCGCAAGTTGTGAAAAATGTGACTTTAACTCTGTTTCAGGGCGTTTTTCATAAGTGGATCAACATCTTTGATTGAGTTTGTTTTTAATTTTATTTCGACAAGTGCAGAAAACCCTTAGGTTGTTGGCATGCGATAAAAAGTAAATCGCTTATCGAGTGAGATTTCAGTATTGAGGAAGTGCTGAGAAGTGATACGCAAAAATCTGCTAAGAAAGCGACATTTACAGCGCAAGAATCGCTCACATTTTACACTTTTACAGCTCTAAGTTTTCGTGCATGGCAAGGGTGTACAGGTTTTCTAGCAAATTTTTAGGTGTGTACCAATACAAAAAAAGGTTGACAACCACTGCTCTAAGATACACAGCATTCTTACTTGCGAACCTCGCGTTGCCAGCATCAGCAGCACGCCTCCCGCAAAAGCATAAGTTTTAGTGATTTTGCCAGATAATCGCATTTCATTGGTTTCTGCAATCGAACTAAGCCATAAGCTCCAATACCCAAACTTGAATGGAAGAAAATGATGGGACATAAGTTTAAATTCAAGCCTATAAGGCGCACGTAAAATGTTTGTCTTCGTATTTTTCGCATTTGTGCGTGAATATGTTTAAAGCTTCAAAACAAATTAGGCCATCGGCGTTTTGTCGTCTCCTGCTTCCTGTCGGGCCACGGACCAATTTATTAAGGCTACACAGTACTCAGCACCCGTTCCTGCACCAAGCTTTAACACTATTTAACAACAGTAGCGAACCTCAATTGGAAATATGGTCTCATCAATCGACCATAAATAACGCCCGAAATTCGTCAGTAGTTTACCAACGTCGCGTCCGGTAAACTGTAGCGTGTAACATAACTCTTTTCTCGTTCGGTCATTCTCAACTTTGCCCAAGACACGCGGTCGAGTTTCGTTACACAAAAGAGGCTCGCTGCTCCTTCGTGGCCAGTTCAATTGTGCGACACGGCATGGGTGCCCATGGGCTTTGTTTTCAGCAAACCGTCACGAGGGCCTATGCGTGTTCAGCTCAGTGGGAATAACAAGGTGCGAGACAACGAGCACTTCTTGGTTTTCATGTCAGCAAATGCCCAGTATCATCAGCGGCATCTGGAAGCGACTAACTGAAATCTAAACGTGTTGACAAGGATGAAACTAAACGCTGTTCAATAGCAATGTGCTACATTGCTGTGGATAGCGTTTCCAAAAGTCGTACCTTCCGTAGAACCCGCCTTAACGTCCTCGAACCGTTGTATGCCTGGCATACCTAGTTTCCAATTACCTATTGAAGTCGCGAGACTGCTTTTGTCGTCTTACTTTTTCACATCAAACTGATTCGAGCTGCTTTTGATCAAAAGACTCCAGAATCTTTAAACGATGAAATAAGGTAAGATGTGCTTTTTCGGCAGCAACTTAAAAAATCCATGTGTTTTTCAGTTGGCCTACGACAAATTCCTCAAGCTTACGTCCCAGCAAACCAGTAAGTATTATCTTAATCGATATAATTTGTTGCAGTATTTGCACAGGCAACGTATATTGGGGCAAATATCTTGTTACAATGTTGCATAAATTTTAAGCTTAACGTTTTGATTTTGTGACTGAAGCAAGCAACGCCTAGTTCGGTTAAAACTGCAGCATTGAGTTGGCAAATATACAAATTTGTACAATACTTGTTGATCAATAGGTGTGCAAATAGAAAAACGGTCTTCTGTAGATCATTTTCTTGTTTTCAATAGCTGATAAAATGCTTGTCCATTGACAAGCTGTTTTTGCATGTTATTTAAAAAAACCCATACTGAGAAATGTGAAAAGTACAGCAGTTGCATTTGCGCCAACCAAAACCATAATTTTTCGGAAGCATTGAATGCAATGTTCATGCTTATAAGGTACAGAATTTTAATTATAAGTTTGTTCATGTTACTGGCTTAGTCTTTTGAACACTTGGTCGGTCCGTTATGCAAATGGGAAACTAAATCTGCTGGGTTTACCGCACTTACCGGATGCGCGGTTGATACCAACTGCTGGTTTGAATCAGAACATGAGCTGACTCGTAAGTGATCTGTTGAAACTGGCATCAGTCTACAGCTCCAATGCACGTGGTGCTCCGCTTGAGTTAACTTAGTGGTTTTAGTATCTAGCATGTCACATGTTAACCCATACGAAAGCAAGATGTTACACTGATGCGTTTATTAAGATTGACGGTCAATCAGCCTTTATAAACTCTAGCACAGTGGTTCGCAACGTTTTTTCCGTATTCCTCTCCTACGAGCCCCAAAATTTCATTTCCTTCCTACCATAATTCACAAGAGAAGTGCCAAGATGACCTTTACAAAAAAGAACGCAACTCGGGTTTTATTGTAAAATACATTCAACAAATCAGTCAGCCAGAAATGCCTCAACTGAATTTCTGTAAGCTGTTTTTGGTGGCTTTTAGCATCTTCTAACATTGTACATCTGCTTATTTTAGGTATTTTTTCGCACCATTTAAGGATGAAAAAAACGCTCTGCTTTCTGTAAGAGAACAATGTCAGTAAAAGCGCTTATAAGACAATCTTTTATGGATGTACGTAATGTCATTTTAACAAGCTGATACCAATGTTAAATCTAGTCAGCAACGCAACGTTTACCATCTCGGTTATGAAGATCCATCTAAAAATGCAACCAGGCGTAAAATCTATTTAAATTATTATTAATCTGCATATTAGCTTTTTTCACGCTACTTGCGTGCAAGTGAGAAAATAGAGAAATCATAATTGCCGAAAATATCAGATTTTGTAGAATCAAAACAAACTTTTAAAAATTTCCTAATTCACCCCCAGTTCCTCCTTTGAGTAAATTTCTTTCCAGGAAATACAAATTCCTCACTTCGTGCGCCAAATGACTCCCGGTGTCAAGCGAAATTTCTGACCTATTATTGTTTGTCAGTTGTTTGCTTCTGAGTAAAGGAGTAACGTTTGGCGATTACTTTTTTAATGTGTGTTGCGTAAAATAAAACCTTTTATCTGATGTCAGATACCCACAACAAGCTACAGTACGGGAATAACTAACCATTGAAAAATGTTGGACGAAGTCTTAAGATCTCAATTATTTTTCTTTTTCTAACCTCAACATAAACTCCTAACCCGACACACTTACCTAAATACTAAGCGTGCAGCCACAGAAAGCTAACCTCCATCATTGTCTGAAAGTCCAAGGTTAATATCGGAGTTGTGTAAGCTTTATTACATTGTGTCCCTTTGCGCGACAGCTAAGCTACACCTGCCTGGTAGCAGGGAAGGCCACAGACTTAAAACGGTACGGATCCACAGATACTACTTTGAAGTGTTAAGTTTAAGTATGAAGTTAAAATAACAAATGTGAAGTTACGGCTATCGCAAGAATCTGAACTCTCAGCCTTTCATGTTGTAACACACGTCCTGTGCTGTTTAACTTTCATGTAAAAATAATCCCAATCGCACAGGTATCATGTGTCGTGAAGCTTTCCTAATTTTTTCGAAGGTAAGAGATGTTGGTGATGCGGATAGGTTTGTTGCTGTGGCGTTTTCTGCAAGCCCTCCGTTGCAGTCTTGTCGACATTAAAACGGTCCTCGGGCTGATCACCCTGTTTTTGTTCTGTTTTCGTTTTCTTGTGGTGGAAAATGACGTGCAAAGCACAACGTGTGGTGTGATTATGCGTCACTGCAGAATCGTCTACTGCACAAGCAGCAGCTTGGTCGTCCATCTTTGATTGTTGGTGATCTCGAAATTTCCATTGCGATAAAACGTGTCAAATTCTTCAATCATAAGAGATCTTTCCGTGCAAGTGCTTGCGTCTTGATCATTTGCTTTCACAATTCATATTCTCAATTTCACTATAATTAAAAATCAATCTTTACCGGCTACCGACAGTGCCAGTTGATCGTTTCGAAACGATTGGGCACGCATTGTTGTTCCGCGCAGCTTTCACAGGAGTTAAAACGAAAAACGCAGAGCGACTCCTCGGCTCGGGCATAATGACGTCGTCTATTACTACGTTTGATTTCATGGCACGCATTTGATTTCATTAGTTTCACATTTAGCTGTTATTGATTATCGTTCTGCTCTGTGCATGGCGTGCTATACAAGATTGTAACTTAAGCCGGACATAGGCAATCAATTATTATCAAACACAGCAGGTAATTTGGCGTTCTTGTAGAAAGCTTTGACTGCCAAATGTTCGGTGAGCTCTGCCTGCAATTCTCTGGTAAGCAGACCTTGTTGCTGTTGGTGGTTTAGTTGTCTAGTTCATAATTGGAAGTCTCATCTCACAAACCATTAGACTTTTCACTCACTAACTTACTACTTAATGGTTAGATATCGTAGTGTTTTGATAACAGACTGATAAATAATTTTAACATTCCAATTTTTACTCACATAACACGAAGGATTGCCACAGCCCGTTAGCAATCGCCCTAACATCCAAAAAAGTGATGACCAGAAAAGTTTATCAGTTGACCCTCAGCAAGCTTAATTCTTATACAGTAACCGTTTCTGTCCGGCGCCTTCTCAAGCTCTCCATTCAAACCCACTCATGTATTACCGGTGCTCTGAAACCACCGGTTTCAAATGGGCAAAGACAACCGTCTTCATCGCAACAAAGGCGTTCTTTTGGAAATAGCGTGAGTGAATTGCGGAGCTGTAGACAAAACACAAAAGCAACAACAATCTTATTGTCAGTCGTGGCTTTTTTCCACGTTATTTACATTAATGATCGAGGAAGTACACAAATCCATTGCTCCACATGTGCACAAGGAAGTTGCTATCTGTGTCTTGATGTTCGCTGTGGACTGGATATAGAGCAGTTGGCGCAGTGCGATCCAGTGGTCACAGCCTTACTGCGGATATTCGCAGTCGAGAGATTTTCACAAAACTGCTATTTAATGTTCAGCAAGCGTGTGAGATTTGTAAATTGTCGTCTTAGGCGAAAACCTACGCAATTGTCCATTCTAAAACCAAACAGGCTCCTCAAATGCTGAACTGCTTGCTGGGTGGTGTTTAGTGGTGTGATGTTCTTTTCAGTTTATAGTGCTTGGCGTTGTTGGTGAATGAAGTCGGTTATGCGGTTAATTTCCGCTCCTTTGATTCTTTGCCAACTGAAAAAATTCAATGGCATGTGTCATGAGTGGTGGAGTTGCAGTGCCCCCTTCATGTCATAATGGTTTCCATTGTGTTGTGCCTAGGCATTTGTTAACAAACTTAGTGTAGCTTCATGGAAGAAATCAATGTGTATAGTCGTCGTAAGCATAATTCACTCGTTATATTTGAAGGTTTTATTACTTAGTTATTTTCCAAGTGTTGACGTAGTCTATGCCTGGTACACTTAACACTGGCGAAGTTAATAATTTATCCGTAATAGCTACTGCGGGACTTCAGCCAAGCCGTATCCAACGTGGCAACGAGCGTGGTATAACGTAAACGTGGCTTCCTATGCCTGAGCAGGAAGCTTGGATCCTTCAGTTTACTACCGGCTGTTTCTCAGCAATTTTTCGAACATCCGTTCGTTTTACTTTCAGACCCGTCCCAGCTGTTTACGCGCAATACCCTCAAACTGCAACCGCCTACGTCGCTCACAATGGCGTTCTGTTCCCAGCTGCGCAGCATGCACAGCCGATCATAGATTACGGCGGCGGTTACATGGCACAGCTCCCAGGCGGTGCTGCATACGCTACTGATGTTGCAGCGGCAGCAGGAAGTGGTAAGATGAGGTTTTATGAGTTTTTGTGGCGCATGCGCCTGTGTTTTTCCTCTAAGTTACCCGAATACTTATGAGTAAGCAAGGCCTGCCCGTGTTAAGCATTGATCTGCGTTAATCCTGTCCATTATCACCTTTCCTGGCTCAGACTAAATTCAATTTTGATACAGGAAGCTTGTGGGAGGCGTGAAGCAAAATAACCCGTAGCCGACCTGAGAAACCTGGGTGCCGCAGCCCTATATTAATCAAAACAGTGTGTGTTGAAACAAGCAAAGTTTATTTTGATTGTCAACCGTTCTATTCATGCTCTTTTTACAGCGTCGTACGCCAACGCCGCCTACGCAGCAACTCCTTTGCACCATCCAACGGCGGTGGCTCCGAGTTCAGTTACCGGCGCTGCGCAGCTTATTGCCGCTCCGACGCAGCCTACAGCACTCTCCCTGCCAGGTGCCTACCAAGGACTCGTGGCCGGTTATCCAAGTTCTGCTGCCACCGTCGCCGCTGCTTACGCAGCTGCCGCCGCTGGTAATCCTCTTCATCACCATCAGTCGACTCTTGCCAGCACACCGACGCCAAGTGTAGCCGCACATTTTACTGCTCAGCTGCAGCAGCAAGCAGCCGACCGACTTTAAGTGACGACTATGAGTTGATGCCACTGTGCTGCGATTCCAGACACTTTGCCTTGGCTTGGTCAAGCTACATGGTTGTAGAAGTGTATTCTGCGCAGATATAAAGACGTTATTGAAAGCGCTTTCGGACGCTGTTTAATTTATGAATGCATGTCCGTTTGTCTGCAGCCTTACTTTCTGTTAACGGATAGGTTTTAAGTTGCCTTTATTAACCATGGTGTTGGTGAAGTGGCCATCACTTGCCTTACGTCGGTACAAGAGTTTGGGGGTACTAAAGTTGTCTTAACCAAAGAAATCGGTCTTCGAGCTGACGAAACTACCTAACTGCTGTGCTTGCCAGCAAACTTGCAATTGCATGCTTATACTGTTACAAGTCGGAATGCCTTTTAAAAGATTTTGCGAGGGTCGAATGGTATAAGCAAAATTCCTTTTCCTCTTCTCTGCATCGTTACTGTCTGATTCTGAAAGCCATGGTGATATGTCGATCCTATGCACTTCGGAGAATTCCGAAGTAGGGCTACTGTGGTCGCGTTATTGTTGTAAATAGGTAAAGAGTTTTCGTGGGCCAGACGTAGTGTTATCGGCACTTAGTTTGTCCTGGTGATGTAAGTCGATGCTTGTCATCGTATAGCGTAGAAAGCAAAAACCTTTATTTGCCAATAAAAATTGGAGCGAACTGACTGTTTCCACGTGTGTTGCGTCCACGGCATTTGACAATTTGTGTCGGTAATCGACCGAGTCCTTATCCCCCTTGCGGCAATAATACATCCCGGAGATTTACAACAGACAAAATATTAAGTTTAATACCCCGGGCAAAGTATTAAGGTTTTCGCACCAGGGCTGTGGCGCCGGACAGAACCGTTGCCAGAAAGTTTCAACAGGGGGTTACATTTGTTCAGAGGGGCTTGACATTCTGAAATTTGATAAAAACTCCACCGATTTATAGTGCTTCATATTTCAATTTGGGGGGTCTTGGAGATTTGTTTGGGGTGGTAAGCCCCCGTGGCGTCGGGACTGGAGCCTGAGCCAAAAAATGTTTAATGGTGGAGCTGGAGCTTAATTTGAGTTCCGTTGAACAGACACAGTTTGTGGAGAAAGCCAATTGTACAAATTATACAATGGTTTTTAATCGACCAAATCATTCTGGATGTGGAGCCCGAAATTTGATTTCCGGCTCCACAGCCCTGGTTCGCATAGATTTCATTCCAGAGCCGAATGTTGCTCTGCTTGTCAAGCAAACGGTGTAAAGAAGCACGTGATCGTCAGTAGTAGAAGTTTGTAGTGTGTTGCATGTGGAGAGACGCGTTATCTATGTGGTGGACGTAAGCATTAACGACCCCGCGATAGTCAGTTAATTAAACAGCAGTCTGGTTTCAAGTAAGCATAGCTGAACAATTTTTTTACTAAATATGTCAATGCCTGCATCAACAACTGCATTGGTAAAAGTTGCCGTCTGTAATCATGAAAACCTGTTGTCGATTTGCAAGGTTAGATTTAAAAACCAACGAAGTTTGGTGCGAATATGACTGTTACACAGAAAATTTTAATGAAAATTCCAGCGAGCAACCTGCACCAAACTGATTGCTGCAGCTTTGCTGTAGAAAGCTTGCTCATGTATTTTGAATTATCCCGAAAAGTTCCTCTTGAACACCGAAAGAGTGAAGTTGATTGCAGACTCAGATAACTGCATAAATCCATAGAATTGCTGCTAAATTTTATCACAGGTCGTAATGACATCATTGGGACCATCTCGTTGCGGTGATCTGTACTCTTGAGTTGCCACGTTTACCCGGAGGCACTGCTTGTGGCGTTTGGTTGATGCGCGTGCTTTCCTCATTGTGCTCGCCACGTCCCTGGAAAGTCTCATTCTGTTATGTGCTTGGCAGCGACTTGGTGTCGTGCGATCTCTGCAGTTTTGGTGTAATGCAGTTTCATTGGGCTGTGACTAGTCGACTTTCGAGATCGTTTAAACTTTATTAAAAGTCTTTGAGTACTGATGGTAGTTCAGTTCACTCGTTACCTCACACTGCCCCCATAAAACAAACCCAAAAGTACCTAAATTTTATTTTAATCGGAAGTACAAGACTTTCAGTCTTTTTTGGTGTTTCGATCAGCTCTAGCACTATCGGCTGGCGAGTCATGGCTGAAACGATGCAAGCCACTTAGCGGCTCGCGCCGGCGTTTAAGGGTGCGTCCACCTGTCCGCAACTGCAATACCGATTTTGTTGCACACATTGGTAGGGGAGATGTGAGACCAATGAGCCATTTTTTTACATTTCAGGGTCATAAGTCGCAACGTTTAGCTAGCAAAGCTCCAAAATTTAGCATGAATAATAATCATCTCTCCCCCATCCACATACAAAAAATCGGCAGGATATAATCTTAGGAAGTGGCTGAAAATTAGATGTGAAAAATAATTTTTTTTTGGCTCATTGCTCCCACATGTGTGGGTTCAATGAACCACCGGTGTGGGACCTTTGAACCACCTCTAAGAATCCTGCCATATTTAGGTGCAATACAGCGAATTCTTCCAAAAACAGAGATATCAGCATACTGCAGGATTTTCTAATTGCAACACAACTCATACAATGTAACGATTTGCAACAAAAGAATGTTAAGTAGCGAAATGAAGCGGGTTACGATGTAACTACAGAGATACGAATTGGACTGTCACCCTGGGTTGGTTGCCACAGGTTGCAACCGTTTCTCAGTCTTAAGCACCTTCAAATTCTCTACTGAGATACAGGGACGCTGGAACAGCGGTAGGGCAGGGGGGGCAATAAAAGAGTTGAGGGCAATGGAAACTTGTAAAAAACAAACAAATCATTACCAGTTATGCTTGTTTTTGCGTAGCAACAACGTTGGCCTCAAAAATAATAGCAGAGCTTATGGAAAACCATTATTAATTTTGTGTGTGCACGAATAGCTGCAATAAATTTGTTTCAAGTCGATTTTTATAAACCATAAAATTACCTATGATTCTGTTATGAAAAAGCATCCCCCCTTTTAAAAAGAGTAGGGGAGAAATACCCCTCCATTTCACTGCTATCCAGCGTCCCTGAAATTACCTATGATGTTGTTATGTAAGGGCACATATGCCCCCATTCCAAAGGGCAAGGGGGCAGTGCCCCCGTCATGCACCCCCGTTCCGGAGTCCCTGTTGAGATAAATCGATATCAAATCCCAAAACACCAGAAAGGCGCTTTGTGGGCAACAACGAACTTCAAAGTCATCAGGTCCCCCTAGCACCAATTCTACAAGGATTTTGAAATTTCCATAATTGGAATGGACTTTTACAATGCAGTAACAACCCGCCGTAATACTTTGGTGCGAAAATCCGCTCAATACACCACCAATTTTCGGCTCTGTAAGGAGTAATCATTTGCTGTGCCACTGTCTTAATGTACTGAGTTTATAATATCACTTGCATCGCTAGATACGGATAGTTGACGCCTCACGATTTTATGCGCATCTTTGGTCTCACTTTAGCTGTGCTCAAAATCTTGAGCTTAGATGCTTCATATGACTGTGCTTAGATGATTGGTTCGTACATACTCCTCTAAGATGCTTCGTACAGCTTGGAAAATGGATGACGAATATCAGTAAAAATCTTTTTATACGTCTATCAACGCACCTGTCCACAGTAGCCATCGAATGTTTTCTCACAGAATCACGACCTTCTTTTTTGGCTTTTTGAACCTGTCGACGTAAGACATTCAGTCAATATCATTATCTTTGGAAGATTTTCGCAGACTAATTTGATGCTCCGTCACGTCGCTCAACGCTTTATTGAGGCCTTCTTAAACAATCGTTTTTTGCATTTACTAATTTTGAAAGAGGGCATGCTAAAGCTGGAGACATTAGACCGGGGCTACTCAATTATTTTAAGAAAGGGTTCAGTTACAAATGTCAAAATTTTTCGAGGTCGGGTCACTCCCATAAAATCATGCAAGTATGACATGTCTTGGATTTTTCTAACAAAAAACGTAATATGAGAATTTAATACGATTATACTGTATATAGATATACAAAATACCGGTAAATGGATGCAGATATTAACAAACGCTTTCAGCGTTATTTATTGTTCTGCAGGTGTGAGCAATGGCATTTTGTGCTCTTGGCAGTTTCCTAAATTTTTTTTCCAAGGTAGTGACAGTGAATAGAATATAATGGTCAAGGTTTTATTCGTGATGCAGATGCGATACTTGTTCTTTATTACCTTCTTTTTTGACAGTGCGGACTGTTAGCAGTCAGTGGCGTAACTAGATGTTTAGGCCAGGAGGGAAAACGNAGCTGAAAAAGGTCCACTGCCCNCTGTAATAGGGTTGCTAGTAACACTAAGAAAAACCCTGAGAAATAACGGTGAATCCGGATGTGGATGGCTATAGTAAAACCCTAAATCACCAATAAATACTCCGAAAAACGCAAAAAAACTACTGAAAACCAAAAGAATACTAAAACTGAAGTATAAGCGAAGTGGGGGTCCGAGTTTTACATTTACTGTAGCTGGCAGGAGAGGACAATTCGTCCCTCCAGCAGCAGGTAGACCCAAACACCGTAAAAATTTCCGCTGACTATTTGCGAGAAGTGGAAAAAATTTTGGAGATACCTTCCTTTGACAAGAAGTTCTCAGGTGTGCCATCAAAAATATTTCTTTCACTGCTAAATTCTATTGGAATTCAATTAATTCCAGTTGAGTTTTGGCTGCGTCCACACCGGTGGTGTCAAGCTGCCGGAGCTCCTCTCCGACACCTTCATCAGTGAATGCAGTGAATGATGGGTCGTTGCCTACAAATATAGGCGAAGTTGCCCAGCAGAGCTCCGGTACCTATAAAAATTTCCATTTCATCTTCGGTGCACACATGTGCATGTGTCTTTTTGCTTCAGTTGAGAATTCGGTAATGTCTGTCACTATAAAGGGTTTTGAGGAAAGAGCA
>JGI24159J19872_10001508_pt1 | contig 25789 bp, 16 predicted proteins | sample Ectturendosymbi4_FD_19872 | JGI IMG/M metagenome (IMG submission 19872)
CAGCCATTTTCTCTTGAATAACATTCTTTATAACTGTACACTGCTAAATCTCGACCTTACTCCCGGAAAACTGGGCTGCGTTGCACTCAACATGTGACTTGCTGACACCCATACTCTCACTTGATTCGCTGAAGTATTTCCTTTGATAGTTACTATTTTCGTTTTTACAACTACCTTTCGCTACTAAGTTTTTCTTTAAAAAATTGCGCATGTCAGTTTTCTTTGAGGATCAACAACTTACTGCAATACCTTTCAAAAGTATAAGATAGTAACAACTTAAAATCTGAACTGAAAAAGTACAAAGTTAAAATTAACATAGAGATTAAATCACTTCCTCTTGGTACAAGTTCTCGCTTAGCTCCAGCTAACTGCTTGAAAAGTGATGTGGAAAATGTTGTTACGTGTCTTACTACAAAACAATCATCATTGCAGAGAAAAGCATGGTTGGTACATTAACATAAAAAAATTCAAACTAGAGCAATGGTTCCCAAACATTTCTTACCTGCATTTTGAAGAAAAACAAGAATATGTGGTGGTCATCTGACCAACATTACAAACAAACAGGCGGGAAAAGACAATGCACACCAGGGATGTAGTGCTAAAAAAAGGTTTGGAAACGCTCCCAAAAAACTAGCCACATTAAAACTGCTTCAACTTTATTTTAAAGCAAAACATGAAAAAGGTGTGGGAACACCGTTCCCACGCGTTCCCGCCCCACTATACCTCTGATGCACACCCCCCNTTAGCTACGGTTTCAAAATCTGTGAAATGTCAACGCACAGCGCTGGAGCAGAGGACATATGTGNGACAATGTGACTGTTCTTGATGAGCACACATCTGGTACACCCCTGTACACCCCATCAAGTTGGTACACCCCTGGGAAATTCTGGTACACCCTGGGGTGTACGCTACACCCGGTTGACAAGCACTGTCATATATTATCGCGATCACTTCATTTCTACAATTCTTTCCTTGATTGAAAGTTATTTAACTTTGTCTTACGTGCTGCCATAGCCTATGGTTAGTGTCAGTGTTGCCACTCTGTTGTTACGGAAAAGTACTAGATTTCATGATAATAAAAAAACACTAGATTCACACAAAAAACACTAGATCACAAAAGCAAACTTACACACAGTGAAAATTCCCAGAAAATGCGTTGCAATGCCAGTCATAGACATTGTACAAATCATTGTAAACAAGAGACAAAGTGAACGGGAGATAGCAGGAACGCTTATGTTTGTTTGCACAGGTCACTGAAACTTTTAACAGAAGACCAAGTGACTTCGCAGAGGTTTATCTCAAAACAGATTATATTTTTTTGTGTAACTTAAGATTTAATTAGGTAGAATTTTTAGCAAATTACAATTGCAGTAAATCAAAAGCTCTCAATTACAGTCACAATCACCCAAAAGGATGNAACTAATTACATTCAGCTCACTCATAAAAAAAACACTGCATAACAACAAAAAAACACTAGAACNCTAGATGAAATGAAAAAACACTAGATCTAGTGGAAAAACACTAGGAGTGGCACCACTGGTTAGTGTACTACACAATCACACAACAGAAAAAGTCGATGTGGGCAGTCTAATTCCAGAAAGGTATGAGTTTGTTACGTCACATTGGCACTTACTGCGCTTGCACTCACTGACAGGGTTGCCAATTTGGCTTCTTTGAAGCCAGATTTTGAAATTCTGATTCTTTTTTAACACCTTTGGCTTTTTCTGGAAATCAAAAAAAGCCAGACAAAATCTGGCTTTTTTCGGTTGGAAAGGCTTGGCTCTGGCAAAACATTGTCTGAGCTGCATATTCATTACAAATCTCTTCTGAAAAGAGTCTATGACCATGCAGGGTGGCCAGAATATTTAAGAAATTTTACTGTTCCCCTAAAAATCATCACTGTTATTGATAAGAAACAAATGCACGACAGTATAATTACGGGGAAAGAAAATGCTTCCAAAGNTTGAAATTGTATTATATCGGTGTTTCTGGCGAGTTTTATTGTGTATTTTGCGTTTGGTTATGCATGTTTTATGTGTATATGCTTTAAAACTGCTGTCTGGCTTTTTCTGGCTTTTTTGGGACAAAGTCTGGCTTTTTTGGTGAAGACAGGTTGGCAACCCTCTTCACTGCTACATCCCTGTATCCAGGATGCATCAGGACAAGGTGATGCAGCTGAGCAAATTGCTGCTGACAGGCTACCGCAGTTTTCCAGCGTAAGGATACCGGTAGAATACTGTAGTCGTGTTACGCGGTGCTTGATTAGCAGTTCTGTAACAACTGGACTGTGGTCGCGGTCTGGATACCGGCGTGATCGCATTAGTGAAACAAAAGGTAATGCATTAGCATAGGGAAGTCTGCGTTAAGTGGTCGTGATAGCGGGGTGGTCGTCGACGGCGTGCCACTGCATATTCAAAACATTCCACCGGAGTTTTGTGAACATTTATCGATATGGCTCCAGCAAGAAATGGAGACTTGAAATCAATGAGTTTAGTTCATATTGTGACGTCCACATTAGTTAACGATTCTTTTTTTGGTCAAGCTTTTTTTGTTTCGACAATACAAATACTTCAGTTCGCTCATCAATTATTTTCCTACACACGACAGTTTCATATATATAAAAAGGGCCCCCAACAACCTTAATCCGCCACTGTTTCAAAGACCCTTTGAAACAACTTGAATGTCGACGGGTCAGATTTGCTTACCCCAACATTTTGCCAGTTCAGTTCGAAATTGAAATAATAATCTTGATTTGTGCATTGGTGTCGTTGATTAGAGTTAGGATGAGTAGTATCTACTCAGCAGTTGTGCTTGTTTTATGAAAAAAAAATGTGTTGCAGTTTAGTACAAACAAAACAAACAACCTAATTCATTTTCACTGCTTTGGAATTTACGAAATCCCAGATCGGAAACTGTGTTTATGATAACCACCGTGGCAACAAGATTTTGCAAACGTGGGCGCAATTTTGTTGTATAGTGTGGGGGGATAGCTTGGTGTGAAACCAATATAGTCATCGCGTCGATGCAGAAGTGACGTCTTATATATACAGTTTCCCAATCTTATTTCTAGAGGTGTTTTGAGAGCAACACTAATCACGCCTTTCTTTGTCCTTGTAGATGATTTACATATTAATATACTTTAAATTTGTTGCTGGACATGGTGCTGTAGTTCAGCCTGCTTCCATTAATATCGCATTTGGATACAAACAAGCATTGCGGTATAGTAGAAAACATCAATTGGGTTTCATCAGAGTTGTCAGTTGGAGTGCACAAAATGCTGAATCGCGTTGGTTGCACGTGCATATCACTCTTACAGCAGAACCCTTCAACTTTCGTGCATTTTATAAGAAGTGTGGTTTACAGGCCCGTAACCAGCTTGGAACACCAGGAGGGGCGAAAAGTTTTCCAAAGGGCCCACATTTTTTAACATGTCCAATATTTTTAAATTATGTCCAACAAATGTTTCCAGGAGAGGCGAAAAATTTTCTAGGGACGGCTTCCCCCCCCTTCGCCCCCTCGGGTTACGCGCCTGGTGGGTTACAGCGCGATTTGATGTGTTGTTCAAGTCGCTTCACGCTACAAAGGCGATAAATATTTTTCTTGCACATTTCCGTTTTTTGAAAAAGTTACAAATCTTATTAATGTTACTGGGCATCATGCATGCAGTCCCGCCCCTACCAAAATCTCCATTGATATCCCTTACCAGCACCAAAAACATCTGGTCTAAAACTAGCGTAGCTTATCTCACAAAGTAAGTTCAATCTATATTTACTGTTGGTGGGTGGAGGATCCTTTCAATCTTTCCTTGTTGGCCCCTGCATACATACCCACACAGAGTTGTAAAAGGGCCTCAGTTTGAAGCCTGAACCCGGACGGAGCCCGAACCCGGCTCGAGCCCCACATTTATTTTTGAAGCCCGATTGAGGCCCGAAAGCCAAATTTACCGAGGGAGTTAAGATATGCGCAACTGCGGATTAGCAAAAAAACGTTGTGTTCGGGTACAGCTGCAGGTATACGGTTTATTAACACCCAAAATGACAACCACCTTGACCAAACCATGGGCATAATCTGGCACAAGCGTAACATGTTAGTAAGCGATAATACTGCGGAATATAATGTTTCTCAAGAAAAAAAAAGAAACTATCACGAAACTATCCACGATGGCACTGTAGGCATGACAAGCCGGCCTGCAGGCTTCTTAAAACAAGCCAAGAATCGCGTGAGTGATTGATCGCTTTGAGGCAAAGCCATCGCGTGCTAATTTCGTCACCGCTGTCGCCTTCTCAAAAAGAGTGTGANACCAATCCGAGCAGAGAAGAAAAGAACGCAGCAGTGTTTGCAAACAGAATTAGCTGCAAAATATCACAATCACTTCACTCACAGAAGTTACCGCGGTGAGCACAACAAATCTACGTCACGAAAGAATAAAGTCGTTACTCCTAATGCTATAAAAAAAGTGTTGTATGCAGGCCCGAAATATTTTGACAAACTTAAGCCCGAGCCCGGTCCGACCCGAAAAACCCGGCCTGACTTACAACTTTGCACCATGTCAAAGGCTTCATTCTAAAAGTTGTACTGTACTTGCATAACAACACAAAAATGTTTGAGATCAAATCAAAATGCAGAACTGTGAATTGGCAAAAAAGTACCAAGTTTCACCTTTAACACGAAAATAATGTCCAACAAAAACTATATGTGATGTACTTGCAAAGAAAATGTTTCGCACTTGGATGAAAACGTTGCTGCATTGTGGGTTTGGCTAAACTCAAGTAAATCAGATGACTTACGAACCAATGCATTCAGCACGGTCGAAACGTTAAAGAGTCACGGAAAAAATATCTTTTGGATTTGATGGTGAAACTGTCGCGACAGTACAAGAAGTGAGGATAAATGTATGTTTTATCCTTATTTCCGAGTCAAGTCCCTACATTTTGAGCTATAGGTCAATCTACGGCTAGGTAAATACTGTAGGCAACTTCTCCAACATTTTGATTGAAATCCTGTTCACTAATAGTTGAAGACAGTCTGCTGCAAAACTTCCCATCCCAAAATCAAGTCTCCACAATAGTGCTGCATTTTTGTCTTCGACAAAAGCTTCACAGAGATTTGCCTGAAAATCTAACTTTCTAACATGTACTCTAGCATCATTAAATTATACGCTGTCTGTTTCTGAATACGTGACAACCAATGTTAAAACATAGCCCGTTAAATTTCTGCACGAAACAAATAATGGCTCTACTGTCGTCTCTTACTGTTACAAGAAAATAACCTTTCTAACAGTACACCACACAGGGTTAAATGTTGGACAAACACAGTTAACCATCTTTCACGGTCACTAGAAATTTGGAAAATTCTAAAAATTATTTAAACGAAGCTAAAATGTATAAACTACCAGAATCAGTGATACCACATCAAACTCTGTTTCAACATCAACATGAACTTGGCTATGTGTAACCTACCACCTAACATGAAAAGCTCTTCGCACAATACATGACAAGCATCATTTTTATTTTTGAAACCTCTCCAAATACAAAACCTAAAGAGAAAAAGTGGGGGGACATGGCATATTATATCCCCCGTGTCCCCCACCAAATTGGGCCCATGCTTCCAAATATGATTTTGTGCAGAATGCCCAAGCGAAAAGAATCCGCTTTGAAGCAACAAGCATATAGTGTTGTAGGAGAGAGTGGATAGAAATTGACGTTTTGTACCTNAGTGATACAGGTAACACTGNGTCTGCTTGACTTGTGTCTGAAAGAAAATATAAGCAGTAAATATCACAGAAAGAGTAATTTAAAATTAAATCATCGACATCTGATGATCAGCGTGTTTGAAACAAACGCATGAACGCATGATGTGCACCTTTTCTGCAAATGGTATTTTGTTTTGCCCTTTTAACTGCAGAAAATCTTGCAAAAGTTGATGTATAGCCGAAAATAACGGCAGGATATGAAGTATGACACTTTCAACAAATGGAATTGAAAACGACACAGGAACCAGTTTGCAAACAAAGCCTTACCAGTGTTTTGAAGAAGTTTGATATTGCTGTAGTTCACTGATCGCAGAGTTGCAAGATATTTCAAACAACACTGATTCAAAACGAAGAAAATCTTTAATCGATAATGACTGGAAATGTCATAAAAACACTATAAGAAAAATATTTTAAACCTGAAAGAAGCACTGGATTATCTCCTGTTTCTTTGAAATAACCTGATTTAATCTTTGTGGCATATGTAATAAGCCTTTTACTTCGAATTTTTTCATACGCTAACTCAGTAATATGTCTTAAACGAAAACAACTGTTTGGCAATTTGTGTTACAAATTACAAACTATGCCATGGGTGCACAACCTGCGGCCTTAGATAAAAATTTATACGACCGTGCACATGTAATTTGAAATATAAGAAATGGCGACTGTGCATTAATAAAAAATTTTCGTGCATTAATAAAAAATTTGTCTAGGTCCAACTACGTTTGTCTAGGACCTACGGGCCATTTTTCAAAAACGTGGCAACTCGCTGGCCACTTCCAACAAAATGATGCATAAAACAACATATTCACAACATTTAAAACAGAAAAAGGGAAGGTAAGTGAGTGCGTCAGGGGAAAAATAGCATTTTATTACAAATCTCTATCAGTGTAATGCCTGTAGCCGAGGCCTCTCTGACACTATATCGTTCCTTTATCAATACCAGTTTTAGTGGCAGCAGCAAGCAGGCCGGAGACTATCGCCAAGTGGTTCGTCTGCCATTCGATTTTTGTTTATAGATTTGACTTTCTTCACAGTACAGTACAGCCTATAGAAAGTGTAGGCTACTGTCACGCACGTATGTGGTTCCAAACAACGAGTGCATTTTTAGCGCGAAATCGTTCAGTTTGGGAAATCTATCTTTGCTGACCAATTTCCAGAAGCGCTCTAATATGGCTCAGGGACCACTTTGAGAAGGCTGCATTTAGCGGATAGATAGACAGCTTTATTTGGTGATACTGAGTTCATTGCACCAGATGTACTATTCAAGACAATGAAGTCCGGGGTACCGAAAAAACGTGGCGGTTATCCAGAGAGATGCCCTAGAGGTGGCGAGTGGAGGCCGTACCTTCTAATTTGATCCTAAAGTAAATAAATAAAACAAAAAAATAATGGTACACAGAAAAGGTATTATTCATTGTTCTTGTGCAAATGCCTTTATCCAGCGCAAGAAATTCAGTGACACAAATGTAACCTCACACGCTTTTGAACAAATTTCAGATTTGAAGATTTCTCCTGAACACTTTCCAGGGCCACTGAAAACGCTGTGGCGGGACACATGCGGCACACAGGCCTGTAAGATCCTTATAAAAAAGGCACGAAAGTGGTGAATTTGAGTTTGTTACACAATTTCGCTAATTGTTTGGCTTTTATTTTTAGTTTTGCATGCATTGAAATTTGGGACAAGATAACATCAATTTTAGGTTGAAAGCGATTTTATCATTTATAAACGTAATGAAAAAAAGGCGATTGATATTCGTATTTAATATATTTCATCGGATCTTATGAATGCTTAGATAAACCCCGATTGTGGAAATGTTTTTCTTTAGAAAGCTGTACGCCACACAGTTTATTCAAAACAGCTCTGTGGTCCATTAGTTGGCCATGGCCCACAGCTGCAAACCAAACTAGCTCAGAGAGCCTAGCATAAGATCTTCAAATATAGAATAAATGTGGTGCCTTCGTGCAAGGAAATAGAACATTATAACAGAGTTTTAATAAACAGGAAAAAACACGTCCTTCAGTCAGTCGAAACATAATGTGAGCACTGCTGACACATATTGACATTTATAGTTTCCGTATGTCAACCTGAAAATAAACATCGATTGTTCAACAAACAGCCATCTTCCTGAGGGGAGCTAGGTTCACAATGTTAATTATTGGGTGTGCATTTGAAAAGACTCAATAGTTTTTTTTAATTGTTTCAATTTTGAATCAAAATCAAGGACAGATAACTAAATATAGCTAGTGTAATAGTCAATGTACGTTTGTAAGTAAAAAGACTTGAAACCTTTTTTTCAAGGGCTGAACAACCATTTACAACAGAATGCGCTGCATACAGGGCCAGGTCCGTAGCCAGCTTGGGATACCAGGAGGTCAAAGAGTTTTCTGAAGGGCCCAAATTTTTTAAACCATGTCCAAACTTTTTGAACTATGTCCAACACATTTTTCCAAGGGGGGAGAAACATTTTCTAGGCCACCCTAGTTACGGGCCTGTACAGGGCACTTGGTAAGCACTCTTAATATTTTGATTATTGGAAACTAGCTAAAAATTATTTAAAATTAACCCAGATTTCAGCTCATTGTTCATGTAGTTTGCACATTCTGCAGAGTAGTGTTAAAGTGATCTAATCTGCACAAATGGAAGATAGCTGCTTGAACGGCCACATAGCAGTTTGGGAAGTCTACAGTCCAAATGAACCCTGGTTCTTCGCAGCCTCCCACTCCCTCATGCATTTTATAAATCAGTGTAGTTGGAAGTCATCGCAGTACTACATTGTAATAATCATGATGGGGTCATTCATGCGTTTGTCCTTCATGCTAGTGTTTCATCAAAGCAAATGTATTAGTGCCATCAAGCGTAGGCCTATACTTTTCTACTACCGCCATGTATATATCTTCGTTTTCTTTCATGTATTTGTGTGTTCCTTATTAGTGCAATGCATTATTTGAAGCCTAGTGCGTTGCGTGTGGGAGTAAAGACGTTACGCACAATATACATAAATGAAGGCGTACTTTAGCTTGCAATAACAAGCAGTTTTTCTTGCATTTGTATAAGGAATTTTTTGAAGAGTAAAAGTTCATTAGTTTCATATGAGCATGCAACCACTCAAATTTGAATAAAGTAGACTTACTCCAAAAAGATTCCAACAGCACTTTTTCTTGAAGGTAGTATCAAAAGCAGCACTTTGCAAACTGAAAGAACCAGTAGAACGCTACCTGCGGCCTTAAGAGTAAATCACAGTAAAACAGACAATGACGTAGTATTTGTTCCGCATGATTTTTTGTAATGTGTTAAATTTACCACAACAGCAACCGTTTGTTTCGTCCTTGCAGATGACTGGCATCTGAATCGGAAAATATTTTTGGCATTTTTTGCATCATCAAAATAATTATGTTGATGCGTTATTTGTTTCAACATAGCTGCCGCGTTTTGCGTAACTACGATTTTCCAGTGTTTTCAAAGTTTTCCCAAGTGAAAACCTGGTTAGCTAGTTTGTTTATGAGTCAAGCTTCCAATGTACGAATTGAAAGTTCAGTAATTATCCATAATTCTTCGCTTGCTTCCTCTCTCGGTCATATCTCAATAGTTGTCAATTTTCTGTTAGATATCATGGCAAGCTACCTTTAACAGCATTGTTGGCTTCTGTAGTAACGTTGGACAAAGTTTACAGTAAATGAGATCTGCGATCCTATAGATAGTGCCATTTCTTAAATGAAAATTTTATTAAGCTTTGAAAACGTCAGTAATCTGGATGATATTTCAGTGTGTTGCGTGCGACTGGTCTGCGGTTTGTCGCAGAATTGTTCAGTGCAATGATAGAGTGGAAAACGCATTTTTTCAAAACTAGTTTTTTTCATGGAAATGAAGATCGTTACCTGGATTAGAAGATACTCAACGGTTTTTTCACTGAACACCAGTTTGCGTGCGTCAGGACATCGATATTCTTTCAGCAGCAATATAATGACTGTGACCACAACGGTGGTTCGTGACCCGCAGTTGTCACATCGACAGATGCAGAAAACAATTTCAAAAGTCTCACCGCATGTAATTTTCGAAATGTCGATTCATGTGGACAGACGTCATGTACGGTTCCCAACTCCGACACAACACTGATCAAATCTAAAATATAATCCATTTCCACTCAGAAAGACTAAACAATTATCAAATGCGTTTCTGAAAATCGTGCATGATGCTGTTCTGCCCAGCCCGTGCAACTGTCACTGTTTGCATCATTTTGTGCACGTGTGACTAACTGTATAACAGCATCTGTGCGAATTTGCACTCTGACGTTCTTAGACATCATCCAATTACCTCCTAAGATATCTTAACAAAATACCTTTTTACTACGAAAGCATTCCTTTCAACTAAACCAACGCAACCAACCTTTTCAATCTCAGAAATGATTCGTTCGAAATTAAGCCTGTCAGAAACTTCTAGTCATACTCCGTTTGTCAGCATTGCACTATGTACCATACGCGATCCAGAAAATCTACAACTCTTTAATTTCAAGAAAAGTTGTCCTTACTCCGCTCATTAATTTTGCATTCCAAAAAATCGATTTCGTTGCTTTTTTCGTGTGGTCGGCCACTGCCAAACTGAAAGCTCCCGTTTCATAATCGCGCCGAGCCTAACTTTTATGAAAATTTAGATGAATGCAGCTCAGTGCAATTTCGCACACTACAAAAGCTGATTTTAAGTGGCAATCCCACCTGATTTCTGATTATGGAATGGTTTTGATCACTGTTTCTAAGTAATACTAGCCATCGAAGATTGTCCCAATAAACTTACTTTCTAAGCCAAAGCTAATGAGAAAAGCATATCTGAAGAGACAGCGTGTTGAAAAAAGACCTACCGAGAAAAGGCATATTGCACTCGTCTATCAAATTTCAAAGCACCACACTTCTACACCGTAAACAGACAAGCTTGGGCACAATTGATCGATAAGCAAAGAGGTAACGCTGCGACACGTTTAACGCTAGTTTGTTATTTTCACAGCCAAAAAAACAAATAAAGACACAAAAACAAGAGTCTCTACTGTTCAGAGTCTCTCGTGCATCAAAGGAAGGCAGCACCAAATTTGTTGAAATTCATGTTCTTTTTCCAACGAGCTCTAGTCTGGTCTCTTCAAGGTGATCTATCACACCCTGTTCGCCGTGTGTTGTGAATATCAACTGCGTCTCGGTGCATCTTCAGAAGGACTGTTGTCGCAGAGCACGCTGCGAGGTGGCGTCACGTACGAACTAATTTCAACGTCGTCTGAACTTCGTCTGCCGTCGGTCCGGTGCAAGCGCTTCAGCAGCTTTCAGTCGAAAGGAAAAAATATTCTGACTGACAGCAATTATCGACAACTTTTGATTTTTTATAAGACTAAGCCAGCCTTTTAATCGTCTGCAGTCTTTTAGAAAGGCTTTAATATCCACTGATCCATTTATTCGCCAAAAGCAGAGCTTTTATGCATAAATTGACTGCATCGTCTAAATTAAGGCAATTACTGAATTAAAGACACAGCAAAGGTGTCATGTTGTGACAGGTTTATGAAAAAATAGGGTAACCATTTCCTTTACAAAACTTTGTGTTCAAATGTTTACAGTTTCTTCTCATTTTGAAGTATTGTAGTGTTAAAGGTTCTTTCATACTTGATACAGGTTCTACTTCGACATTAAACGTGTGCGGACAAGCCGCATAACCGAATGCTCTGCTGATGGTATTCCTCGCAAACAATGAACTGCATGTTTGAGAAAAAGAGTTTCAACAAAAGATCCCAGCTTTGTTCGCGTTGTTCGCGTTGTTTTGTGAGAAAGGACACACAGCGATGCTGTATCAGAATATTGGGTACAGTATGGAGGCATCTTCCCGTGACCCGCTACACATAGGCAAAGGATCAAGTGATTTTTAAAGCAATACGTGATTTTATGCTCTATACGAATCAACTGCAAAGTTTTGCACATTTTTAAGATTGAGAATGGTTATTAAAATATAATTCTAGTTTCAGTTTCAAGCGGAATATGTAAAAAAAATAATTTTTCCTCAAAGCGGATCTACACTGAATACTCAAAATGGTTAACAGTTGAGTTTCAAATTATTATGCAACAACGTAACACTTTGTAAACAACGCATTATGCTCAGAAACTGGTGCATTAACAGTAAACACTCAGAGGCAAGTGAAACCAATTTATTGTACAGCAAACAAGCACAGATACACCTTTTCTCAGTGCTCTACCACAGATAAATACACTGTTTCGAGCTTGCTGTACACCAATAAGTGCCTGCCACTCGTGTTACAAGTATACACAGTCTGCACAGAATTTTAAACGCCTCGGCTTTGCCTACAAACATTCCTATCAAAAATTGCAGTACATCTCAAGGAATGTGAGTATTCTCCCACATCAAGTTACCTGTTTCTTCATGACATTTGATGCTTTGATCAAGAACAACCTACATGGCATTATCTAATGATGCGCATCTTCATCTGATCTTCATCTGATATTTTTATTCGCTCACATGATCTGTTTTGATTATTTTTGGAAATCTCCATTTTTCTCGCATTGTCTAACGCAGTGGTTCCCAAACTTGTTCGTGCCGTTACACCAACCAAGGTAGCGATTATGTCTTACTACCCTGCTTATTAATTCTGCTCGCATTTCAGGTCGAAAATTTATTTTGCATTGATCGCTCATAATACAGAACATCGTGGTTTTGCTTCCGCGTTACCCCCAGAAGAATTGCATAACCCCCCTGAGGGTAATTTATCCCCACTTTGGGAACCACTAATCTAACGCGTATGTATGGCAATCTCCTAGTGATGGCGCTTTGCTTAATCGTTTGTTCCTCTTCAGGAACTAACGCCTACATTTTTGTACTTCTTTGTTCTTTGACCTCCGTGTGATATGGACCATGTGACTGAACCCCAAGCACACCTCAGCCAATGTCTTCAACAGTCATTGTGTCAGGTACTTACAAATCCGTTAGCAGGCTGCTTCGGTATCATTTGCGACACACCAGTATTGTAAATGTTAAGTTTCATAGGCGTGGGAACACCATTGCGTGTATTTTTGTTCTTTCGCAGCGCAAATGTTGTACATATACTTTCAAACATTCGAACAATTTTTTAAGCTGAAGAAACATTTTAAATAAGGCAAAGGAACAGTCCATAATTCAGCTGTTTTCATTTTACTTCTCATTCCATATTTCCCAATGCCGAGTGTGATCGTCGACCCTTGAGCACAATAGGCGAAAATCACAAAAATCTCCTTATTTATTTGATGGGCAGCCTTTTGTCGCGTTTTAAACAGTATAGTTAAGCGGATTGCCAAAACCTTTTATGAGTTGTTTTTCTAAACTTCGATCTGCAACTGATCAGTATGAAGTATTACCGAATAAATTTCAAATAGATTTCTGCAACCATTTGCACATAGCTTAATACTGATCTGAAAAGAAACCTTGCTTGAAATATTTGGAGATTTGAGGTGTGTAACAATGTTTGCTTGCAGCAGGCTGCTTAAAGTTGTACATTTAGGTTATGCTCTACGACGGAATTTTAATTGTGGGTTTGGTGCTTTCTCTAGGCACCTTGGATATTTGCGGCATTTCAACTAATGATTGTTATGGTTATTCTGGCAGTGTGAGATGACATTTAAGTCAATGTATTGCGTTGAGACAAAGCCAATAATTGGTTAAAAACAGATATTTCAGCTTAGCTACACTGAATTTGAATGAGAATTCAAAACTGATCGTGTGTAGGGTTTCGTGAAATCGATTTCCTATTAAAAATTTGCTGATAAGTTTTGTAGAGACTAATTACTTCAACACTTATGCGTGAGTCCGAAACATCGCGAAGTCATGAAAGCAGAGGCCAGTCGACTGATTCNTCAATAGCTTGCTGCAAACCTAGAGCTTTCAATTGTTGTTTCATGTACATGTNTTTCAAATCNNAAGTAAGATATTTCACATGGTGCAATTTATGTAAATATTGTCCAAGTAAATATGTAATGCACAGAGATTTTCGGAGACAGGCTAGGAATTTCGAAAACATTCTGGAGAAAGTTATTCTTTTAACGGTAATTCGCTTGCATTCAGAAAAGAAAAATTTGCAGCATACAAAACTTACTTGGAAAATGACACACATCGTCAAAGCTTCAACAACTTGCAATAGAAAGTAGACCATCGGATAAGAATACATGTCAAGTATCATGCACGTGCACCTGCAGTCAAGACAGTGTTTTTTCAAGCTCACTTGTAATCGAACTTGAGTTGGATGAGACGGATAGAAGAAGGGATTTATATAACAGAAGCTGATATAATTTTTCATGGGGCTGAGATGCAACCAACAGTGAAGCAAACTAAAAGTCAGTTTAGACACAACGAAATCAGGCAAATCACAACATCTTCATTCACAGATATTGTTAATATTCAATGGACTACTTTTGGATCCAACTAAGGCACAATTCAACCTTTAAGCTTCAATTGTAACGTTTAGATGAGAAATTGTCTTGTGGTTGTTCAAAGATTTTTTGACCCGTTGGATAATAAAATGTTCCAAGTATAAATTTGTTCCTGAAATCCTATGATGTTTTTCACACGTGCACATGAATCCTGTGAGGCATACCTACCAACAAAACCACACTACATACAACTAATGTTTTGTCTTCTACGCCACGTGCAGGTTTGTGTCATGGGTTCCTGCGATTCTTTCATTCTAAACATTTACGTAGCGGTGATATTTTCACAGATTTCTCTGGCGAATTGCTTTGTTTGCGAGATTCCGCAACAAAAAGTAACCGAAACCCGTTGCTGGCTGACAGGGCCGGATTTAACTGGTGCGAGACCCTAGGTTAATCCACTTGGGAGTGCCCCTCTCCCTTTGTTGCAAGGGAAAAAATGGATAGCGTTAAGCAATTTTCAAAAATCCGAAAATGACCCTCTGAAAGTACGGTTAGTGAAAAATTCTAAACCAATACTGGAGTGCCCACGATCACTGCAGTTGTTGCTGGCTTCGACGCAAGTGTTAAATTGCAAGGATTTGTTGAAATCCTACTTGGCGGAACAGGATTTAACTGCCACAGGCAAACCAGCCGAAATCGCCACACTTGAAATATTTAATAAAACACATGGTCTACGTTTTATTGAGAATCACATCTGCTTTTTCTTACCTGTGTTCAAAAAAACAAAAACAAACAAACACACTGCACCTACAATATATAGTAGGTGTGGCGGCATAAAGACTTTAAAACCCTTGAATACATTCATTCAATTTTTGTCACACTAACCAACACTTCTGAAACCAAAAGATTAGTAAATACCGATATACAAGCTAGGTGGGGGCCCGTTTTTTACATGTAGCTCGGCAGGGGAGGCGGTTCGCACCCCTGCCACCCGTCAGTTATGCCACTGATCAGGTGCATTTCAAACACGAACAGCCAAAACTTCTTTTGATAGAGAGAGTCACACATAACAATCGGTACAATTCAACACACGCAGGACGCAGCCAGCGTGCTTTGAGCAGGCTATATCGACACAATAGTTGCCATGCGGGTTGACCACCCGTCATATTGAGATTCATGGAAACTCGTTGGAAGACACTGGCGTTATCACCGCGAAAGTTGAATAAATAATAATTAAGACATAAATTTTTGACGAAGTTTAATCTAAATGATCATATACCGGCCACTGACTCTATGCGTATCACAGTTTTTGGAGTCCCCTTGGACCTTGAGGCCCTGGCTAAAGCATATAGGTAAATCCGGTACCGCTGGCTGATACTCCATCAACAAGTTTTAGCTAAACTTAAAAGATTCATTACAAATTTTCGAAAGAGCTTTTTGCGTAACATTTTGAAATACCGTAAAATAGATTGACAACTATTCATTTCGCACTGCAGGTGACGGCGCATTCGGTTTGCATTGAATGAAGCTCCATTACCCATTTCGCTGCACAGTCGCTTCCCATCACGTGGAAGCTGATGTTTAAGCTTTTTATAAACCTGTATATCTTAATGAAGATCCACATGCAGTTATTTTGCTTGTTCCCAAATCTTGCATTTTTCCAATAAGGTCGTTTTTGGCTTATACGTTTGTTATTTTCCCTGCTCAAATGTAGCGAACTTCGGTCATATCAACGTTTCTACGCCTTGCAAAATGTGCAACCCGACAAAACTGATGTGCTTTTAACCTGAAACGCTTTTTTGTGGGTTTGCNATTGCGCGTCGCATTATAAAAAAACACGTCTATGTGCGAGTTTTAAGTCGGCTTACTCACATAGGTAGGACNCTNAGGCAGACTNACAAAATCTAAAAACGTTTTCTTCGAACATCAGGTTTTCTGTATGTTTTGAAGATGACTTTAAGGATTTGAACATGNACATTTTATAAAATAAAACACCTTCAAAAGCCAGTTTATGCACACGCATGACATTTCGCGTGCTTGCAGTTTCTACGGAGTGCAATCGGTAAGAACTGGTAAAAAAAGTTATGTGCCATTTGCCTTGCATGATAAAAAAGTTATCCTTTAAACCAAATACAAAAATCCTTTAAGGTAATGCCACTACTGAAGGTTTCACTATGGAAAGCCGATCAGGAGGTAGTTTTGCTTTTTGAATTGAAAGTCCCATGAGAAACAGACTTCATGATTTATTAACCGCCAAGTTAAAACCACACGCGTGGAAAAGGCCTTGAATAACACTTTCAGCGCCCGGTCTGTCCAGGTCTGTCTTATGACGTATAATACGCTTCGATGCAAAGAGTGCGGTTGATGTACGTCTTTCGACGTATTTTGGAAAGTGCTATCAGTAAGTGCCATGCTAACCCCTTTTATTTTTTAAGTACCTTCTGGTGTCCTTACTGTTGTTGCACAACGTGGTACGTGTCTGAGAATCTATTTATCTCATCTCGACTTTACAATATTTATGACGTTATGACTTTAGCTTTTATGACATTCCTATCCCTGTAAGTACCAAAATAGCCAATCTAGACACTAAAACCCATTAAATTGTTTTGTGACAATGAAAAAATAATTTCAAATCTTCCTTCCACTTCTTCAAAATGCGTTAACTCTTACTAACTGTTTTTCATAGTAGGGAGAAAATACGCCTAACGGCCAATTAGTGCGTCAAAGACTCTCGCGCAAACCGCAAAATTCGGCAGCAAATGACGTGGTAATTAAAGATATTAATTACATCCTTTCGTACATTTCGTTGAAATGTCTATAGTTAGCTTGACATCAAAGGTTACTCTGGCGAAAAGTAGCCGTGGCGTCGAAGACGTTAACACTTTCAATATTGTAGTTACTTCGTAGATGAACGTGTGAGCGTACAAAAATGCCTTAGAAATAGGCCTATCGACAAGTTTAACTATCACCCAAGCTTTACAATTCCATCATATTTATGGTCAGGGCCGGATTCAGCTAGTGCGAGGTCCCAAGCTAAACTACTTGTGAGGCCCCATCTTCCACTGTTAAGAGGAAAAATTAGAAAAGCGTTAATCAATTTGTGCAAAGCCGAAAATGACGATATTAACGCTCTAAATGTACGGTCAATAAAAAATTCTAGATCATTACCAGAGTGCCCCACGAATACGGCGCTTGTTGCTGCCTTCGACAAAAAAGCGGTTTATGACACGGAATTGATGAAATCTTGGCTGGCGGGAAGAGGATTATTAATTTTTGCTGGTAAACCAACCGAAAATGTCATAGTTAAATATTTGATAAAACACATGGCCTACGTTGTTTTTTATAAGTTTCACATCTGTTTTTTCTTCTCTGTACTCGAAAAAACACACACTGCACATGTGTGACAAAATTTCGTGAATAAGTAAAACATGAAATTTCGACGAATGTTTCTCGAACTGATCATATACCGGCAATTGACTCGGCAGTTTGCTGGAGGCCCCGTTGGATCTTGAGGCGCTAGGCTTAAGCCTACATAGCCTCTTGGTAAATCCGGCCCTATGTGGTTAAATAGGCCTACCAATCATTTACGAAATTTTTGATCAGATAGACAATGAGATAACTAACCAGTACGACAAGGAGAAATTTACAATAAAACTTTTCTTAAAAATGTTAGAATATAAAATTTCATCTTTATTCTTCGGAAGTTTTGAAATTTTCGGGGGGGAGCAAATGCCTCAAATTCCTCCCCCCTGGTTGCGCGCCTGGTCTGTAGAGTTGGCCAACTGCATATGAACCGTTGGATAAAGTGGTTCAAAAATTAACTCCTCTATCTTTCAAAAAGATTCGAACATTTTAAGCGCAATGAACTTTTCTGTATTCTGAAACTTGCAGGTAGGTTTGTAAGCGGTACTGACAGTGGAGTTTCTGGCCACACACTATGAGACCAAGATTCTGGATATTTTAGGGTTTGAACTTATTTTGCGATGTAGATTATACACGCAGTGCAAATACCAATGCAATTGGATAGAACTAAATCGGCTGCGTACTTGGGTCGGTCGCTTTAGTAAACATTGCAAAGACGGGCCTGGAAACATCCAACCAATGTGAGTGCGGGACTGTACAGACCGCAGAATACATATTGCAAAAATGCCCTATATTGAGACCTTTTTGCAGGATCTTCGATATCACCTGCAAAAATCTGCAGGAATACCTCTTGAACACTGATTTTTGGTGACAAGTCGCACTGTATTGCGTTTTCGAAAGGAGAATCAATGCAAAAGAATTACTGTAAGCCTATAAGCATTGCATAGCTGCTTTGTTTTCACTCTTACCCATAATTAAGCTGAACAATGGTTGAGCAAAGTTGAGTATTCTGCATACCGGTTTCTATGGCAATAGTTCGTTTTTGCCGATCCGATATCAAATCCCGTTTCCCCATCTTGTCTACAGCGAAAGCGGTCGTGTAACCGAGACAATAACCTTTTAGAAACAAAAGGTAAGCAACGATCTAAAGCACCTGTTGCGTGGATCCACTGAAAAATTACGAAACAGGCCATTCATGAAATGACCAATACATTTCTGGAATACATTTCAGCTTTTAGTGCAAAACAGCAACGCGTGTGACTCGCCAGAGAACAGATATTTTGGTATTGACACAACGAAAAGTAGCAACCTACGTCTACTCCGTTAAATGTATCATCTGCCATATCAGTTCGACGACATAAGATATACATTTCTTGGACGGAAAATGTTTTATGTTCCTTGGGTTACAGACGTTTCTGTTCAACTTAGCAAAAAATTTGAAACAAAACAAATACCCAAATACTTTATCGACAAGTTTTGAACACAAGATCTTACACTTGGTTAAACGCGAATTAAGTTTAGCAAACTTACGAAACAATTTTAAAACATTCCCAGCAGCTCAAGTTGATACATAAGGTTGGAATTTGGTAAAAATTTCATCACGGTTGGGTGATCACCGCTAAACAGCTTCAAACAAATGTTACCATATAATGAAACGCCAGAGTAGACTGGTGATTGCCAAGTTCAAAAACTGTTACCTAACGCTGGAAGAATGCTGCCAGCAACCCAGAAGACTGGAACAATCTTGAATGCACCGGGATACAAAATTATCCCGATGGTTGCAGCGATGCTTATCACAACGATGCCAATGATAGCTCCAATCTAAACAAAATTAAAAATTGTTTATGTTTCCAAGCAATGTACTCATAGTTCAAAAAAAGTATCGTAAAAATCAACAGCACTTTTACGGCGACTGCCAACACTTAGAATACTGAATGAATTACCCCGTCGCGAGAAAAGTCGTTTCATGATCGCATAATTTTGGTTGCTTTTTGAAGTTATTACACTTATATTTACAATTCGAACAGCGTCTTCTTTCATCTAACACCTTCTTTGTCATATCAGGATGGTTTGTATTTATTCAGAATTGCAATTCGCATGACTTTTGAATGCAAAGCAATTTTTGACATTTTCGATGACAAAACTAATATGCTATGCTATTAAGATAGAATCTAAGTTAAAAAATTTAAGAGTAGATTATTCCTCAAGCTCAAACCCATTCTCCTGTTCTTTGCAGTGTGTAGATTTATGGTAAAAACAGTCACAAAATACTGCAGAAAAAAATTGCAATTCAAAACACCCGAATTATTGAGTATGATAAACACCCTTCACGAAGTAACAGTCAAATGATGTTGATTTCCCGTCTTACCTTTGCCAGTCTCCTCGCTAGTACAGGGTTACGATGATTCACAAGCATGCCTACGATCACAGGCGCAATGAAAGCCGAAAGCAGATAACCTAGGAAGCAAAGTTATATTTATGCCTTTTGAAAATGGTAAAAAGTGAGATCTACACCAAAAAATGCAAACACAAAAAACAGTGTTAACGCGTAACATTTGTTGTGTGCGTGATTTTCGTTTAAACTTAGTTCGTTGTCCCAGGAATGTCAAATCTTGAAACACTCGTCAGTCAAAGCAGAGCTATGAAACTGCAGGTAGCTTCATGTTTATATTGAGCATGTTCTTGCAACTCACATATATTTGTATAAGGAATGCTTATAGCTTCATCGATGAAAGATGGTGTGTAGATATATAAACAGAGAGGCATCATGGCAAATGCCATAAGTGTTGAAGTTGTTGTCATAGCAATACTAAAAGGAGAAAATATTGGAATCAATTGGACTTTGAAAAGACCACACAACACAGTGAGACGCACCCAAAATTTGAATCATTCCGGGCAAATTCAATGCTTTTAAAAAATTCGTAAACATCCATTGCTTAAAAAATGTTAAAAAACGTGCATGCGCAACCTTCAGCCGTCGTAGATATGTACATGGCTTGCGTGTGGCTAAGGATCTGCTGGTGTTTAAATGGTACCATATTGGTTTCTAGCAGAAAACTGAACAAAATCTAGCTCTACTTAAGTGTAAAGCAGAATATGTTTTCTATGACAAATAACCGATTTTCTTCACTTTAAGCCCACTGTTCACCATGGAAACTCTGCCGACAAGCATTTGGCACTCTGACACAACAGTCATCAACAAGCCTCCGGTAGACTTTTTAATATCTTCTACGCTCAGCAACCACAGCTGTCCACTCAAAGAAAATTTAGCATTTGTATCAAGACAATTACTGGACTGGCATAGCTGTACCAACCTCTTCCTTGCTTCGGCCAATTTCCAGCACTCGTAAGTTTTGTCTTTGTGTGACAAATATGCGTCACAAAACTTGTGTCGAATTAAATAGGTGTGCCACCTACCTCAAGTCCATGTCGCCGTCACACCAATAACTGACCAAATTGGATGCATTTCCTCCAGGCAAGCATCCCATAATGAGGACCACCAAAGCTTGAGCTTGAGACAAATGTAGTAAATGGGCAGCGGTAAATGCACCAAGAGGCATGATTCCAAACTGACATATAAAACCTGTAAAAACCAACATCGTGCACCATTGATTCCAACCTGGTTCGTTATGGAGCTTTTGCAGGTATCTTCGTAAAAATGTCATCAAGCAGCAAATATCGATAATTAAATACAGCTTACTCGCTACGCGGGATTTGTGGTGGGATGTCATCATAGGTGTAGGAGCAAGCACATTTTTGGAGGTGCGAAGGAATTTTGCCCGAATTTCCCTAAACTTGCCCGGCCCGAAACATTTTGTGCGCCAAGACCAGAAAAAGACGCGGAAACCACAAACGAGGTCTTCAGTTTCTCATCGGGTGCAATTTGTCTGGAGAAAGAAGTCACGAAATATGTGTCCGAATTTTCTGGAATTTTGTCCGAATATGCCAAATTAAAACTTTTGGCGGTGCGCTTGCACCCAATGCACCTCCAACCATGGGCGTCCGCAGAAATTTTTCCAGGGGAGGGCAGAGTCGACATGTTGCTTGTCTTTTTCGGTTTGTTGGCGATGCAACGCGAATGGACGTACACAAAAAGAAAAATGTCCAATGTTACGGCAACAGTTACATACAGTGTTTTCCACATCAGAACATTTTGCACTGAGATAATGTTTGTTTTAGTGAGAATGGATATTTCAAGCCTGAGTTGGCAGAGTTCTAAATGAATTACAAACTTTGTGAATCATTAGAATAAGCACAAAATCTTATCAAAATACGAGCAAAATACATATTTAATTCAAATATCCTCTTGTTTTCGTGCTTTTCCAATGTTTTGGAAGGTTGCAAGTGCGCGAGAATGAGATTTTACTGTGCAAATGGTCTGGTGGTACTGCACAGTTTCGCTCTATAGAGGCAGGGGCGGGTCCAGCTAGTAACGTTAGGCGAGATAGGTGGGATATTTCAGTGGTAGTCAGTTTCATAACGGCTTCGCACTGTAAGAAGAGATGATCACTGCACAGCTGTGATCAACCAACGGACGACAGAATTGCCTCAAATAGCGAACAATAAGGCTATTCGAACATGACGAAAGCACAAAACCATGGTGGATAAAGTTACTTTCTTAGATTTTAAGGTGCGCGATCGTCCCCCCGAATCCGCCCTGTTTGGAGGGAGTATTGGTTCCAAAAATGCGCTTTTTGGCAGCAGTGATTCGTTTTCACACATGCTTCTTCCAGGCACGTAACCAGCTCAGGACACCAGGCGGTGCGGAGAATTTTCTGAGAGGGGTCAAAAATTTTTCAACCATAACCAATGATTTTAAATTTTGTCCAACACGTTTTTCCAGGGGAGGCGAAAAGTTTACCGACGGGGACATCTCCCCCCTGCGACACTAGTAACGGTCCTGGCTTCTTTAAACATAGTACAAACCAGGGGTGGGCAAACTTGTTCAATGGAAGAGTCATTTGCAGAAATCAAAAACATCGGCGAGTCGCAAAACCAGTTCGTAGTTTCAATACAAATACTGTAAAGAATGCAAGTTTTACATTGCCAATATTAAGTTTTTGCTTGATTTTCTAGTCCCCGAAAATCTGGACAGTACATTGTTAGATGTGCGAATTCATTCTCCCAAGTGTTCATCTTTCAGGGTTTAACAATGGTTTGATTTAAGAACTTCATTACAGAGAAACAAAATTCGAAGCGGTAATGTCGTGTTGTATATAGAAATGAGTTGTACACTGGTCTTTTATATTCTGGGTATTTACTTTCTGGAACCTGTTGACAGAAATTAACTGTAGAGTGGCACTGACTAAAGTTTTTTTTTTGGAGACAGACTTTTTTGCTTTTCGGCCAGTTTAATTTCTGCATCAGTCAAGTGTGTGACAAACGGTTAGTGAACTGGACAGCTATCACCGACTACATCAACATTGAATGGATTTACAAGGAACGCAAAGCACAGTTTTAACTCTTGGAAATGCTCATATCTGGGTTGAATTTCTCTTCCACTTTATGGTCTGCAATTGCCTCCTCGCGAAAAGCATTCGTTCTCATTCTGACATTGGAAGAATGACAGTTGACAATACGTGTCTTCGAAAAATTTTAATTTTCCACTGGGAACTTAGTAGCCTAATTTGCGATTCAGTTTCACTGTCGTTATCAAATCGCGCAGACTCCTCGGTCACTAACTCACGAACTTTGTGAAACAAACGTTACAGCTGCTGTCTCGCAGCATTGCCTGCCAAGAAGTCTGCGTTCAATAGTAACATGCGGCAAAACGCCTACCGCCGTAACTTGAAGTGCATCTTCGAAGATTTGTGGCCATGTTATTGTTACGCAACAAAGGCCAATAAGTAGAACAAATTCGCTCCTTAGTGTAAGTGTAATATCGGCAAACAAACTGTTATTGCAAGAATTAACCCAACTGATCAGAATTTAAATGCTGATTTCACGTTTTCTAGAAATTTTTGCTTCTTAGTTCCAATTTCCAGGGGGGGGCAAATGCCCGTTTCCCCCTCCCCCTGCGGATGCCCATGCCCCCAACTCCTACACTAGTGGATGTTACAGCAGCACAAATATAAGACACTGTTATGTTTCAAAAACGCAAGACGCCGTTGCCTCACGCCAAACAAAGTATAGGTCTTCATTTTCCTCGGACAAAAATTCCGGAAAATTCGGAAACAAACAGCATTCATTGCTATGGAAAGCATGAGAAACTATTAGATAATCGCACGGCACCAACTAGCATTAAAAGCTGAAAGCAAGAGACTTAGGTGTGCTTGTCGATAAACACTTAAAAACGGTGTTCATCTGAGTTACCCTGTTATCAAAACAAAATACAACAATCTAGTTCGCTTACAGATCCATGCGTACCTTTAAAACTTCACGCAAAAAATTTAGTTAATAATAACAATATTAGCCCTGCAGTGCAACCTTACGATATAACGCAGCAGGTCTACAAACTGGTAGACATGCTTATATGCAGTATACCACTGATTTTATAGTCACCCTAGTGTTTGTGCTTTTTACAAAAAAATCAAATCAAAGAAGCAAAGCACTTCTAAACAATAAAGAGATAAGAAACAAAGCATGGCCTAGAGGGGAAACGACATTTTTCCGTCATGAAAATGTTAACTACAAATCTCTATGAGGCATTTAACATTTGAGGCCTAAAGGTTATGTGTTCGAATTCAGACGTCGACTTATTGTTACCTTGCATAACCGTCATTTTGCGCAAATATCACTCTGCAATACAATTGTGCCGCCAAACTGCATATTGCCAAATTGACTACGAAAGAAAGCGTTGTTAGAGATACATCAAGTAATTTCATCAGTCCTTTCCGTGGAAACGTTTTGTCTTTAATTTTTTTCTGTAGATCACTTCAATGAAACAAGACTACTTACCGATTAATATGCCCCATGGACGCATTATGCGCTCTTTCAATTTCTTCACTTTGATTGTACATCCCATGGAAAACATGATGATTGTTACACAAGCAACCAGAATAAATCCAAGAGTTCGACTGTACAAAATACAAACTTCAACTGATCTTTATATCCCTGCAACGTTGTGCTTTTTTACCTGATTTGACGTATTGGCGGACGTAAATATTTGATTTATGCATCTTGTTAGCTCCTACTGTTTGGTCCTAACAAGCTTCCGTTGTAGAAGATTTAACGTAAAAAAGATTTGTTATCAAATCATCAAGATACTCTCAGGGAACTACTTTTTCTGTAGGCCATCATATTGTTACATCCAGGAGAACTGGACAGACTGTTTCAAATGACCCTTGAAGTCAAATTTGATTTTGTAAAATAACAAAAACTAAGCTGAGATCTGCACGGTTACGACAAGGTCTACCTATACTGTTGACATGCAGCTGATAAAGTAAAACCTAGATCGGATATCTTCTTTTTTAGCTATTTAGCACTATGTTCAATTAAGAACAAGTGTTTGCTAGAACCAAATCGACCACGTTAAACGATACTAATCAATTGGCTCAAGCCCTGACAAACATTGCTGCGCCAAGACAGCGATAAAATCCTTTAAAATAGTTCTTTTTTCTGATGCTACGTAAAGACAAAAAGTTTGTTAGTAAAAGGAGACCTAACGATAAGCACTGCGACTTCTTTTAACAATATGGAAAAGATATGCGAAAAATAACCTGTAATTTTCAATGTTCCTGGCTTGACAAAAGCGAAGAAGCACGATTGGATCAGTTGCGTTGTTGCAGAGCGGATTTGAAGAATTGGATGTTGCTGTATGCGAATGGTGCACTCACAGTGAGGGAAAAACTTTCATCATTAAACCCTATGCAGAGGCTTCATAATGTTTTCGTGAAGTTGTTTTCGTGTATATAACATTAAAGCACTGTTCATAAATCAAAACTTTTGCAGTCTTCCTGTAAATGTAAATACATTTTTAAACAAGATGCAGAAAGCATTTTGTGTACATTGCTGTTGCTGAAACCTGTCCTTCAACTTCGCATTTCTTGGATATTTAGTCAGTGGCAGGAAGGATTTGGATGAAAAATCGTGCGATAACGAAGTATTTCAAACTCAGTAGCAATTAAAATATGATTTGAAAGATATTAAAAATTAGATAAAAGTTGAGAGGAAATTTTACTTGGGACAACCACTGAAAGATGTTTTGCTGATTGGTCTCAATATACGTTCAACGAATTAACCCAGCAAAAATGTTTCTAATGTGTTTACGTCATTGCTGTATTGATCCCAAGCAAGGTACAATAAAACTGAAAAAAATACTACATAATGAACGAAATGCGTCTGGTAGCAAAT
>JGI24159J19872_10001510_pt1 | contig 25779 bp, 23 predicted proteins | sample Ectturendosymbi4_FD_19872 | JGI IMG/M metagenome (IMG submission 19872)
GCACAAAGCCTAAATCAAGAGTTCTGACGTGCGGCAAAGACGTCCCACTCTCCGACCTGATAAAAACCAACCTCTGAAAAACAGCGTTCAGTCGCGATGACGAAAACAAAGCAGAACCGTCACAGCCAAAAGGAAAGTACAAATAAAACCCGATGCAAAACAATTTTTGTTCGGGCGGCCACGTTTTACCCAATTCCAGGGCCGTCGCCGTTGCATGATTTTCAGCTCTTCGCGTTATCGTCGACGCTGGGAAATGCAGGTACTTTACCGCTGTCCTGAGAAATGGAGATACCTTGCACGCGCGAGTATTGTCAACATATCGCTGTTGACTGCGGTACAAGCCTGAAGCGCGTGACATGGTTGCGTGCGTGGAACGGGGAATCAACACAAAACGAAGGAAACGGAATGCAGAGGGGGTGTGGGCAAGGCGTAGCCTGCAGAAGCTTTCTGTCCGGCATTATTGCAAAAAAGGAAGCATCACATAATGCGTCAATCGACCTGGACTCGATTCAAAGAAAACAAAACGAGTTTCACGATCTTGGCGAATTACACGGCGTGTCCAGGTGAGGTAGATCTGTAGCTTGTTCAGGCAACAAACTTGAGCATGTGCGCTCCGGAAAGACTGTTGATAAACGCGGGGATCTCCCAACTACGCAACCGCCTTGAAATGCAACATGGCGACTGGGTGAGTCTGAACGAGGCTGTTTATCGCAAATCACCGAGTAGGGTTTTTAAACGTGCACGTGGTCGTTGACATCATTGGGCGAAGAACGCATGAAGTCACGATGCGGAAGGTCAACGGCTGTGACGTCACGACGAAAACGCGGGCGATCTCAGCTTCGGTCCGGACGAAGGAGATGCGTTCATATAATCCGCCATCAGGCGGACAAGATCGTACATCTGCGAAGAAGTGAAGTCGGTCTGGCGAGAATGGCTTGGCAAGCGTAAGCACGAAAGGTAATTGCAATTTGGCGCAGGATTTTTTGCATCTGTGTCCGCTTCACCGTGGATACCATGCCCGTGGTGCAAAAAAAACCATGGAATTCTGCGTCTCCAAATTTTACGGCATAATGAGCCTCCAGATGTTACGTTTACCACTTCAGTCAGCAACGATGCCAAAAACATGTGTCCGATTCATCCAATCCGCATGTGACACGTGCATCGCGCTTTGAAAACCGCCTAATCGCCCCGCCCTCTGTAAAACCATTGCCATTCTAAAACTGACTGCTTTGTACGCCATTGTGCAAGGTACTGTAGTTTATGAACGAGCCAAACAGCATCGTCAGCAAGGCAACTGCCTGGATTTGTGCGGAACGATGTGTGGGTTCATTCCGGGATCACTCATCATTTGCGTACCTGGACTTTGCCAAGAGCAAAAAATTGCTTCCTGGACACGCCGGCCATCTCCGTGACGACCATGAAGTCATCTATACAGCCCCCGAACGTCACGACGTCAGCGTACTCGCACCTGTCCGTCACTTCCTGAAAGCAGAGCGTGCAAAACGACGTCATCAAGTTATCAGCCAATCACCACGCAAATATCAACACGCCTTCTTTAACATATAGAAAAGTTTCAAAATCAAAACAAGGTCTAACAGTGCTTTTTTAAAAAGGTATGAATGCAGATATATCACCATCGTTCGATGATGCAGGATATTCAAACCGTCATCGGTGACAGCCAGCCAGACGGTGTCGCCCTTGTGCTTCCCGTTCGTCTCATTCTGCAACGGAAAAAAGCAAGGGATAAACATTGGGATGCACGCGAATGTACGGAAAACGGGACGGCGCAATTCACAAGATTCGTCACAGGCGTCACGCGACAAGAAAATCCTGCACGCGTGAGATATTTCCCTGAAACGGACACGACTGTACAAGAACATGTCAGTTTTTCCCAACACTGCTTCAACATTCTTGCGAAGACTTGTCGACCGAACTGCCACAAATAAAACCACATTTGAAGAGATGATTATTTATGCCTGGCAATCCGGCCCACATATTGAACGCTATTTCTACACCCATTGGCGCAGATCAGAACCAGAACCGTCGTCAAAAAGTCGTCAATAGGGGGGCTTAACGTTTATGAAGGGGGACTTGACATCCTGAAAATGATAAAACACCACTGATTAATATGGTTTCATATATCAATTTAAGGGGTCTTGGAGCTTCGTTTAGGGGAGGGCTAAGCCCACCAAAGCCCCCGTGACGACGGGACTGATTAGAACTTGGCATCGGTTCGTTAACACAGTCGAGTTCTTCTTTCCCAGGTGGACAACATTTTAAAATTCGATTCAACTTAACAGCGCACTAAACAAGCAACCCCACTGACCTTAGCAAGGAACATGGAGGAGCCACACAGCGGCCACTTGCGGGCAGTGTTGAGGAATATTCGGACCGCGTCGCTTGGTGTCGTTCCGCGAAGACCTGCCCAGCATTCGCTTACACGCGCACGCGTCTGTCTGTCAAGGAAATAAATCTTTTTAGCGACGCTTTTCATACAGTGAGTGTCGAAAGCATTAGTAACACGTATTTTATTTAATTACACGATGGTCTCAGCACAGCTGTACTTCAATAGAAAGCCCTTAAAAAACCTGTATCATGTTCCTGCGTGTACCTGAATCTTCTTGTCGCAAGTGGAGATAGCTTTTCTGTATTGTCCTTGGCGCAATATAAAAACACACCTTGATACAATGGAAAGTTAAAAGTCTAACTGTTCAGGATTTTAAAAAAATCTAACTGTTCAATTGAAATCTTTCTGTTTAGGCGTAAACGGCTCCACAATCACAGGCGTTCGAGGCGGAGTGCGACCGCCCCCTGGTGGTGTAAAAATAGGAAAACCAGGCGAATCAAAGCAGGTGGTTTATTAACTTTCAGAGCAAAAGAAAAACGATTCCAGGTAATGACAACCGGGTTTTTCAGAATAAGCAAAACCAACGACTGACGTCACAGGCCGGGGTAATGGAACTTTTTAGAGCAATCGCTTCAGATTACATGACTCCGTAACTCGTCTTTCCGTTCATCACGTTCGCAAACCTTTCTGCGTTTAGTTTATTTTCAGGAGTCTAGCCACTGCTAATGCCACAAATGTAGCAATATTGGAAATATTCTGTTGCTTTGCTCGATGAGACAGAAAGCATATCTTTAAAGTGGGAATCGGATGTATTTTATAACGGCGTCATAAAACCGCATGCGGCAAAGTTCCTGCCATCGCAACAAGGAACAACGACTCACTTCTGTTGGTGCCGACTCGCGCCTTCTCTGTACCTCGCCGGAAGGAAGCACTTGATCACGTGATTGAAATCGTCACCGGAAGCCGGGTCACGTGGTTTGTCGCCACAATGCACCTGGGCGCCGAGAGCAGCCAGCTCGATCGCAAGGTCACGCGACAGCGGGAATCGATCGCGCGATATTTCGTCGGCAATCTGCAACAGCACTGCTTGGTGAATGGGAAAGAGTGAGCTGGTGCTTTGGTTTCAATGCAATGACTCAATAAGACAAGTAAGATGAAAAGCGGGCACTTGAACACATTGTGGTGAAAACCCCACCGTGACATTAATGCACTGAGCAAAGACGTCCTTGTGGTAACGATGGCTCGCTAAAAAAAGCAAAAAAGTAACAACATAGTACTAGCACACTTTTTAGCCATGCGAGCATATTGCGTGCTTTAGCAGCTTGTCAAAAACACAATCCAAGGTACGATTGCGCAATCATAATCGTGCAATGCCAGTTAGCGGCAATTGACTGCTGTCTTGTGTGGTGCTTGCTGATGAGGGGTAGCAGGCAAAAGACGCGAAGGGTTTTGGTTGACCCGGAAATTGAGGGTACCTGGTTTAGTGCATACGAGTCAGGGAAGGGCAGAGGCGTTCAAAACGCGCGACAACGAGCAGCCGAACAAAAACGAGCAAAAATAAGCAGCTCAGGAGAATAAATTGGACAATTGGGGAGATTAAACAGCATAGTAACGTATGGCCAGTTGATACGTAGCCACCCTGACGGACCCGGTTATCTTTTTCAGATGTAAGGCGGTTGTCCACTAGAAGTGAAATTCCGCGACAAAACCTACCTGATAAACGAGTAGAATTTTCTCCGATTCGGTTTCCAAGCGACGGTACGCCTTGAAGTCGAGACGCCGCTTGAAGATGAAGCGTACGCTTGCCCGGCCTTGCTCTGCTGCGCCATCGTGCGTCGAATGCACAGCGAGTCCTTTAGCCGCAGCAACAGCCAAGCGCGAGTGACTTTCCCACGAGGATATGATGTCGCAAATCTGTTCGAAAAAGCGACAAGTTTCGTGAAACATTTCGGAAAAAAATGGGAAGTTGATGGCAAAAGTGAAACACTGGTAGTTTTACGTCACAAGTTCTGAAAAGGCGTTTTGTTCCAAGTGCATTTTCCATTTTCATTGTATACACTAAAATAAACAGAAAATCCCCTTTCAATCATGATACACCAACAGAAATAGTTTCGCTTTAAGGTTATTAATGGACCCAGGATCATATTTCAGTGAAGCTATCAAGTTTTTTTGCAACAATGATTCCCAGTATTTGTCGCACCCAGCGAAAGCACCCCACAGTTAAAAAAATACAGGATTAAAACAGTTTTTGGTCCAGAGGCCCAATCTGAGTTACTTCAACATACGAGGCAGCATCCCTCCACTCACACGTTTATAGCAATTTGCTTTTTCTCCACCAGATCACTTCGACTACTCGTCACTTCGCTCGTTACAGTAAAAACCAATGCTTGGAACCTTTACTATGGTAAGTCGGGCAACCAAGTTTTTGAACGAAAAAAAACTTAAAGTTTTGACTTCATAAGCTCAAAATTTTGACTTTATTTTGACCTATCAATTTCCTGCGTTTGCAACTAAATCGCGAAATGCAAAACATATATTAGAAGTGAAACCGGTAAGTTAAAATTTTTTTCCTGTTGAAATGCAACAAAAATCAAACTGTGAAAGACCCAACGAAACTAGAGGTAACAAACAAACCATGAACGAAAATCAATCTGAAACCACTGGAGAAATATCCAGTGACAATAAATATCCTTAAAAAATAAACGTAAAAAACTCACTGACAAGGTTCCGCATTGCTATACTTCAACATCAAGTGATGCTTCACATTATTGTCTTCAAAATTTCTATATGCATATTGGATTGAGCATTTACCAAATCAAATAACGTACGACCACGCTTCTTGCCTTACCACGCCTATAGCCTACTTAATATTCAATGGTCCAGTAGTGGGCAAAACAACACTATTACGTCAGAAGTCGAAAAAAAACATTATATTTCAGAATTGCAACTAAACTTGCAAAAGCACATCAATATGTGCTGTTGTAGCTTTCATAAAATATCGATAAAGAGAAAAACTCTGCTGCAAGAAAATTTTGACCTAACGAAAAATTGAATTTTTTTGACCTAATAACTTTGGAGTCGCTCATGGTATCAGTGTGAAATTTGGTTTGTGGACGTTTCACACACTTTAAAAAAGGCAGAAAACTTTGGTTTTGGTTGCCCTAATGATAAGGTAATCCTTACCAAACTCATTTTTAACCTCAAGTCTGTCACGAACAGTAGAGTCATACACAGTAGAATTTGCCTAATTCGTCCCCTCAAGCGGATTAGAAAAAGTGACGAATTAGGCGAAGTGACGAATTACGCAAACAGGTGACAACTCTATCATAGAAGCTCGTATACTTCATCATAGTAATTCGTATACGTACATAGTGCTCTTATTTACAGTAAAATACAAATTTATGATGTTATGGTTGAATACAACAATTAATCAGTGTTGCCAAACGGCATATCTTTATGCCCAAATTTTTTAAATTTGGCATTTTTTGGAGGTGGTTGGCATAAATATTTTTGTTTTGGCATATTTGTCATATTTTGGCATATTTTTCAACAACCAATTTTTGACATATTGAAAATGTTGAACCTTAATGATAATGGCAAAAATGGTCATTTTTATCAAGGTTTTGGCCATAAGCTTCGAAAAACTCTGGCAACCCTGCAATTAATTCCTCTGCTCTATCTGGACTCCTCCATTCAATCAAACACCTGCTAAATCTTTAATAACTTTTCCGCGTTCTATCAATGGGGAGTCGGGTCGCGCTTCGCACCTCGTGTATAAATTCGATAAACAAATTGCGAGGTGCAACAATTCTCAGATGAAGATCCTTAATTTGTTTGAATTCCCACACGTACTAGCTGCTTAAGACGTTAAAAGCGAAACTGCAAATGACAAATTAGACGAACAAAACGCTTCTAAGGGATAGAAAGACGTGACGAATTAAGCAAACTGACGAATTAGACGAACAGAAACGTACACAAAAGATAGGAATTCTGTTGGGACCGGTTAAGCGAATTGACGAATTAAACCATGACGAATTAGACGAGTTCTACTGTTTTTTGAAATGACGGAAAAGAAATTTAAGAAAATCGCCGCTTTGTTTAGTGCAGTGACTCTCAACATTTTTGAATTGGTGTACCCTTTGGGAAATATTCTGTCTATCAAGTCCCTTTGACTGTAATCAAGAGTATAATAATTATAAATGTACGTATTATTAGCGTCCTTTTACGTTAAAATTTCATCACGAAAAAAATTCGTGTAACCCTTGGAGCACCTTCGCGTAACCCAAGGGGTACGTGTACCCCCATTTGACTGGTTCAGTGCATTAGGGCTTGCAGCTACAAGCAACCTTACCTTGGCCGTGGGTTCGACGTAATGCTCAGAAACTACGCCGCTCAAGAGGGGATCGTTGACGTATAAAGCAAACCCTGACGTTGTTTGATGACGTATCTTGCTTTGCACGGCAGCGCGATAAGAGAACTCGCTCACAGTGGATGAACCATCAAAGCTGATCACCTGTGACGTCAACAGTAGATAAATAAGACTTTTAATTAAGCAATAGGAGAACACTTGGGAATACAACATGGTAACAAGACTAGCAACATGATGCGCAAAGTGTTGTGTTTCTCGAATGTTCTTTGTGAACTGGGCACAGATTCCTCGGTGCTGATTGTTGCATTGTTTCTGCCGGCAAATGATTTAATCCACGCCGCGCGTTGATTCGTTTTGCGCGTTCTGTACCTCGTGGTCGATCGCTAAATACTGTCGCCTTCGCTGGTGGTTCATTCTAATCGATACGTTCTATACAGCTCTACAACTTTCTGTACTCGAACCTTATGCGAAACTGTCTGCTGTGTTTTCCGTTAGTTTTCTCCGAATAAAGTACAGTGCATTTTTGTGCAAGGTGCTCTGAGTTTTGAAACTCCGTCAGGGAAAAAACACAACACAAAGAATGGGACAATTTGTGTTTGAAATGTGTATCATACGAGCCGCAAACTCATGAGAGGCAAAGCTGCTGATTCATTACCGAGTGCAACCGTAGCGCTACTCATTTCTTGATATTGCACATAGTACACGTCACTGCTGTGACGCAACTATGTAAAGGGGCTTTTCTGAAGCGGTCGTAAGAGTTTTCTTGGCGGATGCTGGTCGGATAGTTTTACGTATTTCCAAGCGACTGAACACCACTTCGTTCACGGTTGAGCAAACAGTGACAGACGCTCAATCAGGCAGCGGATTGACCATGAGGCGAAGAGGCTGACGCCTTGAGGGCCCCGACGTTTTTTGGGCCACAAATCCCCAAGTTGTGTCGAAACAAAAAACTTGACAGCAGTTATTTAAGATTGNGTAAATTTGTCCTATATGCAATTTTTTTCACGATGACNCATAACAAAGCATANGAATCTGCTGTAAAATATAGTGTATGCTAAAACGCAATAGCCATATTGTTTGTTCTGGCATTATCTACGTGTATTGTTATGCATTGTATGCAATGCGTGGTTTGCCGCTCTCAGACTTCTACAGGTTAATCACGTAAATTTTCTTGCCAGTCCTAGGTCCCATATACAGGGCAAAGAAAGACTTGGGTTAGTTGAGAATATCGGGTCGTACGTGTGAGAGTAGTGCCCGTAAGATACAGAAAATTGCTGCCAAAGCATATCCACCACAAATTAAACAATTTTAGCACGTAAGAAGAAACGATTGNTAGACTACTTTGTGAGAACAGGTCTTGACCATTCAAAATGCAANAGGTGAAACTCAAGACAAAGCTGCCAACACGTCAGGATTATTCAAAGGGGCTTTCTCTAATTTTGAAGCATTGCAAACCAGGGTAACCTCCACCAAACACGTGACGTCATAAGTTGACGCAGTGGGGAGCATTTTCGAAAGCCCCCGCCAAATTAAAATAGCCTGAAAACCTTAAACATTGACCAACATTCCGCGGTGCCACTTAAATTTCCAAACCTGGTAAGATCCATCGGCAAAATGCACGGGCATACTGAAGGGGAGGGAATGTCGGTAGGGCTTATGCAGAAGGATGGACAGAGCCTCGGTTCGTGACGGAGCTGCTGATCTGTCGCCAAGGGCAACGGTGCGTTCCAGTGAGCGCTGGCAATACGTCACGTACTGTCCCATCTCGGTCCTTTAAAAATTTCGCAGAAAACAACATTCATCAGAACTGCTGAGAGTTCAAGCGGTTTCGTTTAATTTTTACTGTCTCCTGTTTGAAAATCTACGAATCAGAATGCAAAAAATAACAACGTAAAAGCTACAGTTGCAAAAAATGTTTAAAGCAATACCAATGTAAAAGCTCCAACGTTAAGAATATTTTTAATCAACAAATCTCTATTTTTAATCAACAAATCTCTAAAGGCACATGAAGTCATTTAGTTAGTTAGGCGGTTTAGCAGTAACAGAGCAAGTTTGATAAAAGACTTGTGATGCTCAACTCACTTCGACTTGGCGTGGCGTTTGAAGTGGGATCGCAGAACGCAGAGGAGTTTGTCGCGGGGGAGGAAGAGAGGGATGATGAGCGCCATCAGCATCCACGACTGGAATGACAAGTAAAAGGATTAATAAAACTCCTTTGGATATTCCTTCATCAGGAAAGCAAAACGTAAGGATGAGAAACGACTGATTGGAAATGGGTTTCCATTCACGAATGTAAGATTTTAGGAAAACCGCATCAAAACCTCAGGACGCTTTAATGATTAATCAACCCGCTGGCCAGGGGCGGATCCAGCCACTAAGGTTAAGGGGGGCAATTTCAGTAATATTTTGTAGTCAAGTCTCATTAAGGAAGGGTTCACTACTGTAAGAGAGAGATGAAGTGTGCTTCACAACACTGCTGTGACAAAACAATGGCCGGACGGTAAAATGGCCTTATATCGTGAATACTGTTTTCTGAATTGTAGCTTACAAAACCATGGTAATAAAGTTACTTTCGTAGGTTTTAGGGGGGGCTCAATCGCCACCCAACTAGATCAGGCCCTGCCTCTGGCTTTATTAATACCTAATTTAAAAGAGTACCACAACCGAAAACTAATGAAACTGAATAAATGAATAAAAAGAAAGAAATACGATAAAATAAAAACATGGAAGTGAGGCACCGAAGCAAGATTTAATGGATGTGCGCCCAGGTGACACAAACCTTTGCTGTTTCCCTGGCACTAAACTTGCTTGTGACATCACAATCACGGAGTGATGTGAGGTACCACACAATTGATATCAGTGCAGTTAACATTCGAACCCTTTCAGTGGTACAAGCTCAATTTTAGTTTTCTGAGAAGTAATTCAACGTTCGGCCCTCATTATTAAGATTTCACAATTTTTTGGCCAAGTACGGCATTTCGGTTGGACATAGCTGTCCCAGACGGTGGCTCGCGGGTTTCGCATCTCTATAGTTTGAACTGCTACCATGGGCGTTGAAAGGATTGTTTCCAGGGTGGAGGCCAATAGTGGATTTTTTCAGGTGGTGACCAAAAGCATTTTTCCCTGGGGGACCCAACAGTTATGAAATTTCATTTTATCAGCACGAAACTAAAAAAATGACATTTTTCTACTGAAAAGTTAGTAGGAAAATGTAAAATTTCAAAATCCAGGGAAGACCTTGGCCCCCCTGCACCTCCCCTCCGACGCCCTTGACTTTTACGTAATTACAACAAACTGCAACGTTGCAATGCACCTGAAGGTAAGATAGGTCGTCGTCAGATATCTCCGAGTCTCGTCGATTTGTTAATTTGATCAGCTGAGCAAACAGTTCGTCACGCAATTCCACGTGCGTCAAGCATGACTGAGCAATGCCCTGAGCGAGGGTCACGTGATAATCAACGGACGCGGCATCCACTGAGAGGTTGGCGAACGCGTGGATGGACTGCGACAAAGAAAAGCAAACGCGTTAATCACAAACCGAGGGCGGCATCTAGTGACGAGGATGCCATCTGTTAACGGTACGTCACAAACTATCCCAGTGGTTCTCAAACGGGTTCCACTTGGCTCACTAAAGCAGGAATTTTCCATTCCTGGGAGGAAATTTGTTTCAGCGTGGAATTGGGGAGGAAAAGCTGTGGATGAAAAAAAAACTCAAATTTTTGTTATTTGATTATTCACCACACAAAAACTGCACAACGAGGTTGGCTTAGATGGGATTGTCTACAGTATGCAANGACAAGTTGCATTAACTGGAGTGACTGACGTTATAAAAGAGTCTGTTTGATTCATAANCGTCTATTGTTTCTTCACAGTAGGTAGGTGAGATTTCTGCAATTATATGTTTTGTGATTTCTGTTGGGGAGGAATTGACAGTGTTTGGGTTTGTAAGGGGGGAACATGAAAAAAATTTGAGAACCACTGAACTACCTGATCTTTTCAGAGCGCATATCTGTAGTTATATGTCGGTAAAAGCTAGGCTCAAGCAGAACCAAATCCAAATGCCAATTTTTACTTTGTCCCACCACGCCTGCACTGCATAATGTGGATGAATTGCCGGCAAAGAAAAATCAGAGTAAAAGTTGAAATTTACGACAATGGCACAACACAAGAAGTGCACTGCTGCGCTCGTGAAGCAAAACTAGACAAGTTACGCAGTGATGCATGCAAACAAGTGGAGCAAAGACAACATCCGGGACCTTCAGCCTTAGCAAGCTTCAGCCTAGAACCGGCAGTGATACGTCGCCTCAAATTAAAACACTATCATTGCGTTTTTTTCGCGAGACAAACAACCACGTGGTGATATTTCATGGCCGCTTTACTATGATTTAATCCGATCTCGAAGGATTATGAAATTAGAATGACAACGCAAGCAATTCCCAGGTAGGTTTTCTATTGTGGAGATCGATCATGGTGCGTCGTTGAAGACTGTGTTGGAATGCTTGAAAAATCATGAGCCACGGATAAAAATACACAAAGAAAATGCGCAAAACAGCATTTTTCAATAAGGCACGTTTTTCAGATGTATGACCTAGAATGGCGTTAATCCAAAAGCTGAACTTCACATGGCTACACGTAAAAACAGAAGAGGCTCGACATTAAAGTTCGATCAGTGCAAAAAAATCAATATCGACTGTTGCACTGAAGACTAAGCCGTTGATCTTTTCCACGACCGCTTCAAAGTAAACATGCGTTAAGGTCTACAAGCAAGGCAGCCTGTGTCTCTGGGCGGCCTTCCTACAAGCATATCCGGCAAAACACAACGGCGGAATGCCTCCTGTCCTTTAGATAAGCAGGACCTTGCATACCAACAGACCTCGGGAGCCACAGGACGCAAGGAAACTACCGGGTTACAGCAAGTCAGGACTGGGAAAATAGCAGGCGGCATGTTTGAAACAACTGTAATCTGCGAAAACATTTACTTAAAAGCATAGAAAAATGTAAAAATCAGCACCGTTAGCCGAAGTTAATTAGGTGCAAGTTAACACAAGAAGAGTGGATAGAAACCACCACCGAGTCCAAACTAAAGTTTATCAACCGCCTTCACATGACGTTATAGATAGTTATACCAACCATTGCAGATTAAAATAATCTTATCAAAAAGCAAATACTGTACTGGGGCCACCACGACAAGCGATGAAGCAGCAGATTCAAACCGTGTTTGCAGACTTTTTTTATTGTTTCAGGATGGTACAGTGCGGCATGTACAGTAAGCATGGTTTGGGGTTATGAAGAAGTTTAATGAAAATGAAAAACCTTAAAATAAAACGTACGTTAAAGGATTCTAAAATGAACTTTAACATAATTGCAGATGGTTGCTAAAGATACGATCGTTTAATACTTTCGGTAAAGGCAGCAGCAAAAACAAAAGCACTATTTTAAAGTCCAAATCTGGCATAAATTTTGCTATAAAAGTACGGCCAAACATTTTGAAAGATTACATTTCAACAGTGATCCATTTTTATCACAAGAAACACACAGGTCTTTAAATTCTCCGAAAAACAAAGACAGAAGAGCGTAAATGTGGCACGAAATATTATCATTAAAGACAGTCAAAAATAATTTACGGCAACAAAAACAGGAATTCACCTTCGCAATTTTCATTGCTTCTGTCTGCATTGCCTCTGAGCAAAGGGTAGTCAATGGCCTGGAAATCCCCTGCTTTGAGAATGCGAGGACAGGATTTTTCCAAATTGAACTGCACGCGTCCTGGACATCAGAGCGCGACGACTTGGAATAATTTTGAACTATTTTCGCGATAATCCTTTCGAATTCAGTTCCCAGCGAAAGGTCATCTGAGGCCGCAGTCTTCTTCGAAGGAGTACGGCCTGTACAAGACACCGATGACGTGCGTGCTACTGACGTCAGTGCTCGAAGCCAGGTGGACTGCAAGAAATGAACAGCATGTGATGAGCCAACCACAACTCATGCTAATCTGGCCAATCGCTATTGTTTCTAGTGATTTTTGTTTCAAAAAAAGAGAAGACCAGGTTCAAAAATATCACCGGACAAAGCATTATTTTGTCAGAACGCCGCGCTAAACAAATTGGATGTCGCTATAAAATTGAAGCATTTCGCAGTTCAACCTCCAAGCATATCATCTTCTTCAAGCATTGACATGCCTGGTTGTTTCGGAACGTTTTGAATGTAGCAAACTTCAAAACAGTATAGAAGTAGCTTCACCCGAGCAGCAGCGTAGCCAGCCCAAATTTTGGGGGGGCTAAATATTTTGACTTGAAGCGAGCAACAGTATTTTGTTTAGGGCACCGCCTCTCAAAGCACAAAACGACATTGTATGCTAGATATTTTGGGGGCATGGCCCCGTTGCCCCCCCTGGCTACGCCTATTCACCCGAGGTATATTTAGCTATATGGTAAGACAACATGCAAAGCATGTCAGGGACCTTCTGCTGTTCCGTTTGAAAGGTCAGGAAGACGTCACGTGCGTTACTTTCGCTGGTTGGTCGAACCACGATCACGTGCTCGGGAGTGGGCGGAGGTGAATGCGCTCGGACGTGACCAGCACCGGATGGTGATTGAAGATTAAGACGAGCGGCTTCAATAGCACAGCTGGCAATGGAAAGCCTGGAAAGCGGCATCTGCGAAACCATCAGACCTACAGTTAACACTTCACAATTTTGTCCGTGTACTGCCTGAATGCGAAAAAAGATTTCGTGATTAGACGAAAAACAAAGCGTAACTCAACAGTTATTTTTTAAGAAATTACGTACAATTTCTCCATAATTTTGAAAGAGGCGCAATTTCATTCGCGCGCGCACCCCCACCTACATTCCACTTTATTCGCACCACTTCAACTGACGTCAGTCCGTGGTCTTAATTGCGCTTTTTTGCTGTTCTGAAATGTCTTACTTGCTTGAGATTGTCAAAATGAGCTTCAACACAAACGAATGAAGTTACTTATTTTTCTGCAACCAGGCCCGGAAGCCACGGGGTGCATTCGGGGACAGTGCCACTCCAAATATTCCCCCCCACAAAATTGTGTTGTGCCCAGGAAAATGTTTTCAAACATATGATAAAAACAAAAGTCTCGGCCTCCTAAAAATGTATTTTGCCCACCAAACCTTAAAACGTCGCTACTGGCCTGCTTGCAGCTCAGCGGATTAACGATACGTTTGACTCTACGTGTGCTTCCGGCTCCAAATTATCGACAATGACTGAGAAACGAGTCAAAAATATATCTGCGGCCAATAACGCAACTTCAACAGCCCAGCCGGAATCTACACGTCATGTCTGATCTAAGCGCACCTCACAAGTATCTTCGCTCTCATAAAATTCCAACATCCCGTTACGCATGACTGCCCATACGCGACAGCTGCTCCCGCCAACGGTGCGCGTGATCCACCCGCTCGCGCACGGGAGACCGTCGCTATCGGATGGGGTTTCGTTGCCTTCGACAACGCCAAGAAGTGCTGGAAAAACAAAACGAAAACGGTGTTGTCAGCAGGAACGTCGTGAAGTGCATGGCACGAGCACAGCGCACAAACACGCTCGACTCAAAATAAAAGTAAGGACAAGCGATCACTCACTCTCCATGGGCGTCGGAAGGAGGGACACGCCCGTAGCACGGAGGGGCATTCGGGGGCAGTCACCCCTCAAATATTTTTGTTCCCCCCCAAACTTTGTTGTGCCTAGAAAAAATATTTTATGATAGAAAACAAAAATCTCATGATAGAAACAATAATCTTGCTACTATGAACTTTAGTTGCCCCGCAAACCTACGGGCCTGGGGACAGGGGAGCCTTGACACCTGGGTTTTGAAAGTTGACATTTTCCTATTACATTTTTAGCAAAAAAGGGTTGTCTTCTCAGTTTCGAGTGAGTAAAATGAAACTTAACCACTTTCCCCCTGGAAATATCTTTTTGGCTAGCCTGAGAAAAAACACTATTACCCCTTCCCTGTCCTTCCGACGCCCATGTCTGTCTCGTTAGGAATCCTGTGGAGCATTGTAACAAGTTTAAATAAACCAAAAAAGCTTTCCAGTCACGCGCAAGGCATCAGACGATGCTGCTCCGTTTTTGTTTAAACAGTACAAATGCAACATATGTCTGATCAACAAAGCAAGAGCGTAGTTGGGCTTCTTGAAGCCCAACACAAAATGGGCAGGGAGGCGCAATAATGAATGCAATGCAAAGGTTGTGCTGAAAAGCAGTGTACGAGAAACAAGGATGGGGAAGAAAATTCGCTCGATACTTGCCTAAACACCTTCAGGTAATGGCTGAAGGGCCATCACATGGCAAAACCTCAGAAAACTTTAAGGAATCCAACAGAACTCTTAGATTGCTCCAAAAAGCAGTTCCCGCATTACCAAAGCAAACATTAAGTGACAAGGCACCGGTTACAAATGAACGTACCGCCTCCACTGCCACTGTTTCACTCAACGTATAATGTCAAGCCTGGTCAACCGTCACTGAATACACACAACAACTAAGNAAAACGCAAGCAAATGTCTGTTTTGCGTCTGCGGGAAGGTTTGCATCACACGATGGCGCTAGTGTTACAGGGAGACAAAAATAACGGCGTGGCAAAACAGCAGAGAGGGAATATGTAGTTAACCACTTCAACTAGCTGTTTTGTAAAACTGCGTCAATGAGATGACTCAGAAACATTCACTGATTGCTGGATAATATAGAGTCACGTGGCAAAAGAGCGTTCGTAAAAATATATCATTGTTTGTCCAAAAATATAGATGCAGTTAATATTTGTCAAATAGAAGTTCGACAACCTTTCGTTCGGCATGTATCAAACATGGCCGATACTCAAAATGACGGTACTCCAATGCCGGTACTTATTCAGACGATCATCGAAATGCGTTGGCGTTTTGCGTCAACGCAGCAAGGTAAGTCTTGTGAGCAAAGAGTGCCACAAGCAAGTCAGTCCCTGCAGCTCGCTACACGAAATAAATGGGTCTTGGAGTGACGAGCACTGCTGCGTTTTCGCGTTTTCCGGTACAAAGCCACCACGGCGCCAGCGGTGAAGTACTTTGAGGTAATGTTTGTAACGTTACACATTGACGGCAACGCAGATTACAACGCGCATAGGTACATCCTCGCCGTTTGCTCACGTGCAACGAAAAGCAATGGCCAGGTGCTTCATCAAAGCGACAAGACGGCAAAAGCTAAGCTCTAAGACAACCAACCTTGCACCCAGTCACGTGCCGAGTTCGACGAATCAGCGGACAGGTAGTAAGTTCGCTTGCCGCAGGTGACACGGAAGGTCGGGCCGTCGCTTTCTCGTTTCAGCTTCACTTCGTCGCTTCCGGTCAGCGCGATCTCACCCTGAGGTTTCTGACCGACGACGTTCTGCGGACACGAGCGCAGCCTCGTGAGAAGTTAACTCCGGACAGGTTTCGCGCCGCCAGACCCCGAGCAAGACTGCGCGAAGACAGCAAAGCTTAACTGCTGACAGGCGGCCCCTTTTGGCATCGTCGTGCTAACGCCGCTGACACCGGATACCGAAGCAGGTGGCGAGCGCTCGCGCGTCGCCATTCTAGTGTGAAAACAGGCTGAGCTCTCATTTGCAACTTAACCCACTGCGCTCATCCAGAAATACTCCGTGTAGGCCAACGCTGACGCAGTGGGCGACCGGGNAAGAGCCGGCTGATGATTTAGCAGAACTGATTTGAAATTTCGGCCACTTGTTTCTTGTCTCAGTTTTCAATAACGCGTTCCCCTCAACTTACAAAATTTTCACAAAAATTTTTATCAATCTTTTCACCCGTTTTGTGGGGGGCGTGGGGGAGTGAGCTTTCGGTGCCAAGGAGTAAATGCAAAAAAAAACTGTTAGCGAAAACTTGAGCAGCAACAAAGACTGATCACGCAAGCCAGGAGCTTCGACTAAATTAGAACGCCATCGCTAGAAAGACAAAGCGTTTACGGATCACTGAGCACCGCTGTGTTGAGGAAATATCGTTAAGTGGATTTTCCCCACTGCTGAAATGGTCAGAAGTTTAATTTGTAACATCGGGTTATAAAGAGTTGACTACAATACGAGCAAAAACTTAAGCAACAATGCACAAGAACACCGAACATTGTTTTGAAAAGAAGTTAATTTTTCCACTCGAAACATAATATTCTGTGTATGTTTGAAATCCACACGTAACAAGCACAAGAAAATTGGTTTGAGATGTTCTGTTGCAGTTGTGTAAAGGTCGGAAACGTCGTAAATCACTCTCCGCTGCGGCGATAAAGCGCGTGTCGGGTACAAAAGAACAGTGAGTGAATTATGACGTTTTTTGCGTAAGGGTGATAAAAAGCAACGCGCGCCTTTGTAAAAAGCGGTTCGCAAAGGAAGGTACGTACCGCTGTCTTGTAATAATAGAGCGAGCCGTTCCTGAGCACAAACCATCTCTTCCGCCACGCTCTCACTCGCCCACTGAGCTTGGTCAGGTAGCCACATTTCAGTGCTTCGGGTTCTTGACACTCCGGTTCTGGGACCACGTTTCGTTGGTCGAGTGGTGCCGGGCCCGACCGTGGCACCGAGGGCGTCGATTGGTGCTTGGAAGTTTTGAGGAGTTTGTGCTCTGGTTCTGAACTATCATGAGCTGGAGGAGAAGCGCTCCAAGAAAACACAGCGTCAGGCGGTATGGAGTAATCTCCTTCGGAGCTCGCCATTGAATGCTGGGAATTACCTGTAAAAAGCACAAGCTGAGTCGCTTATTGACATAATATCCGTCGGTTAATTGGTTTTTGAAAATATCTACCTATCAATGGGTACATGTACCGTCAAATTTGAGACATTCGACATTTTGAGGGAAATAACGTATTGGCATTTTTAAGGGTTAAAAACCCTTCTGCTGAACTCTTACTTCACCATCGGTATCAACAAGACGAAGTTATTGTACATTTTTCGTACGACAGGTGCCAACAAGAACAAATTGCTCCAAAACCAAACCATCACCAGCACAACGAACAACTGCCGCCAGAACTTTTGCCAACATTAACCCTCGGTTTCGGACACATCTGGAAACGCACAGAATCAGCAGTAACGGGGCCGCAGTGACGTGCACCACCACAGTGAAATGTGTGTGTTATCAATAGGTAGTTAAAAGCTTTTATCGTTGAATGATCCACCTTCGCGCGGGTTTCGATGTATCTCAAGCCGCATGCCGCAAACTTCCAACATTGTTCGAGCAAAAGGGTTTCGTGCTTAGTATTGGCTCCGAAATATTTATATTGGTGTAAGAAAAGAGCAAGCACTGCGTCATCCACTCCACCCGTTCCGGTCGACCGAATGTATTGCCAGATGCCACTGGCCGAATAAGCCTGGATACATTTCAGCGATGTAACATAAGATAACATGAATTACAAGAGGGAAAGCAAATAGACAAGACAACGCACCACCTTCAATACTTGCAGAAATTAGGCAAGGGCAGGCGGTATCATTTCTCTTGACCTATATAGGGCAAACGAGTTCCTAATGGGCATTCTGGTGCGAAATATCCCTTTCTTAAGATATTCTTGAGCGGGTTACCTGGCTATATCTGTTTTTTTTTCGCTGAAACATTTCGGTCATTTGTCTCACAGTTGTATTAAAACTCGCCGTAACAGTGTTTTTTAGCCTAAATTTCCAGACATTCTGACCGAAATAACTTCATTTTTTTCGATCATTTCAAAATCATTTCGGTCTATGACCGAAAAAAACAGGGCATATACGAATGCCTGTGAAAGCGTGCGCGTTTCGGAAGAGGTCCCAAGCAGAAAAATCACATTTGTTCACGATATACAAGACACACTGCTGAAAACAAGTGCGATAAATCAGGTTATTGCAAACACCTGCAAAAGTCTTGAAATGCTGACAAACATTCGCTTGCCTGAAGAAAACTTTCTGCAACCGAACGCATGCGTTTAAATTCTCCTACCTTAAAAAGATGGGACATGCTGCCAGGGCATCTGTTCCCAAAACCAGAATTATAGCGCCCCCTTTTTCCACATATACACACGGCTATCAACCTCAACTCGCAAGATTGTCGCCTTGCAAGGAATAAAACAACAGCATTGTTCGGCGATTAACTCCGAGCTGCACAAGACGCTTGCTCGCTGATCATGTGGCAGGAAGTCGGATACGCGAGTTGGCAAGATGACGACAACTGCTGGGATTATGGACCTAGCATACATTCCTGCGGCCGCCCTCTCCAAATCACAAGCCACTGAAACTGCTATGGCCGGCTTTTGCCCGCACATCACGTATCATTTGCAGGCAGCTGTGCAACCGCAAGCTGTGGTCAATAAAAACCCGCGCAAATCTATCACGACGCACTGCTTTCAAAATTCTTTGCCCGAAATAAGTCAGGATCTTATAAACCAGATCAACCACAAAGGAACCACCAGGCACGTGCCTTAGGCAAGGGACCAGTGTCTGCTATCGAATTGCATTGTTTCTACTGCAAGTACACTGAGAAGCAATATCAGTGCAGTATTTAGAAATTCATTCTAATGACCGCCTAAACAAGGTAAAGATTAAACTAAACACTCAGTTGCATTGTGAAGTAGACGACGGATCACGCTTTTGAAGAACAGTAAGAGGATAATGTGCCCGATGACCTTGATAACAAGCTTAAAACGGGCGTGTCGGGATTCCTACGAACGCTGTGGGGATCGTTCCAGTGTTTCTCACCATTTCACCACAGCAGCATTGATAAGCTTGCCCACTGTTGCAGTGCTCCGTGACCTACTTTCACATGCAGCGCAAATGCAATCGTTTCAAAAATCGGCTGCACATCTCAGCTAAATATGCGACTAAAAGTACATAGAACACACAACAAACATTCGAGATTTAATTCAGTGCCATATTAGAGTCTGTTGCACAATCGTTGTACGTTGTATTGGCTCCGGCTCAAACTTAGAAAGAGCAACTCGAGGTTCGCTCTCAATTTCTTTCAAGCAAGAACGTTTGCCGTTTTTTTATCATTAACAAAAGATGAAAAAACTTGGTTCACACCAATACGTTGCGCTAAATTGGAGCAGAATTTCAACAGCTGCCTCCGACATTTGACTATATTCTTATTCAATCGAAATAAAAAAACACATCAGGTGGAACTTTGCTGAATAACTTAGAGTTCTGTCATTTCTTACTTTTAATAAATTGTCTCGAATGTGCAAAGACATTTTTTTCGTTGCCGTTTCAGCATCAGCTGCGTATTGCTTTCGGATACAGTCGTGTTGTTCCGTATTAACAGTAAAAAAGTAATAGTGATACTTCTGTTGTAACAATGTTGAGTGTTCTCAAGCAAAATTAAACACGAACTCTTTGTCGATTATTCCTTGACTTTGATTGCTTCCTGGAAAAGCTCATTTTGCTGGAGTACTATATCCGTTTGAACCCGTTTAACTTGGTCAAAGTCAAGGCAAACGCCAAAGCAGTTACGCCACGGGATGTCATGAGTTTTAAGAAACTCGTAAATTACTCGACGTTTTTTCATTTCTTGGCCAGTAGTTCGCTCTGGAAGCTCTTTGCAAAATATATATTCTTCTATGATAGATAAATCGTGCCACACTCAACAGCTGTGCTCTTTTGTTGTTGTTCCTTGTTTCATCGATTTGAAGAGAAAATTTATCAGATATTTTTTGTTTTTCAATTAAAGTGTCAAAAATACCACTGAGCATCTTGTATATTCTTCTTTTAAAAGTATCTGCCGACAACGACACTTTACTGACCTTAGGAACTTTATTTGGTCCAAGTATCAATCGAACGACTTCCAGACATGTTTTTAACAGTGTTTCGCCAATAGTATGAGGCTTTTACTGACGTGCAGTTGATTTTGCAACAGGATAACTAGCTTCTAATGATTTTCTAAGTTTGTGAAAACCGGTTTCAAACAGCGCTTTTGCTTCTTGTTTTCACTAAAAATTCGCTGAATGTATTTTTTGTGCTTGTCGAATAGGTTTACTTGGAACGATTGCTTCATTTGCAAGTTTGTTGTCCACAGATTACACATAGTGGTTTTGGAGAATTTTCATTATCACACCATGAAAATCCGTACCGAATATAAATCTTCACCGTATTGGCCTTTAATAAATTTGTTTTTTACAACAACGCTTGTTTACTCTTATGACGTAATTGGTACAAAATGCACAGCAGACAGTTTGGATTGAAATAGACGAGCTAATTTTCTGGCCGTTAAATTGTCTGGCGAGAACACATTCGGAAAAGGTCTTGCTTATTAAAAAAGTTTAAACTTTGATACACTTAGCACCGTCTCGCGGCTCACCAATCGTGGAGCACTGCTAAAATAGCGACAACGCCACCAGAAGCACTTCGTAGTTTGCAAGCGTTCTGTTCTGCCCCTGCACGCAAGGTTTCCTGGGGAGCCGGGGCAGCCGACTGCAGCCATACTTCGAAAAGGAGCAAACGAGGACTGCGCACTATTGCAGCGACGGCGACCGTCGCAGGACCGCAAATGATTTGCATCGAGCCAAACAACCTAATCCAGGTAACCTTCAGGATTAGCAAATGATTGCTTGCGCGAGGGACGATAAAAGTGCGGCATGTACGTCGATGACGTACGGTCACGTGCGCGCGCGATCCAGCGGCAACACCTGCTAGTGACGCGAANTCATGCCCGATCCTCTCGCGGAAACAAAAAGCGTTGATCAAATTAATTCGCTNAACAGCACGACTTCGAAACGACTTTCGTTTCACCTTAGTCAAGCCACAATGGTGCAACAGCGGGGTTGTAAGTTTAGAAGAGACGTCTCGGGGATTAGCGGCAAAAGCCGGCATTCAAAACAAGCCCGGCTTGACCTGTATCATGCACCATAAGATTTGCGATCAATTCAACCGTTTTCTTTAATTTTTTCGTTTGTAAAAGCTGTTGCAGCTGTGTTGAGAGGTGGTGCCCATTGACCCATCCAAAGTGCGGTGGCCAATCACGAGATGCGTGACGATCGACCTTCAGATTACAAAACGCAAGGTTTTAACTCGGCGGAGGATGTCTCAAGATCGAATGAAAGCGATCCTTGGAAATGTACACAGCAGTTAACGCGCAAACCAACCATACGCCGCCCTCGCACAACCCTGCGTCCGAAAACAGAGCGTTTAGCGAGCCGGCGTGGCGAGATTGCTCTGAGCGTTTGTACGAGATCATAATCTGGCCATCGAGACAAGTTCATCAATGCGTAGCTGAGATCGGGTAGCAGATGAAGCGGTCCGATCAGCAGGGGGTCGCACAGGTGGAGACGTCTGGGCCCACAACGGTTCTGGACGGGAAGGAAATCGCAAAGGCTGATCGGCTTGGCCTCAGCTGGCCTGAAGCGGGGCGTTAAATTTTGTTCGTTTTCAAAATTAAGCTGCGGTCTGCATCGGCTAAGCTGTACTCATCATATATCTTGCTGCGGTGAAACCAAAACACAGCGCCGCACACAGCGCTACTCAATCATACACGATATTACATTTCAAGAGTGCGACAAGCGACAATCACGTTTGACATCGGAGTTCGTCACAACCGATGAACTTCGCTGTTTCGTCGTTCAAAAGCGCTCATCTGTTCTTCACAAACCACAGCGAAACACTCGGTAACTGAGACAGATCGATCGATCGGTTGGTTGCCTGAACCTTGACGCGAAATGTTTATCAAGTGGTTTGCAAAAAGACCAGCACGCGCCATTGACCTTGATGACAAGATGCAGTGGGCCGTATCCCCGGTTCATACGTTTTCATCACGTGACGAAAACGCTTCCACGAAAACAGCTTTGCAGCAACGAAAAGCATGGCAGCGTTGCGAAAACTGACCCTTTTATTTCATTCGTGCAGTCTTGTACTGTGCACTACGACAACACAGCGAGTATCAGACACAAGTTGAGGTTACCCTGAAAATAACCTCTGTTACGGTGTTTGACTCCAAACCAATTAGGTCGGTGCGGGTGGACAACATCACCGACTCTCGCTTTAATTAAATAAACACCATAAACCTAATCAGTACGCTTAAGCGTATATAAATAAATGGAAGTACCAGCGGATACACTTGGTACGCCGTCTACTTGGTACAGAAGGAATGTAGCCGTAAAGGATGACCCAGCCGCTAATATTCGTTTGGTGAATTTGCGTTCTTTCCGTGAGACAGCGAGATGACACAAAAGAAAAGCCATCGAAACATGCGCTCTGGCTCAATAAATCGCAAAAGTTAGGCGTTNNCACGTGAACGAATATGATGGGCTGAAATACCTNATTCAGAAAAGTTAAAGTCTGTTAGAGACGATGTGTCCACGGATGGGACAGCGGTTGGTAACCACTTGGCCGCGGATCCTTCGATACAAGGACGAAATAAGAAGGAATAACGTTGCGCTTTCATTTCAAGGACTAAACTAATTGTTTCAATTTGCTCTACTTCACGTTCGCCCGGAACAGGACTTTTCGATCTGGCCGTTAGGGCCTGGCCGATTCGGTCTGAGCCGTTTCGGTCACGGGACATTGCGGTCACGACATTTCTGTACATAAACAACTTATTACATTCGTTTATTTGAATGATTATATAGGCAGGCGAAATGTCACTCTAGCTGGTGTTATACCAACTCACTTTTGAGGGGTCATGATTGCGATTAAATCTGAATTGTAATTATGACTTTGAAGAATTTGCATTTACTTGCAAAATATCGATAATGATTTCATTTGCTTGGTGATGATAATGAAAATCATATGTTGATGCTGATTAACTGTTGTACCTTGGATCATGTTAATAGTTTTTTTTAATAAAACTTCTCGTTGATTTAAGTATGTTTGCATTAAATTGTGAACATGCAAGATTTCTGCAAGATTTCATAGTCTGACCGAAAGGTCCCCAGACCGAAACGGCCCAAACCGAAAAGTCGTGTACCCCATTCGCCTACGTCAATTACTTCCAATGTTTGATTCGCCGAAAGATTGACTGACATTAAAAAAAATAAACAGCCCGGGGTGAAAAAGTTCTGACGAGTGCTGACAACGTAAGTTCCTTTCCTTACTTGGATGAAACGAAACTCGCAAAACAAAAGTGAAACAATTACCAGAACATTTTTATGAACGCGTCGCAAGCCATAGACGCTACGCATGAAAAATGTTTGGGAGTCACACTGAGAGTAAGTTAAGCGATTTTCAAGGAAAAGTGTTGCGAACCACGCTTCACACGGAGATCACACGGAGGAACTCCAGGCGTCGTCGAGGAATCGCTCGACTTGCGTCAAAGGCCACTGAACCTCGAGATACAATTTTATCGCACGTGCTCCTATGACGTAAGACTGAGCGCCATGTTTTGTTGTGAGTTCGAACAACTGTCGCCCGTAGCCGGCAGCTTGTGTTTGGTGAGTGTGTTTTCAAAATATATCCGATTTAACCAACATGGACTGTCAAAAACCAGGGCTGCAGAAAGTGTGGAAATCGGGAAGGCGCTTCCCGGGAAATCGTACATGCTCGCGGGAAATTAATCACCTGCAAGTCAAGTAAAATCAAATAATACGCCAGGAATTGCAAGAAAACTTCAAAACGGACTGTACGAATTTCCATCGCTCAGTCACGGTGGTCCAATACCTGGCCTTGTGACGCAACAGTTACCCCTACCTAACAATAGTGGTCTCATGCAGTCGTTGGTTGCGTGCAGGGTTGCCAATTTAGCATTTTCGAAACCAAATTTTGAAATTCCTGATTTTTTGACGCACTTTTCTTGAAAATAAAAAATACCAGTCAAAATATGGCTTTTTCTTTTTTACTTTTTTCGGTCTGAAAGATTTGGCTCTGGCTAAACATTCTCTGAGCTGCGTATACATTACAAATATCTTCTGACGGGAGTCTATGACTATGCAGGGTGCAAAGAATATTGCAAAGATTTTACTGTTGCCCTAAAATTTTTCGATGTATTTAATAAGGAACAAATGTACGACAGTGTATTTACGGGCAAAGAAATAGCTTATAAAAATCTGAATTGCATTTAGCGATGTTTCTGACGAGTTGTAATATCTATTTTTGTTTGGTTATGCATGTCTTTCTGTATGTGTAGCCTGCATGTCTTAGGACTGCTATATGGTTTGTTTTGGCTTTTTTTGAGACAAGGTCTGCCTTTTTTGGTGAACCTGGTCGCGTGTGGTGGACTCGTGACGGCGGCGGAAAGCTGTTAGCTTTAATATTGCTGCTATGATGACACATGTAGTCAGAGGACAATGAGGCCAACACGTCCTTAAAACCACGTGCGTAAAAAACTAAAATTAGGCAAACACGTCCTTAAAACTACGTTCTGAAAATGGCATGCGGCCCCCAAGCACCTTTTGTGCGGCTCTCAGCAGTCTTTCAATAAAACCAGTAGCGTAGCCTACCCAAAAATTGGAGGGAAACTGTTAACACTATTTTCTTTGGCATACCGCCTACCAAAGCACAACGACTATATGTTCGAAAAATTAGGAGGTGAATGGCCCCCATAGGCCCCCCTGTCTACGCTCATGAATAAAACCTCTAATATTTTGTGTAACAGATTTCATTCTCCAATAAAACAAAACGTGTGAATTGACTTGCAGTAAAAAATTTTTAGTGCGACTCTCTCACAAAATCGTGGATTTGGATTTGGCTCCCTTCAGCGAAAGGATAGAGAACTACTGGCTTATACTGTGCAGGAGTAACAGGCATTCCGTGATTACGCGTCTTGAGAGTAGGAATTGCTCGACCCTGCTGTGCGAGTTACGTACAATCTTGCCGTAACACATGCGTGAGAGGGTATTAAAATGCATTACCCATAGGATATGTTTAGTTTGGGCTAGAAGTCTCTCAATGGTCTACAAACTACGATTTGGTCGGTCGTTAGAAACCGTGTTGCGATTTTCCATGTGCCGGCGATTGTTTCCAAGCTTCATGTAAGCAGTCCATATTTATGGCACATTACTTAAATAAATTGTCTAAAACTAATGTAGTAAAAAATTCCTTGCAAATTGAATGGTGCCCACAAAATACAAATTTTAGAAGCGGGTTAAGCAAGGATTAGGCGCGAGAATTTGCCACTTCGCCGCGAAGATTTGCCGCTTCCATCGGTTTT
>JGI24159J19872_10001511_pt1 | contig 25778 bp, 14 predicted proteins | sample Ectturendosymbi4_FD_19872 | JGI IMG/M metagenome (IMG submission 19872)
TATTGTCTGTTTTTTCAACCTGCGTTCTGCAGAGTGTGTGTGTTCATACTATGGACTTCGTGTCTGCTATAAACAAACAAATAAAAATAAATAAAATTGAATAGCTGAACTAAGCAATTGCATTTCGACGCTAATATTACGTTTAGAATTCTTGTGAAAATAATCCGCTCTGTAGCTGGGCACATAGACGATCCAGAGTAAAAATTTAACGGGTAAATTGCTTTAGCAACAACCTCCAACGAATATCAGAGTAAATTAAAATTTGCAGGAATTTAACAAATCATAATGGTAGGCTACTGAAGTTAACTCAATGATCTATAAGTAGTTGAGCGTTTACACCCTCTTTGTGTTGTTTTGTCCCCCTATCTCCCCCTTTGGATTTTTCATCCCCTTGGCCCTTAAAATTGCCCCCAAGGAGGCGATTCCGCCCACTTTGAGAACCATTGGTCTAGTAGCTCCTGGTTCTCAGAAGAAAATCAATCAATCGTTACTCCATTTTTGCGTAAATGCGTTCATAGCTATGAAAGAACCTCTACTAAAGCTTCTAACCACGTTTTTAAAGAAACATAATCTCCTAATCACGCACAGGTTATTTTTGACCGCTCAGGGCTTCTAGGTAGATGTGTGAAATACTCTGTTTCCAAAGGCTCTAATAAAAAAATTCCAATTACTGTAAAAACTTCACCATAAGTTAGGAAAAGTCAAGGAGTATGACGAAGCAAATTGCAACAACAACGAAAATACGAAACGCTAAAGTTAAAAAACGGTCAGAAATGACCGCACCGGGCTTCTGGTGTTAACTATCAGTTTTACTGTGAATTTCCGACGTGCGCAAATCAAAGCTTGGCAGCATCCAATGCACGTTTATCCAAAAATTTAAATGTTCGCAGATCATGGATCAGGCAGGTATATTCAATATATTGGATCATACAGCTCATGGACAATGGACGATATTCATCCCAACGGATTCTGCTTTCAATCAATTGTCCACTTTCAGAAAACGACAACTCACTGTTGAACAGTCTATGGCTCGCGAATTCATAAAGTAAGCAACAATTTATCTGAGCTTGGCATGCAGACCGTTGCTTAAGTCAATTTTATTTCTCCTAACAGATACCACATGATTTGGCCAAGTTTTATCCATCCTACCGATGTCATACGAATGCAAGAACTGACCACTATGCAGGGTTCAAGGTGTGTATTCTCTTATTCCGTAAATGATAAACTTGTAGCTTCTGTGCCGTGTTGTGCACTTTTGTGTCATGCATTGAATCAAATAATGTTGCAGTGCAACGATGGTGTGATGCTCCAAAGTTACGATTTGCGTATATTTTGAATGCATAAATAATGTCGAAGTAGCGAGAATAATGCAGAGCAGTGACACCAGCGCTACCTATACTGAAGCGGAAAATAACAAAGAAGAACCTACGCAGTGCAGTTTAATTGTTATGGTTTTATTCAGTCTGTTATGAACGTGGTTGATGAAACGTGGTTGAAGGTAAAAAACTTATGCATGTGGGTGAATTTATCACTTCAAAATCCCATAGTTGTGGCTAATATTTCAAACTGAATTTTTGAATCAGTATTTCAATCAAGTGTTCAAGACGTTCAACTGGAGAGTTTGTGTTAAACGGTGGCGCGGCCAGAGTTCTCAAGTTTCAGTCTGCAAAGATCTACACGCTGAGTGGTTCAAACGATGCTGCCTTTTATTGGATTGACAAGGTGAAAAGGAAATATTTTTTAATTACAGCTTTGACTTCAGTCGCTTCCCTTTGGGTTCTATTTCCGGCCACAAAAGTTTAAGACAATCTTGTGACTAAAGATTGACAAATGGTACTTGTTTTCTTGCCGGTGAAATTCTTTAATTGAAAGAAGCTCCCCGGCAAACATTGCGCGATGAAAACTGATTTTCGTACTTGGAAACCTGCGACGCTAAATGGACTAAAACAAGCTGCTCATGGTCTGCGTAGTTGCCTGTTGATGATTCGCACTTTGACTTTCGTAGGTTTTGGAACCTCCGTCAGTTGGAGGACGCTGTGACATTGTCACCAACGCAACTACGGACGGAACATGTGGCATCTGTCACAACGGTCCGATGCCCTGTCCAAATGGATTAATTAATGTTGGTGTGAAAAACAAGCTCTGCCCAACGGTACTTGCTTTTTTCTCGCAAATTAGTTTTTCGGGAAAAAGTTCAACAAATGGACAAAATTTGTATCATAGGTAGACCAACGCTTCAATACTAATGCCTACTATTTTTTTCTCTTTGTCATGTTCTTTGCGTTTCCTAATGCTCTATTTTGCATTAAAAGTACTGGAATTGCTAGACCTATTACGTGCATTTTTGCAGAAAATGCACCTGGACAACGATGAACCTCATTGGGCTGATAGATTTCTTTTTGAATTTACGTTCAAATGTATTATTCGTTTTTGAAATATCCCAACATAGGTGTGAAATGTACCATCGCATCAAACAGTTACTAAAGTTTAATGCATTTAGGCGTATGGATCCTCAGTTGCTGGTTGTCAAGCAATCTGTATGTTTACCAATATTACGAAAAAATGCTGCAAAGGCTACTACGGAAAAGATTGTCATCCGTGTCCTGGTAATTGCCTTTGTTGAAATGGTGTGGTCTTAAATACGCTGTTCTGCTTTTCACCTCTGCACAATATGTATCTGTGAACTTGCTGAATAGTTGCGCAATGCAGTGGTCGTCTTCGTAACTTTCCGAAGCCGTGCTGTGTTCACGATCTGCAGCTCAAGCTACAGTGCGACCATTAAGAAAATAATATGCTTTTTCACTCCACTAATATTATATGGGTCTAACAGAGGATGCTTGATGGTAATAAACGTCGTATATTTCTTGATTCGTTAAAGGCATCCCGTTGAATGTAACCATGGACTAGCCGCAGCACGTATAGACTGTTGCAAGTGTTGTGTGTTTCAAAAACTAATATATGTGTCGATTGTGTGATATGCAACTAGCGTAGTTCATTAAAATTGCGCATTTCGCATTTTATCATCTCAGTTTTTGTGAATTGATACGGAATTTGAGTAATCGATTGTACGTTTGCTGTAATCTCAACTTGAGAGAATTTCGCATACCGATCATCTGTGAAACAGCAAACTGTGTTCCCATCCACATCCATTAGTCATTGCATCATCAGCAAAACAAATTCCCTCACGTGCGGTTGAGAACGACAGTATTTCCTGCGTTACAAAAACAACTGCATTGTTTACCACTTCATGAATATTTTTAGTTCATAATGTATTGCATCCAGTGGCGTAACTGGCGGGGGGCAGGGGTGCGCACCGCCCCCGTGGCAGGCTGAATGTGAAAAATGGGCCCACCTGTTAGCTTGGATTTCGGTATTTAGTATATTAACTTGATTTTTAGTAGGTTTTTGTTTTTTTGCGTTTTTCAAAAATTTCTCCTAGTTTTTTTTTCCGGTGATTTCGGATGTTAGCACAGATGAATCCAGTTAATCGCATGACCAATTTGCCAAGATTTTTTGTAGATGTTTAACCGGAATATGCGATTGTCCTTATCAGAGAAATATCCGAAAGTTTAACGCCTAGCGCTGCTTCTGTCCACCTGTTTGCTATCTGACACCGCTGATATATAGCTTCACGCCGAACACAAAGATTTCTTGAACTGCAGGCTATGAAAGTGCTTCTACAAGTTCTAGAAATCCGTTGGTCTTGACATTTTAAATAATGAAATCCTGCAATGCGTAGCAAACCTACAGTCATCAAATGAATCGTAAATTGAAAGTTGTTGCAGCGGCGTGTATTTGTAAAGTACATCATCTTCAACGTGCACACTGTGTGTGTGATGTAATAATTGTCCATAGTTGTGGAACGTTGCACATATTTACAGCCATTTTATTTCTTGATTTGGACTAAGTAAGCAATGCAGTTGTGAATATGTCTGTGCATAAAAGATCCAGTGGCATAGCCAGCAGAAAATTCGGGGGCAAATCTTTTAACTGAACAACAGTATATTGCTTGTTACACCGCCTCTCAAACCACAAAATAACGAGATATGCTAGATATTTGGGGGGCATGCCTCCCTTGGATCTCCTGGCTACCCCTATGTCGTGTAATTTTCCTTGAGATCAGACAGTGCCCTCAAAGAATACGGAGAAAGTTGTGTAGTGACATTGCAACTTTACTTTTTTGCAAGGCCAATTATATTCATCGCTTGAGGTGAACCAGCGTTGTTGATTTTAGCATCTCGGCTGAAGGTGGCAACTTCGTTTTTCTAGCCATCCCAGCGGGTATCGCTGCTTTCCTCTACGCAGCGAACTTTACACCTCCTGCCATTAAAATATGCGATTGAGTGACACAGATCTACAATAAAAAACATGTTTAGGCTATTCGTTTAAGCCAGCAGTTCCCAAAGTAGGGGTTGTGCTCAAACAAGGGTTGTGATTTTGCGAAGGGTCAAAAAAATAATTCGGTCAAAAAATTAATTGAAACGGGATTTTGTGGGCTTAGCCTCCTAAACAAAGCTTCAAACCCCTAAATTGAAATATAAAACACTAGAAATCAGTGAAATTTTTATCAATCTGTATTTTGTTCTGTCCTGCATTATATAGACAGCTGTTTGTTTCGGTCATAGACGGAAACATTTTTGAAATGACCGAAAACATTATGTCATTTCGGTCGGAATGTCTGAAAATATATGCTAAAAACACTTTTATGATGAGTTTTAATACAACTGTGAGACAAATGACCAAAATGTTTCAGTGACCAAAATATATCAGCTAAAAATGGCCTAAATGTTTCAGCGAAAAAATATAGACAGACAGAGCAGTAGCCTACCTGCCGCTTTTACCTAAACTAACTTCGCCTGATAATTTCTGATCAACGTGTTTGAGGCCTGAGCGTAAAGCGTCACCAATCATTTCTTGGAGAAGGCGTGGACAACCCTGAAAGCTCGAAGGATCAAATTATCAACATAAATTGCCGAAGGCTGCAAAAGTCTATTTCATTTCGATGTAGAGATTTCGTTGTAGTATGAAAGGAATTCTGGAACGAAAATTACTTATTCGAGGTCGAGCTTTTGCAACATTTTCTGCAATTGAGAACGCTCTCGCGGGTCGCATGCGGCCCGCTGTCTGTATGGTGTGCATGCCTGACTTGAAGGGTTGAACATGAAGTTAGCTTACATACCTAGTTGTTTACGTCCAGAAGTCAGACTTTCATCAGATAAAAGTTATTTTGTATAATGACTGTTGTTAAAAAATGTATTATGGGGAGGTCAGGCAGTCTTCCCGTATTTTGTATTGCATAGAAACAATATACCTTTGGTGCCATCCCAGACTTTTTATTTATTCTCAGCAGCAGCACGAGGTTTTTCTAATATTGCTTCTTTGTCAACTTTCGCTTAGGACTGAAGATGTGTTGTGAAAAAAAATTGCGATTGATTCGCTTGATGTGTGATCACTAGGGCAACCAATTTTTTGACCTGAAAACTTAAAATTTTGACTTAAAAATTTGCAAATTTTGACTATATTTTGACCTATAAATTTTCTGTTTGCAACTGCAAAAAAATAGTTCAGCTGTAGGTGTTGAGGTTTACCAAGAAGCATATTCATGCACTCTATGCTTCAAAATTTTAAAATATTTGGTTGTTTAACTTTGGAGAAGATATATTGATAAGTGCATAAATAACTACAGTAGAGTCAAACCTGAGAACATCATAAAGTTGAAATGTTACATGCATAATGGATTGAGCATTTACCAAACCAAGTACTGTAAGACCACGTTTCATGCTACATACTATTCAAACGTCCAGTAGTGGGCAAAACAGCAGTATTACGCCAGAAGTCGCAACAAACCCACTATTACTACAGAATTGTAACTAAAACTTGCAAAAGCATATCAATATCTGTTGTTATAGTTTCAATAAAGTATCGATGAAGAGAAAAAACTCCGCTGCAAGAATATATGACCTAACGATCAATTTTGACCTAATGATAAATTTTGACTTTTTTTGACCTAATAACTTTGGATTCTCTCATGGTATGAGCGTGAAATTTGTTTTGTGTACGTTTCATGAACTTTCAAAACGAATTTTTTGACTTTTGGTTGCCCTAGTGATCACTGCTTTGATTTACTATTTTGCTGTACCTTTGGTGCTTACGACCAAAGTCACACATTTGCGAAGCCTGCTGTTCAGACAGCAAGATGGAGTTAAAGGTAGTTCAGGGGTCCGCAAATACTTTTCAGCGCGAACCAAGTTCTAAATTCTCACGATCCAACAATTCGCGAGCATGTAATTTTGTGGAAAATACTTTATAAACAAAATCATTTTTAAGACTACTATTAACAGTAGAGGTTTTCTTGCACAAAATTATATGAAATCTAGCACATAAAACAGTAACATTTCAGGTTTTCTTTCAAGGAAAATCTTAGGTACGCAACCCAGAGTGGAAGGTCTATCGTGACCCACTATTTGCGCACCCCTGCTATAGTTAAGAGTTTATTTACCAATCAATACTAAACTTGCCCCAACAGAGTAGTGCAGTTATTTGACTATGGATGTTAACCATGTTGCGTCCATGTAGACCTTATTGTCTATAGTTGTCAACATTTTTAGCGTATTTGAGATACAAAATGCAGCACAGCAACGCTTTAGGAATATTTTTTTCAGAATCACCATTAGGGGTCCCCTGTAAGCATTTGGTGGGGGACCAGAGTTGGGCTGCTGCTACGGCAGTGTTCATACCTATTCGAGATTGTTATTTAAAAAAAACTTTTTGGCATTATTTACTTACTATAGTTCCTAAATGAATGTGCTTTTATCACTGACGCAGGGAGATCAATAAACTGTTCAAACACACTCCGTTTTAGACTTACTACATTTGTCTTGGTATTTCCTGAAGCTGTGCGCGTGATCTACTACCTCCGCGCCCATCATTAAGTGACGCATAATTTGTTTGGTGCTTAGAAGAAAAGTAGAACTAATTTAGGTGTTAATTACCAAGATTCAGGTGTGGTGGGTCTTACAAAAAATCATAAAACTACCTTACCCGGTCACAGGCCCGTAGACGCGGAGGGTCATTCGGGGGCAGTGATCCCCAAATATTTTTCTTCCCCCCAAAGTTGTTTCGTGCCCAGGAAAATTTTTTTTAAACACATAATGAAAACAAAAATATTTCTTCTTTAAAAGTATATTTTGCCCCATCAAACCTTAAAACGTACTGTAGCTACGGGGCTGCCCAGTCACAAGTCATTGATTAGTGTCAATTTTGGATATATGATATGTTACAGGAAAATGTGAAATTCTATTTTAAAGTCATTTCACCCGAAAATTAATTTCTGTTTGTGGAACAACGTACATGGATTTTTGGGAACTAATTATTGCAACCCAAATGGTGGCCAATGGGCCCCTTTCAGCTACTGTACGTTTCCCACCCTGGCTGAAACATCCGGTTATGCCATTGATTGCAGTCTGCCGAGTACGCACAATAAGAATAAACAGCGCATTTTGTTTGTAAGGTAACGTTGGCTCTTTTCATTGCTGAACGTTTCGTTTATGTATGGAATAAATCTTCAAGCACTGTGTGACTATGAATCTACATACACGCAGAACAATCGGTTGTCGCAAAAGCTTTTGATAAACTCTCAAAACTATTCCATTATCGTTATCAACTCCTCATCGTTTGAGAAGACCGTTTCCTAAATGATCGCATGTCTTTTGCAACCTCTCGGTGTCACTCCAAGTGCAAATGTTTTTTAAACAATTTTCTTAACAACTTCAACGTAAAATTTGTTTCTTGCGTTTCAAGTCAAAGTTTCGATTACACTGCCGTTTAGGGCTACTTTTCGGGTGCACTATTATCTTTCACCAAAGACGTACATATGATGACTTCAAAAAGCTGTACAAGTTTATAGACATATTGGTAAAACCATCTATTTGTCTAATATCGAACAACGTGTTTAATATCAGGTGGTGCCGGTAACGTATGCAGCGGTAATGGTGAATGCAAAGATGGGATCAATGGGACTGGAAAGTGTATTTGCAAATCCGGTTTTACGGGCTACGCTTGCGAACGGTGCGAACATGGAAGGTACGCGTGTATTCTATTTTTTCGGCAATGTAAAAAGGTCAGTGTCAAATCAAGACTTTTCAAGATTAGGAAAACGTTGGAAAAAGTAGGAAATCAAAATTTGATGTGCAGTGTCACTACATTCTTGTTACCCCAACAACGCGCGGAAAACCTTGTTTTTGTTTGAATTAACAGCAACGTTTGCAAATTCAATTCCGGCCACCTAACTTTAGCGGTTACACCACTGCTTTGTTTTTATGCGCTTTAAATGTATATATATATATGGTCGTACCTTTAAAACCTTTACGGTTGTACACGAAAAACCATGCTTTTAGCCAAAAGGAACATTGGGCTGTGATATTTCAGTGGTAGTATGCCCGCCTTACGATTGGAAGGTTGAGTGTTCAACCCACACCCACTGAATGAATCGTCGTAGCGCTCCTTGGTGAAAAATGTTAACCTCAACCGCCCTGGCAAGAAGCAAATTTCAAGCTTCGGCCTGCCGCGAATTGCCCTCACCATAATCAAATAACAAACAAACAGAATTTTTGATTGGTTTAATTCAAACATTCAGTACGGTTTTCTCCTCGTTTTTCAGGTTTGGTTATGACTGCTCCCCTTGCCAGTGTTCAGTGCATGGAACATGCTCTTGGGGTATGGAAGAAAACGGGAGTTGTTTTTGCGACGAAGGCTACACTGGAGTTTCCTGTGATCAGGTACACACTCTGTTCCCACTGTGCTTGTCAATTTAAGCACACAATTTTCCAGTCCAGTCTTGGATTTTCTCTTCCAGTAACATGGATCTTTCCCGATTGAGTGCCCATAGGGAAAATATTTTCGCAAAGTGGGGTGCGATAGAGCTGTATCTATTACATATACCTAGTCAGAGGCCAATCTGGCCGTTGTGGGAGCACCTGCAAGTTTACCCACCGATAGGTATCCACTATCGCTCTGACAAATCAAAAGTAGAATGTAAGATTGTCTACACAACTTTTACGCTGACATCATAGAGGCACGCTGATACCAAATAATTTACACGAAATACAGCAATAAGCCTAATATTACACGGGATGGAGTGTGATACAACAACTGCGCTATACCCGAGCATACGTACGGCAAAAAAAGGAGGCGAACCGTCTGTCAAAAAAAGAAGTTGTCGTGTTGCCGTGTAAAAGTTGGAATATAGTGCTTTCAAACTGGAACAGGCATCTGTCAACTCTGAAATACTGTATTGCCTACGGTTTATGCAGTTACTGCAATGCAGAAAACTCCAAAGACACCGATACATCCACTTCCGAGCAGCTTGTCGACCGGTGGAGGATTATTGGGCAATTGCTCCCCAAACGATCGTCTCCGCTGCTGTCCTCTTGCCAGCTTTTCTCAGTGTAAAAACACTACATACTGTTAAAGTTAGAACTTGGGGTCGAAAGAAATTTTAGTGCACTGGGACATCCCAGTTCTGTATGGTGCAATTTGTGCCACCATGAATGTTTCGTTGTTAAGGAGAGTATTGTTTCATCCACAGTTGTGTTTAAAAAATGGCTTCCCTTTCTCGAAAACNGCTAACATCCTGCATTTGATGATAGTAATGCGGCACCCCCTTTATTTTGTTGCACGCCCTGGTCTATGGGATGCCCCGCAGCGCTTTGTGAGTAATCAGGTGATGTTTTTCTTTGCTGGTAGGCTGATCTGCACAGTTAAAATGTTGCTGTATTAGCTCATCGTGTTGCCACGGAAATGCGTTAGCCGATGTTATTAACGATTAGGAAGCATGGGGCCTTGCATTAGGTGTTAGTGATGATTGGTAAGTAGGCACGGCGGTTCAAACGCGTTGTTTTGCAAAATACGAGAATGAAAAAAAATAGTTGTGATTTATGATTTCTGGTTGTGGTTTGTGCGAACGGTATCTAATACTCCTTTGGTCTGGATAGACAATATACCACTATTCGTGTAATGTACTGACTTTTAAAGTTTTAAACAGAATTAATTGCCCATGAAACCAGCAGAAAAATACGTTTCAAACAGTAGAATGTTTTTAAAACATTCGAAAAGATGACACATTTAGTGTTTCTCAATGCCTGCAGCTTTTGGTTGCCATGCAGAAAAACTGAGGTTCTTAGATAACTACGGGTTCCACCAAAAAATCAAGAGATTGACCTCACTCTTGCTTGTCGAAAAAGATGAAATTCTTCAGTAATTAGCAGTGAAACCTTTCAAAAGTTTTTCTTAATCTAGGAGCTTCCTATAGTTTTCACACTTGAAAATTCAGTCTAGTGTCTTATGAAAAGTACGTAAGTATATGGAACAACAACGCCGGTTTTCGACTACTCTTTGGTTGGGGAACACAGCTCGCTTGTGGAAAAAGTTACAGGAGCGAAATTTAAAAATATGAACATCAATGACAAATCACAAGCACGTAGCTTTTTCGTGTGCACCGTCAGTGCGTTCTAAGTATAACTAAGCNAAGTCAAAGAAAAAATGATTATAAGTATAAGCTCACCCTGAGATGATATAAATGAATTTAAAAGCACAAATTTTAAATATATTTCTCCAAACGGGCTGCACTAAATTTTGTTCCTATTAAATTCGCAGTGTCTTGCAAGGAATCAGCTTCACGCAATCAATCTCCTGACTCGAAAGACTTACATTTAAACGTTTTGTTGCTGTGGGGCTAAATACCTTCAAACTATTTATGCACTTCGGTATCCTTTCATCTAATTACCAATATTTCTATATCAAATTTTTGTGCATCTTTCTGTTTTAAAAGCCAGTAGTTATTGGTGGTGCTTTGCATTGCGAAAGAACCAGCACAAGTCACTCCGTAAAATAGACGTGTTTTTTTGAGTTGAAGATCAACAGAACACAAACAATGCGATTCTCGTGATGGCACCTTATATTTGCTTGGTGTTCATTTGCATTAAACCCCCTGAGTTTTTTTCATCATGGGTTGGAATCATTCCGTCTGGCGCAAGTCGTCTGTACACGTTGCGCGTGTTTACAGAAAATCGTCCACCCGACGAACTGCTCACCGCCTTGCGTGAAAAACGCGGTGTGCGTCGTGGGCGGGCAGTGCTTGTGTGAACCGCCCTACACCGGATTGGGGACGAAAGGTTGCGATATTCCAGACCTGTGCGACGATAATACAAACGGAGGTTGTTCAAATCACGCCATATGCCGACAAGACCAGCTGCAAGTAACCTGCACATGCAAACCGCCATACGTTGGTACGTTAGGCTTCTTTGCTCGCGATTTTTGGAGGAAGGTCTGAGCATTATGAGCTGGAGATGACTTGTTATTTCTGGATTACTTAGCTTTAGAACTAGCAAGAGAAACCCTTAATTTGGTGATGTAAAAAATAAATTGTTTTTTCTTTAGTGGACATGTAAAAGCTTTCGTGGTTTGGATGAAGTCGATGTTGTGCTCACATTAACTTTTGTGTGTGAAGGCGATGGCTACGTGTGCGAGGGTTTTGATCCTTGCGCTAATGGGTCGTTGTTATGCCACGCTTTCGCCCGATGCGTCTACGTGGGACCCAATCGAACCAGATGTGACTGTTTTACGGGCTACTACGGAGACGGCGTGCGCAGTTGCGAGCTCGCACCGAAAGCGCGCGGTGAATCGCCGACGACCTGCGCAGTCAACAGAGGAGGTTGCTCTAGAAATGCGCACTGCGTGGATTTGCCACGCAGGACCAGGAACGAGGTCCCTCGCGTCAACTGCACTTGCAAGGAAGGTTTCACCGGTGAGTGTTTTCTTAAACCTTCAACGACGCCCCCTCAACACTGCTTGTCAGCCATTTTCACGATTTTTTAAGCTGAAACTATGATGTACGGGACCAGTTTTTGCGGCCTTCTGCGTAATGCCGCAATGCGTTTTAATGAGACGTTTTGTGATAACATGGACCAAAATTTGCTTGGTTTGCAGTATCGTGGCAAACAACTTTGACGTGAAAAGACTGAGGTACGAGGTTTCATGGCGTATGGAATACTTTGCTTTTTTTAGTTTCTTTTCTCAAAAGTAGTTTTGTGCGTTCGTTCTGTAACTGTCGGACCGCAAACCTATACCGGCTTCTCATTCAATACAGCAGGCCAACAGAAATACAATGACAAACTATCTATAATCTTTCTGTTGCAATGACAGACTCTTTACAATGACTCTATCAGTTGTGGTAATAAAATCTGCTTGCGGAAAGTGTTCGTCCATGACAACATTGCTGTACGTGTAACCTTACGGGGTGCGGAAAGACTGCAAACCGCTGAATAATTGGAAATTTAATCTAAAGGTAACTTATTTTCATAGGTGACGGAGTGACGTGCAACGGAAACGTTTTTCAGGTGCTTGCCCAGGGACTGTATCCTACAGCAAAGTTTTATCAAAAGGTGAGTGAGCTTTTATTTTGAGACAACATGACGTATAATGACTTATAAAATGTTATCTTGACGCTCTAAAATTAAAGTTGAAGCAAAAATGCATCAATCATGAATCATAGAAAGCATTTTTTGACAAAACAAACAGCCTTGGACCAAAGTAGCCATATTTTTTTTATCAAGGAACCCTTTTTATAAAATTGAAATTATTAAAGCTACAAAAATAATTTGACTTTCACAACATCTCAGGAATAAATTAATTATGATAAAAACTGTCCAGGCGCGTAATCAGTTTCACAGAAGTAGCAACCCTAGAAGGACTCGAAATAGCTCATGGTCAACAGCAATCTCTGATAACTTCGCTGGCTCCATACAAAAACAGGACCACGCAAAGTCGGAGGAGTTATCACGCCACCTCGTCCTTGGTCGAACCTGAGTCGCTTTCCCGTGGTTGTAGCCAGAAGTACTTGCCTGGCCAATTTTTACATCGAGCATTCTGGTCACGTGCCCAAACCATCGTAGTTGAGATCTCGTTATTCGGAGAAGTCACTCAACATCCAGACCTTTACGAATTTCACGGTTGCACACTTTGTCGCGAAGTGTCACACCGTTAACTCCATGCAACATCTCATCTTTGCCGCTTGTCCTTGAGATAGCACTCTCTCAGTCATTACCGAAGAGGCATGACCATTAGTGAGGATCGGAACAAAGACCGATTTAAAAACTGACAGCTTTGTGTTATTTGATAGTTCCCTGTTTGCGACCACGAAACGACAAAGCTCACGCCGCATTGCGTTTTCCCTACCAATCCGTGTATCAATCTCCTTGTTTTGCTTTCCTTCATTAGTGAATACTACCCAGGGTACTTCAACTTCTTGACCTACCGCAGTTTATTTCCGCTTACTTGCAACGCGCACTGGCTTGGGTTTCTGGAGAGACACCAGTCGTGAATGGTTGTCTCTGCAAACGTACAGACGTTATTAGATATCCCATTCACTCTGACACGATTGTTTGTTGTGTCCAAAATCTCACCCCAAAACTTGTTGGTTTACCGATAAGAGTTCGTTGCGTTTTTACAACGGTCCTTAAAACGCTGCATATTACTACTTGTCAGATGTCTGCGGCCTGTTTGGGGTGTTACTTCTTTCTCTATTTTTGCCCGCATCTTATCATCCTAATAGCGAATTGAATTAAACTCAAGAGTTCATGATGTTGATTTTATGGTACTGGAATTTATCGTAAGGTGGGCTATCAACAGGGTCTGCAATTTCGTGTACACCCCCCCTGTTTCTCACGCAGGAGCTTTAACTGTTAAATTATTCCATGTTATGACTCGCAATCAGCTCGGAACAGAACCTGTGCGGCATGGCAAAGCGGAAAGGTGCTTCCCCATTGATGCGAGCGTTTTACCATTCCGTACGAAAAACGCTTCCACTTCCGTACAGCAAATCTCTATCCCAAAGATGTGCAATTTGACTAACTTCTGATCGCCTCTTCTTCTCAATCGCTCTCCTGGGTCGAAGCATCAGCAACCTCTTGCTTGCGCCGCGCCGTGGTTTGCTGACTGTGTGCGCAATCGGCTCTTCGCTAGATGAAATTCATCGACGACCGTTGCCGAGTCAGACGTGAAATATCGTTTGTAAGACACGCAATTAATAAATCAGCGACAGTCCTGTAATAGATACGCAGGTTGTTCATTTAAAATTATCATTGTCTGCCCTACCGACACGCAAAATTACTCCATAAGCAACATTTCATTGCCAAGTATCCTGCAGCTCCAGTAAAGAACTGCGCTACATAAAGGATATATTGCAAGACGCGCGACTGATAAAGTAGCGACTTTCCTATATATGGGCGAGGAGGCTGCACTTGCACAGTTAAAAAATTATCAGCTATCCTACCGTACTAATACAATCTAAACGCTAAGCAAGACGCAAAGCACAGCCATTTTTGCAACTGAACGGGCGAGCTCGTCTTCTGACATTCAAAGTAATTTGGTCAGGCGTCTGAGCGCAGCCACCTGACAGAAAAGTGACTCACATCCCTTCTTGCCATATCCTGAACGTTCGACGAACACCCTATCCCTTTTTTTTCCGCCGCCCATACTTCCTTAATATACTGTAGCTACAGTAGTATAGCTCCTTATTTACTGTACAGGCAATTCAATTCGTATCGCTGATCGGTTGATGGTCGAATTGTTTCACTTCTTCTGCCAACTGCGGCCGACCTGTGCATGTTTATATTATGATTTCTTATGATCCTAAGTATTAAAAATGCTAAGTGCTTACGTATATTTGGCAAAGACGGAAAATTATGAATTACAAGGCATAGCCTTATTTGTCCCAACCTTTCACCAACGTTTTATCACTTGATCTGTCATCAAGTGGAGGAACAACTCCAAGAAAGCATCGTGATTTTGGGAAGAAACCGTGAAAAAAGCATAACTGGCTGTTTAACAATTAATTTTGAATAAGAAAAAATTTTAAAGCATTTTCCTTATTGCACGTTACACGTTGTGTTGTCCATTTTTACCAAGAAACTACTGTACGTGTTCTAACGTCTTCGTCCTTATACGTTTATAGCTCTTACAAAATTTCGTTATACTCTACTTATTCATTGGTTTGATTTGTTTTAGATCTTGCGAAACCGAAACCCGCAACTCTTGTTAACGTTGCGCAACGCGAAGAAAGTCACACTTTTTGTTCCGGACGACAGTTCGTACACATTCAGAAAACTCAGAAGAAGAGTTCTCATGCGTCACATTAAAACAGGTGCGGTAATAAACAAAAACATACAAAGCTTCTACCGCAGTGGGAAACATACAACCGAATGATTTGAGAAGAAACTACAGGTTTTCACTTATGCGTTCATTCTGACCCACAAACATCTGTGATTTTCGAAAATTGGGTAATCAATCCCAATTGTGCTCATGATCTAAACCAGTGGTTTGCAACCTTTTTGTACTGCGACCCATTACAGTAACACAATGACCCCTAGCTAAAACTCGAATAAAGCAAATGTAATACAGCTGTGCACATAAAATAGGCCTATACCTACTAACGGCCCTTCCAAAAATGGTTCATGACCCCTCTGGGGCCGCGCCCTCCAGGTTGAAAACCACTGATCTAAATCTTCACCTTGGCAGATGAATCACATACTTTCTTATCAAAATCATTATTGTTCTCTTTGTTAGTTGCTTTTGAAATGACATGCCGCAAACAGCAATACATAACTGCATCTCAATCTCACTTGCAGGGAGCATTTTAACAACTGCTCATTTGAAAACGGTCAAGGTGGTCCAAGTCGATTCGGGCGACGCTTTGCCGGTGCAGGTCTTCAGCGGACGTACTGTGTACATAAACGGCGTGCAAATGATCACTTCCGACATACCGGCCACCAATGGCATTATTCACATACTGAAAGGAGTTATCTCATCCAAGTTTACAAAATTCACTCCAACGGCTTCGCCAGCAGGTGCAGCTGAAGTCTACTTCTTCAATTTGCGCTTAGTTTTCGAAGATTTGCTATTTAGAAAACATAAGGTTAAAAATCGCTTATGTGTGCGATGCTAGTGTTAGCACTGTTTTTAAGGAAGAAATTATGTTATTGTGGCTGCCATTTGCGACGATGTTTTAATATGGTTGAAAGCGGGCTTGGTTGTGTCATTTACATGGTGTAAGAAAAGTTTGACAAGGGCAGGCAGCTTATCATGAGGTAAAACGCGGTAAAAAGTTGTGTGGCCATGTGAATTTTGGCATAAGCGACAAACTCGATGTTTTGTCATTTTTGCAGTTACCACGACAAGAACAACCACTAAGTCCCACAGATCGAGCAGTTATACACCACCTATAGATGAAGGAGGTATTCCGGCTAATGTTACGTCTCCATCTATAAATGTATCTCAATCCACAAAAGCTACTTTTGAACCTGGCAAACCTCCTACCAAGAAGAAGGCCACCAGCAGTGGAGTTAAAGTTGGCATTGCCTTGGGCATCGTGGTTCTGGTCATGCTCATCGTATTTGTTCTGTATTGGAAGAAGCGCAACAGCAGTTTTGTCTTTCGTCCCTTATTGGTAAGACTAGCAAAAGAGAGATTCGGTTCAATTCAGTTATGCTGTTTGATTTGCTCCGCCAAGTGACATGCAGTATGACAATCATGGATTTAGGCAGTAATTGTTGCCTTGTATTAACAAAAAGCTATTCATAAATTTTGTCGTTCGCGTTTTATCGTAGATGCTGATACACACCATCCTAAGCATTACCAGATAGTTTTTATTTTCTGCCCGAAACTCTTGGTCATGACGCAAGAATAAAATGCAAGTGTGCGCTGTACAATTACTTTTTGATGCCCTTGGTTTGGCCTTCGATGTTGACTAACAAAGGTAGGGTCTGGCAGGAAAGATTAAAAAGAAGCTTGCCAGATTCTTCAAACTTTCCCAACTTATTGCCTGGAAGGCTTCAACGAATTTGCGCATCAGGCAAAATAGCTGATAGATTTTTGCTTCTGCATTAAGTGATTCTTGTTTTGCTGGTAAAGAATAAAGATGTATTCGATGTATTGTGATTATTTTTATTTGCCTCTGTCACCTTTCCGGAGATGTTTACATGAACTTTTGTCTCAAGCTAGTTAAATGGTACCTTCATTTATGATGCATATGAAAACAACGATTTCCAATACGCCCACGGAATGTGCAGTGATGCGCTGCACTGTTTCTCTGTATTAGATACCGAAAGCGAGAAAATTACTTCTGCCGAAAAATTAATTTTTAGAAAAGGTTATACGACCAGGGTTATTTAAGGTTTGACCTTGGTGACCGCAAAGACATTTTGAGAGACCGGAACTATTTTATCTGAATACCGATATGGTCGTAAAGCAAGGTTTTAGTGCACTTTGATGGTGGTAGTAAAGTGAGTTTCTACTATTTTTTGGAAAAATGTGATAGATCGTTTCGGTCTCTCGAAACACCTTCAAAAGCACTTTATGTGACCACATCCAACTAACGGGTTCGTTCCTGTTACAAATTAATCTACCGTCTTACTCCGAATGTACAGTGGGCCAGATTGCGTGCAGAGCAAATGTAAAGACGAAATCTTCCGCCTTACATGCTGCAACGCAGCTATTCTGTTGTTATTCGCGTCAGGCAGAAATTAGGTGTGATCGAGGTGTGCCGTATGATTTTCCTGGTGTTTCTCATAGCGCCGTGTTCAGGTCTCGCACGAATGTAAGAATTTTTTGAAATGCCATAGGCAACACCGTAGGCGCAACCAGTGGGGCCCTGGCAAGGTCTTAAACTCCTTTAGCTCCCTTGCATCCATCCAAAAGCGACGGTACTTCAACTTTTGAAAAATGTAGCGTTACAGAGCATTTAAACAGGATATACAGAAGACCCAAAAAAATCAGAGCTCATAAACATTTCAATACATCCTATCAAACATCCAGCCAGTAAATCCCAAAATTTACGCTGGAGGTAAACTTCAGTCTCTGTACGATCATTCCTAAAAGTTGTATGGGTGCTTGCACTCTACGACTGCATTCCAATTGATATCTAGATGTTTAAACCTTATGATTTTTCAAACACTGCAACTGCAAAAGGCGTTGGAGTATTTCTAAGAAAAAAGCACGCCAACAGTTTTGTAATATCTTATAATTATACCTTTGTCGCATGTTACTGAAAATCCCTCCACTCAGCCGCTAATCAAGGTTAGTTTTTTTACTCATGGTTCGATTGAAATAGGTGTGTAGGCAACCTATAGGACCCAATCAATACCTCTAATGGCTGTTTCGTTGTGAAAGCACTCTATTCAAAAGAGAGTATTTTTTTGTTGTGAAAGGACTCTTTTTGAAAGATATTTTGATGCCGTAGTCGATCAGTGGATCACAGAAACTATTCATCATTCTTTCTTGAAAAACCAACTCATCAAACTTACGTGGTGTTGCCCTTTGATACTGTTCCCCGTAATTAATTTAAAAAAATAGAGTAACCCTTTGTACGCTACGCTGCATTGAATGAAGGAACGTGCAAGAAACACCGGCAGAAGTGAAGATGTCTTTGATGATCAGCCAACAGCAACCGGAATGATGAACCCTGCTTACGACTCCACTGCATTCAGTGACGTTCACGCTGTCGAACCTGCTGACTTCGAGCTATCACAAATTCCTACCTTGCCAATGGATGAAGACGAGGATCACCAAGCTTTGATGAAATTCGATGATTCGGTTGCAGATTAACTATCTGCTAGAAATGCGTGCCACTTATTTTCCCAGTTCAAAATGCGGTTAAAACGTTACAAAGACGAGGACGAGTGAAATTTGCAATGCAAGAATATTGAACTAATAGAAACAGACGACACGCAAACCTTTTTTGTATGAACTATATTAAAAGCGAAGGGAATGAGGATGATTAACCATAATGACTAATTCCTTCAAAGGCTGGACTTTTTACACGCCTGGAAAAAATTTAAAAGTATCTAACATGTATAGATCAAGATTTGCACAAAATGTAAGGGTAATTTTAAAAATCATGCATAAAAGGACAGTATAAATTTTAGAATACGTCCTAATGATACGGTGATTGAATCCTTTCGCTAAATCTGATTAGTGGAATTTGCAGCTGTTTTCAAATGCGTTTTTGAGCTGTTTTGAAAGATCGTATGCTCCGATACATTCATAAAGTTATTGCTTTTTCATTGAATCAATGTTTTAGTTATAGCTTCCTTTTGTCCTCAATACCTTATCTCCTACACCAAACCAATCCATTCAAAACTGAATTGGGAAATGCATGTCGATTATTGTCAAAACGGCTTCGTAATCAGTCTCTTAAGATAAGACGAATGATTCCATTTATGCGCAAAGAGTTTACTGATGCATGTTTCCATTGCTCATATCGTGTTGTGTGCCTTCATTTGTGCATTCCTACATGTTTACGCCTAGTTTTGTGTAGATTGCATTTATCAATTTAAANCTCTCGCTCAACTTTATATCCTGATCTCTATGAAAACGTGTNTGTAGAAGTTTTTATCAAGCACAATGCCTTGAACAGTTATACTTTTAGCAAAACTACACAAAACTTGAACCTCGATGAACTTGAACTTAGACTTGAATCAAAACCTCCACTGGAAAAATGTATTTTAAATTAGCGGCAAACGCTTTTCTTCGCGTTTAGTGTCAAAACTGATCTAATATTAGACAGCGCATGATTCGGCCATACGATCATTAGTAAATGCAACAAACTATTAACTTTTTAGATGCAAACACAAGTAACAATCGACCTGCGAATTTAAGGGTATTAAAATAAAATGCTTAACTTTACTTTTCTCAGTTTATTTTTTTCCAAAGGCTTTCTCATGGAATTCATGCTTCCAATTACTGACAGAAATGCTATGCATCACTTATACCTTCACTGCTATGATTTAGTGAGGTTCGATGCTAACGAGTCATATCCAATTAGTGTCTCTTGTCCAATGCAGTGGCAGCAGTGCTATGAATCATAGTCACTGTATATTCAGCCGAGGACGACCATATGCTTTAGAAACAGTTTTCAATGGAACATTTTGTTGAAAGCTACTTTGGTTTGTTTCACCTGTCGAAGAAAGAGAGTTGATCTTCACATAGTCTGCACTTCACTTTACAGTAAAGGCGTCTCAAATCACCATTCCATAAGAAGCTAGCAGTAACACAAAAGAAATGCCTAATTTGTAAGTCAAAATTTAACTTAAGGCCACCATTTCAAATGATGGTGTATTTGATCATGGAGTTTCTTTAACCTGTTTATCGAAACAAACCTTTCTTGCTTTTGACTATTAGTGCTGCTAAGCGTGAAAGAAAACTTTCTGTGGTTTGTTTTGTAAGTATTTAAAGTGTTTCTTATAATAGATTTCCGTGGTCATGCCATTTGGGAATACTGTAGATTTCCCCGCTTCATGCACAAAAGTGGAATTATTTTGACTGCAAACATTTCCAGTCAAACTATAATGCTGTTCCTTTTTTACTAAAAATTGCGGGATATCTTATGACTGATCGCAATCATTTAAATGATGCTGCAAATGATGGCATACACAGAATATCAGAACGATAGCGATTGCACTTGTGCAGTTTAGACAAAATAATACAATAGTAACGTTAGTTCAAATTGTAACTCACTGCATTAGTCTTTCCGAGTGATAACTTTTTTGTTTTGGATTAGTTGAGGTAAAAACTGATTTATGTAATCATCTGTTAAATTAATCGTTGACTAAAAGGCTGAAATTGCCGCCTCGTTGAAAGTTCGAACACATTGTATGAGCAGTACTGGAATGTACGTTGTACTTGCTCTTAAGCGAACGCTCTAACACGCATGGCAGAAACACCGCGGTTAGTAGCATGATCCCAAAATAACTCTTTGATCATAGACACGCAGATGCACGAAGAACGAACACGCAGTCGCGAGTGAAATGACTGATGACACGAACGTCAAACCGACTTATATTTGTAGGCTATCATGAAACAGCGATTTTTGACTGTTAGAGAAGTAAGAGTGGTGTCGGGGTAAGCGAGACAAGTCATATTGCCATTGTTCTCTTATTGTGATTTGTGATGGTTGCTGTAATCATGCATACCTAAAATGTCTGCGAAGTCTCACTTGTAATCCGACAAAGCAGAAAGTTAGAAAGGTTATAGACAGAAACCGAAGAAAAGTAACAAAACACACTTTTGGTCTTAGAGGGGATTCCTATTTGGTATGCAAAAATCCATGTACTTTCTGACCGAAATGACTTCATCCTTGAAGTAAATGGATTTTTTTTGACAAATTCTACCCAATGTATAACACACCAGCGAATGGTCAAGATCAGTTGCTAGCTGAAGTGTCATGCGTCAAAACAATTCGTGATTTCATCTGCTCAGCTTGTTTTCAACCAGTTTATAACACGAATCTTTCGTTCTGGAGTCGATTCTAAAGCCACTTCTAACCAACCATATATGACCCCATTCGTTAGAATTCTGCTTCTCAGTCGTGTGTCCACATCCAGTTAATACAATAGATTGCATGCAAAGAACTGGAATCGTTTCATCACGATGAAGACGATCCCAAGATATAATAGTGAGACTGTTTTTTCATAAAAATGCTACAAAGATTAAGTCAATACTATCTAGCATGCACCTCTTTTCAAGAAAGAAGAATGTAAATGTTTGTCAAGTTTTTGTGAACTTCACTACCTTTTCACCAAACTTTTCCGGCAGGTCGCATGTTGTGGTCCGTCACCAACGTGACCTCCGACATTGATGATAGCGAAAAACGTGAAGCGAGGTGCAGCAAGTGTCACGTACGTAGAACAAAAAGTATAGTAAAATTTTAACATACTGCACAGTCACCAATGAACTTGTCCATGTCAGCTCGATTCGAGTTACAGTAGTTTATATCGCGAAATCGGTCAAAATTCTGGTTACATCCCTCCACCAAACATCAGACTGTGATGACGTTCTGGCTGGCTCCAAGTTTGTTTACAAATAAAGGAAATGCTATTTTTGTTCAGAAAAGTCTGCGAAAGCTAACAGTAATGACTGAGTGGCTGGGCTTGCGCTTTTTGTGCTGCCGGATATGAATGTGCATCCAGTGTCGAAACACACTCAAGTTCCATATGACTGCAACGAAGCACACTGAAGTTCCATATGACTGTTTCAAGATTACTAGTGATACTTATCTTTTGCGTAGAATGCATTGGTGAGTTGAAACTGAATGTACCTTTTCTTTAAGAATACGAATATTCGGCGATTTGATTTGGATTGTTTAATACAGAACTTCATGGAAATGACCTTGCATGCTTTCGCAGACACCGCATGTGTAAAATACCCATTTTTGCAACAACCTAGCAACCACGTTAATAGCTACAGAGATGACATTAGCTTTGTCTTAAGTACATGTCCAGAAACCGATCTTTCAAGGCAGCTTTTGATGACAACCTTTCTGCTTTGGGCCTGAGTTTAATCAACGGAAGTTGGCAGCAGTGTCAAGTCAATTCACGTAGTTGATGAACAGCAATGACAACCTCGCAAATTGTTTGAAGCGATTGTTTTAAACCAGTGGTTCTTAACCGGGGAGGCCCCCCCCCAGGGAGGGTGAAGAAATTTCCAAGGGGCGCGAGCCCTTACATGCTCTGCAACATGGAAAGTTTTTTAATGGGAATGTGTATCTTCCAAACATTACCCTAGTGCGACTTTTACGTCGCTACATGTTATTTGGTTTAGTTCCGGCAGAGATGGGAGTCGGGGTTTCTTAAAGATCTGCAGGCTGAATTCGAGCCTGCATCTCAAGGGCGCAACCACGGGGACTGTTTAGTTGGCATACCAATTCCCTTTGACAATAACATCTGTGCATTTTTCGCATTTGAGAACAGCATGGTGCACATAGAATTTCTCAAAGTAACCGGCTGCATCGCAGAGCGGCTCGCCTAATTCCAGATGCACACGAATGCATACATTTTGCATAGCTCCGCCCATCGTGGAATACCGCTGTGGCTTTCTGTAATTTGACGAGCTTTCTCCAATGTGGCCGTACACCAGCATGATACTAATTTTCTATGGTACTCCCGCCATGTTCTTTTGTGGTGCGACGATGTATATTTATGACAAGTCAAATGCACTTGAGCCACATTCTTGGTGAATGTGAGACTAGGTTTTCAAATGCGGCTTGGCTGCTACAGGCCACCATATGATGTCGACTTCTCGACCAAAGGAAGATAGCAACTTTGCTTTCTGGCCATCCCAAATGCGTCACTCAGCTGCTTAATCTCGGAACTGTGTCTTTCAATCAGACTAAGCGGCGTTGAGTATGTGTTTAAGTCCAGAAATGAAAATAACATTTCTATTTGAATATCCGGTTTATGCGATTAACCGTACAATGTTTTTCGCATTAGAATGGTTTTGGTTTGAGATTCTGGAATCTTTTGCGAAAACGCGATATGGCGTTTAACCGATATACAGTTAGTTCGGACTAATCTGTATTCACTCTGCGAAGTAGTGTGCGGTTGCAGGGATATGTAGATCTCCTGAGTTTGCGGTTGCAAAGCTATGCTGTGTGAATAAAATGAAGAATTTGCAAAAGTTCGCATAAGTCTAAAACAAGCAACTGCAACACATTAAGCATGCGGGCTAGAGTGGGAACATGCATATTTGTAAGTGCCGGTAATTCTTGCGTAATGTCGCAAGAAAGCATTTTCCATCTAATGATGCAAAGTAATGTTGCACCAAATATTGGCCAAAAGTTGTCAAGTAATAAGTGACCTGTAATTTTGGCTGCAGGGCTCTATACAAACTGCCATGGCGAGTGAGTGTTAGCAGTCATCAGGTTCAAGGCAACATTCCTACTTTGGAGACCTTGATGTGAAAAAATATGTTCCTCTTTCTTGAACGATGGAGAAAGTGTAAAAACGTATGGTTATTGGTTCAGCAACCAGGGGGTGGCATGGGCCTAGGCCCCCCACATATTTTTCTGGGGGGACCTTTCCTCCAATTTTAAATTTTTAATTTTGAATAAGTTTTTGTAACGCAATTGTAAGAACAACTATAGTTACGTTTATGCGCTCGTCAGTGTAGCGTAGATAGATAGGGTATAGTCTAGATAGGGGTCTTGGAGGGCTTATAAAACATTGCATAAAATTGCTTAAACATGCTGAAAAATGTTAATAGCTTCATATTGCAATGTTTGTGAAAATATTGCAATGTTAATAAAAATATTGCAATGTTACTAATTCAAACCGCAAAAATTTTCTATAGATTTTTAACGTGCACTTGTGCCATCCCCACTTTGAAAAAGGTTCCGCCACCCATGCGTATGGTTGGTTGCGCGCTTTGATGCAGTCAGGTTGTTTATATTCGTTATTCTTTGAAAACTACAACCGCAATTTACTTTGCAACTGAGTGTTCGGACGTTACAGTGTTTGTTTGAGGGCGTGTGCATGCCACAATGCTTTTACTCCACCTGGCCTTGACCATTGCTAGACTCAGTGTCCTACTCTCAATGTAGTGTTGTACCACGTGTTGAGGGTTAGCGAACAATGGTGTTAAGAAAGTGTTTGTAACCCAGTTGTTGTACTTCAAAACTTGCTATTAATTGTTCTGTTTTATCTATTTTTATCAATCTGCATTGTGCAGACAGTGTGTGTTTGTACTCTATGGACTTCGTGTCTGTCACAAAACCTTTAAAATAAAAAAATTAAATATACCAAGAAATACATTATTTTACAACTTTTAAGGTCAGTGGGGGTGAAACAAAGGAAAATTACTTAAGGGGGGCGTGGTGGAAAAAAGGTTAAGAACCACTGTTTCAAACCCTTTATTAAGTGTAAATCTGCCTCATGGATTCTATTCAGCATTGTGAAGCAGACAACCTAAAATAGAATCAGTTTATTTAAAAAACTTAATGGGCGCATTGGGTGAAAAAAAAAACATAGGACCAACACAAATACATTGCTAATGTTCACATAGAACAACTGCAACATAACAGTTTAGGTATTGGACCCCCTCTCGAATAAGTGTTCATCTTTATTGCAGAACGTTTTTTGTAATTTGCTAAAACATTTTTTGCAATCTGCTAAAACGTACCATGTGCTGTACAGAACAAGTACTGCAATGACTTAGTTCACGATCCAGAACAGTCAGCAGCATCTCAATATCATCAGATGTAGCTGGGATTAACAACTTTTGAACAAACCGAAAAATGTTGTTCAGCAACGTGAATGCCTTGGGCGTTAACGAGAAATTAGCTTTGTCGATCGCAACGCTGGGTGGTTGGTGAATCACGCTCATAAGTCTCCGATTACTTCAGTTCTCTACAAGCTCAATGTGTTGCCGCTGGGCNGTATGCTATTACTGTCGCCTGCTTTAGATGCCCGAAATTTGAGCCTAAATTTTCGTTACTTNGTCTGCCTCAAGTAGAATGACAAGTAAAACTTCTGCGGCACACTCGCCGTAAGCATAATGTACATGCAAACTTGCAACATTGTTCTGCCTCTCTGCGGAAACGTTTCACAACAGTGAGAAGGTATGGGCCGTTCATGCACACCGTCGCATACAGTAGCGCATCCGGATAAGCAGGGTTGTCCATGGGGCATATTTATCTGTCCCATACCATCCTATAGCAATTTATGCCTGTCCNATCNCGTGGGATTCCCATTACATTATTATAATATTAATATAGAATACAATTCAATGNAAAATTATTAAATTTTTGAAAGTTTAGGTTTAGTATCTACTAAATAGGACTACATGTACGAAGAGTCATGCAAAACGACAAAATTTATTGACTTTAAAATTCAGAAGTGTAGTCTAAGTATGACAATTCAGTAACATTCTGACACTCTCATTCTATTTCTGAG
>JGI24159J19872_10001512_pt1 | contig 25778 bp, 14 predicted proteins | sample Ectturendosymbi4_FD_19872 | JGI IMG/M metagenome (IMG submission 19872)
TAACAGAATCAGTGATACCACACCAAACTTCTGTTTCAACATCAACATGGCTATGTGTGGCCTACCATCTAACATGAAAAGCTCATCACACAAAACGCGACAAACATCACTTTTATTTTTGAAACCTCACCAAATACAAAACCTAAAGATAAAAAAGTGGGGGGACATGGCATATTATGTCCCCCCGTCTGAAAAAATGGGGGAACACGTCCCCCATGTCCCCCACCAAATTGCGCCCATGCAAGTGACAGTGATACTAATGAAGCAAGCCCGAAGAAAAAGGTTAAGTGGTACAAACGCACAGTGTATCATTGCTAGCGCACGTTTATCAGATAAATACATCCTGACAGTGATAAGTCAAAATTTAAACAATGCGTTTTTTACAGATTTTAAGGGTTTTGCAATCACGGTATTTTTCAAGAACAATCGAGTGCTGGTTAAGACACCGCCTTTGATTAAATGTGCAGAAAGCGAGCGATCGCGTCAAACCTTGGTTAAGTCGAATTGTTTTTTTTATCCTGTACTATCGTCAGCTTGAGCATGAAGTTATTAGTTCGGATAAGCCTGTGAAAAATTTTGCTAAAAGTGTAAACACTATGGACCTTTCCAAAAAAGGGATAACAAATTTTTTGAAAGTGCATTGATTCGATCTATTGGGAACTTTCAATAAAGACAGGTGGCCGTTTTTGGGAAAGAGTCTGAGCATTGTAGCAATCGATTTTCCACCAAGCGACGCTACAGTTTTTATGGACGCTGATTTATACGGATTCGATTTTTCCTACAGAAAAAATATTGCAGGTTGCAACCTCAGAAGCTACAATCTATGTTTGCAACAAAGAAACTTCAAAGCAGCTAGAATGTAGATGGATGGCATTTTGAGCAAGAAGTTCTTTTGTACACGTGATATCTCGCCCAGGACCTAGGCTTACCAATAGAAGTGCTAAGCAAGTTTGTTTATGAATTGCCAAGGGCTAGCACTAATGAAATAAAGTCTTGCAGAATTGATTCACTTTTGCTTTTATTGTAATCCAGTAACTACTGACATTTTTGCGCCGTACAGTACCTTGCTACACCAGTCAAGGCAAACAAATCTACAGTTGTAGATTGTACATTGCCGTGATAAAACCGGTCGGAACCCGTTTCCAGCAAGGTGTGCATTGGTGGCGACCGTTTTTACATTTGCAAACAACAGCTTTTTAATTCCAGAAAGAACGTTTTTTATTTACAACTGTTAAAAACCTCAGTAAAACGTCTTTACTTTAAAATAAATTTTGAAACTGGTTTACAATGCACAGGAAGAACTTTAAGAACGCACACGCAGTAAAAATACGAAATTGCTTGTCCATTACGTACACAGGATGTCTTCTTTTTGATATAAGTTTGATGACTTCTGCTGTCGGCTATAATACCTTGTCTGTAGTTTACCCGTGCTTAGGGTCTGAGTAAGTACAGCAGTCGCTTGACTTTTGATGATGGGGTAGAGGTGGTAAACCATAAAATAGATGGGACATATTCATAAACGTAAGTTAAGTCTTTGCAGTGATACAAAATATGTAGGCCTGCAAGAAAAAAGAGGGCAATTGTTTGCCCATACTTTACCGACATTTTCCGGGAATAAATACAAAAAACATCACTAGTTTTCATCACCAAAATCTCCAGAATTTTTATAGAACCTTAATCGGAAATTCCTTCAAAACCGCAGTTTTTAGCCTACACTAAACATCAAGCGTGGGTGCGTGGCAACCAATTCTATGCGACCATACCTGACACCATCGCCATCGGTCCCTCTGGTGACGACCCTCAAGTGGACCTTGAACAACCTGGATCGAAACTGTAACATCTAGCGCAGCTACGTCCAACCTGCACCCACCGGGCTGCTTGCGGCTCAGCTGAAGGTCTTGTGCGGCCCAGTTGAAGGTTTCGTTGTTGTGTATGTACAATATAATGACAACCAGTGGCGTAACAGGCTGGGGAGAAAGGGGGCGAGCCACTCCCCTCCAGGCAAGCTAAATGTAAAAACTGGGCCCCCTTTAGTTGACATTTTGATATTTAGTATTCTTGTTACTTTTTTGCGTTTTTCGAGGTGTTTTCGTTTTTTTATCTAGTATGGACATCTACGACATCCAGAGATTCACTATTATTTCTTAACCTTTTTCTGAGTTTTGGCTAGTGGGCCCCCTTCAGCTAAGCTTTGCCCCCCTTGGCTCACACCTCTAGTTACACCACTGATGACAACCAGTCCTTAGGTTGATAATTTTGATTAAATTTGACGTTTTTGATATGCAGTGTGCCTCAGTGCCACTCTATCGCGTCTGCATTGCATACTGATGGCAGATTTCCATGCGTCGACTGAGGTGCAAACTCATTTCTACTTTCCTGATTTCTACATATTTTGTGCCATTTACATTAAATTGAGCACAATTTTGTGGTTCCACATCCACTGGCACTTTAAATTCGCCTATGACATCACAGTTAGGGAGTAATTAGATGTGCCAAAAAGTCGTTATCATTGCTTTAGGATTCGAATGCTTTCAGTAGCTTGAGCAAATTTTAGTTTGCTGAGAACAACGCAAGTCATTCAACGTGCGGCGCTCATTGGAGAGGAACTTGTCTATTGGCCCAGCAATGTATTTCGGTTGGACATAGATGATCTCGTGCTTATGCCAGACTCTCCAAATTTTTTGACCATTGTACTAAGACAGTGTTTCTCAAAGTGGGCGGAATCGCCCCCTTGGGGCGATTTTGAATGGCAAGGGGGCGATAAAAGCAAAGGGGGCAACAGGGGGGCGAAACAACATAAAGGGGGCGAAAATGCTCAACCAATAATCGATCAGTGAGTTAACTTCAGTAGCCTAATATTATGACTTGTTAGTTTCTGGCAAATTTTGTTTTACTATGATATAATCTTTGGAGGTTGTTGCTGCAGCAATTTATCTGTTAAATTTTTACTCTGGATCGTTTATGTGCCCGGTTACAGCGTGGATTATTCAGGGCTTCGGAGTCATCATAAAGATGACACATCTCCGACTCCGGAGCTGTTGGTTTTCATGAGTGTGGCTCTGACTTCGGAGCTCTCTTTTTTCGTGGCTCCGGATTCTGGTCGTATTCACACATTAATGTTTTGTTGACTTGGTGTGCCTCAAGTTGAATAGAAAATGAATTAAATCAAGTGCACAAAACTAAGAGAATACACCAAACCATTTTGAGTAATTTAACCTGGTAGTTTTTCACAAGCAGCGCTGTTACCATGAGGAAATCAGCGAAAAACAACCATCACAGATTCAAACGATTCAGAGAACAGTCACTAGCAGAATCGTAACTCAAGATAACGGTGATATAAACAATTTCTGGAAAGGCAATCGCTGGTTTTGCTGTCAATACCTGAGGACGTTTTGTTATTTCTTACCACCAGAATAAAAAAATAGCTGTTTGGACAACTACATTTATGTCAGAGCATTTAAAAGCAGACCAGTTCCAATTAACCAAGTGTTTTGCACTCGTTGCATGCTTTGCCTATTGCAGCCTTGGCGATTCCAGCTAACAGCGCTGACCAGGCAAACCATGTAAAGNGCGCAAAAGTCGACTCTCATGTGTTCTTTCAAACACGCACACATTTGCATTAACACAAATGCGAAGATGTGTTTAAAAGCCCTTTGTTCATAGATATATTATGAAAAGAAACTCACATTTGACTTTTCAAAAATCGCTGAAAACTTCTGATTTCTTATCTTTTACACTCCAGATAAGCAGTGAGGAATCGAACGTAAAGCACAATTTAACACACAAAGCTTAGGAGAAAATAAGACTGATGGTTACCGTGCTGAAAACAGATTTTTTCCACAGATGAAAACTTCAAGAAAAGTCCACATTTGTGTACAATGTGTTTTTATACCCTCCTGATACTGCTATGCATAGCAATGCTAGTTTGCTACGCTACCAATCATTTATAACTTTCATGTTACGCTACTGCTTGTAAACGTAATGTTTCCCAGTGAACTTTGCCAATAATCCGGGAAACCATATTGCTAGTAAGCCTAACGGTTTCTAATAAAAATTTCTACTTTACAATGGCGCGCCGTGCATTTTACGCTTAAATCTGCAATGGTATCGTATCTTAACCATACTCTCTGCTAACAGCATGACTACACAGCTACAAAAGCTTTGGATATTTTATTATATACCAATTCATTATAGCTCAATTCTTTTTAGATCGCTACACTACTACAGACCCGGTTTGATCATTCTGACTAGAAAGTAAGATGCTGTGGTAGTTGCGTCTTTTTTTACTTCTACAACAGTGGTTCACAACCATTTCGCTGAAGGAAGCCAAATCCAGACCTACAATTTTGTTAGAGGGCCGCACTAACAAAATTTTCCACAAGTCATTTGACACGTTTTGTTTTATTGCACTAACGAAGTCTGCTACACAAAATATTAGAGGTGTTACTGAAAGACATTGCCTAACGAAAGGAATCCTTTCCCAGCAAAGAATCAGACACCAAGCTCTTACAGAGTATATATTTCGCCTACGAAGTAGGCGTCATCAGCTCTTATTAAAATATAATCTGTTACAGAAAGATTGCGAAAAGTCGCATAAAGGATGCTTTGGAGCTGCATGCGGCTCTTAAAACAGTGTTTGAGAACCATTTTTCAACCAATAACACCACGCCTGCCAGCTGCGATGTCACGGCTTTGTCGATTATTAAACCAAGAAACATCAAAGGCTTGCAGATCCGCAGTGTGGTGTCGTAGGTAACTCGCAACAATCGCGTTTAGTGTGATATAAAACGCACACATAAGTCTATTTGGCAAAACCGTTAGTATCTAGGAAGGAACACGGAGCAGGAGCTATCTTTCAAATGGCCACAGCTCCAGATCCGTTCCTAAATTTTAAACTGAGATCCGGCTCCTTCTGATTTTTATTTTGAACTCCGGCTCCGGGTAAAATGCCCAGCTCCGGCTCCGTAGCCCTGGATTTTGAGGTATTTTCACAAGAATTCTGAACGTAATATTAGCGTAGTAATACAATTGGTTAGTTCAGCTGTTTAATGTCTTGGTTGAGCTATTTAATACGTTCTTTAAATAAAATTCTTTAATTGACTGCGTTGTATTTGCATTATCAGGCTTGGGGTGCGAAAACGAGGTGTCGAGAGTGAAAAGGAGGCGATGGAATAAAAAAGTTTGAGAAACACAGTTCTAAGATATGGCCCAAAATATGATACACTTCCTACCAGCATGCCGAAAGCGGTGTGCTGTCGGACGCACAGTGACTGTTGCAAAGCACGACTTTACCGTAAGCATATTGCGCTAGGATGCAGTTCTTACGTGGGAATCTTTAATAAAAACGAGCTTTTAAATGCGCAAGTTGCCGACTATGACCAAAATGAGAACCATTTATCCAGTGGTGTAACAACTGATAGGAGGCAGTGGTGGGTACCGCCCACCCTGACAAGCTAATTGTAAAAACAGGTCCCCCACTTAGCTTGTATTTCGGTATTTTGTATTCTTTTGGTTGTCAGCGGGTTATTGCTTTTTTGCGTTTTTCAGAGTGTTTTCCAGTGATTTCAGGTATTAGTATGGACATCTACATCCGGATTCATTATTATCATTTCTCAACTCTTTTTTTGAGTGTTGGCTAGTGGGCCCCATGGGCCCCATACGGTGGCCAGTGAGCCCTATTAGACTATGTTTTCCCACCATCGTTCAAACATCTAGTTACGCCCCTTCGTGTATTTGTTGTCGGTCAAATACTTCTGCGCGTGTGATGACTGCAACACGCATAAGCGTAGGACATAGGGATGCAGTGGCAATTATTCGGCCAAAAAAGACAGCCCCGTTTACGTTTGAGTAAACTGGAATCATTTGGATAAATTCCAACAGCCTCAATCAAATCTTGGGAAATTAGAAAAGCTTTATTCAAATTTGGAGACAGTTAGAAAGCTTAAATCAAATTTGGGCAAATTAAAATAGTTTTATTCCAATTTGGGCAATATACAACAACTTTACTGAAATTTGGGTACAATCAGAAACATCTGGGTAAATTAGAAGAGGTTCATTCAGATTTGTGTATATTGTATATTACCTACTCGCTACTCCACCTACCACTTACTTTTTTATGTGTTATGAGTACTAAACATTTTTGCTTCGTGTGTTATTCGATTACCCTTGAGATATGGACCATGAGCCTGAATCAAACACGCAAATAAACAAATAAATAAATTTAAACATTTGGGTAAATTCCAACAGCCTAAATCAAATTTGGGCTAATTTAAACAGCTTCATTCAAATTTGGATAGAGTTAGAAACATTTTAAAATGAGAAACATTTAGTGGTTCAACTAGCCGCAACTTTTGAAAACATCAAATGGTGTTACTTCAGGCATACATCAATAAATTTTTGTGTTTGTATTAGTCACGATGAAAAATACCAGAAAAAGATGTCACAGAACTAAAGTGAGATGTATATTGTCAGTGGCGCACGCAAAAAATTTTCATGGGGGTTTCATTCAGCGGCATATGGTGGTCATTTGCATTTGGTGTGCGCTGTTTGTGACGTCACATTTTGACGTCATGTTCATGCTTCCAAAACAACATTTTGGCGACGTTTGTTGACATAATAAGCATATTCTTCTACATGCACTCCCCTTAACTTATGTGTCATTGCACTGAATATAAATTATCAGCGCTCCAATTTAGGATATCGGAAGAAAATAAACTCAACGCTGCGATACAGCAGTTCATAACTGCAAAAATATCGGGCTGCGCGTTAAAACAAGAGATTAAAACACACTCATCACTGCGTCCGAGCAATTTACAACCACAAAATGAGGCTGCGCTAATGTCTTGTCGAATACGAGCAGTCGAACATAGATAGTGTGCGGCTGGACTGGCTGGCGCACACCCCGGTTTGCAAGATCGAATCTTGCTAAACTGCACAAGAATTGAGAATGCTCATAAAGTACGCAAGAAAACTTTCGATTTTTTGTTATGAATAGAAGTGCAGCAAACTTTTAGTTTTCCCTTTTCCTTGCTGAGACATTGTCACATGCCTGAATGCTTCTATGTTAAAAACTGTTGTTTTTGAGCTCGTGTAACAGTTCTATCATGATGCAGAAACTAGTAATGTAGCCAATGTGGTCAGCGCTTGCGCTGCTCAGCGAGACAAAATAAAGACAATTGTTTCGGACAAAGTGTACTATCGCGGAACACAATCTTATATACTGGCAGTGGACGAAGGGTCTGCAAAAAGTGGCGAGATGGTTTCTGGACGCAGACGATAACCCATATTCCCACCAAAACCTAATTACTACTTTTTGGCCCAGTTACAATGTTACTTGAAATTTGCATGTAAATATATTCCGTGGTATTGCATTAAGTCGACAAATTAACAAACAAAAAGTATGCGAAAACAATGAATCTCCTTTGCGCAGGTAAAATAGTTTTTGTAAAAGATCACGTTCAAGGGGGGTTTTAACCCCAACCCCCCTTGCGTACGTCCTTGATATTGTGCAATAAAACGATTGCCTCTAATTACAAACGAGATCATCTATCTTAGAAGAGTGCATGCAGGTGCTGAAAATGTTGAAACAATTGTAGTAGATGATCCAGTGTATAGGAAATTGAGTTTTTGTACATTGTGAGGAAGCACAAATCTTTCAATTTACAAGAGGACAAAGATAATATTGTATGTAATTCTAATATTTACAAAAGAGAGAAGGGATCACCATACATACATGATTCGGATAACAATGAAGAAGTCAAGTGAGGTAATGAAGCTGAAAACGAAGCTGAACAGGTAATGAAGCTGAAACTGGCGTTGAAATTTAATTTTATGCGACTCACGTTTAAACTGATTTGTTACAGATATTGGCTACCGGTAATTTGGCATGCAGACGCCTTGATTGTTTCACAGTAGTAAGTTTTAGTCTCAACATTGAGACTTGCTGTTTATACAATATTTGGGGAAAACAAGCGAAAATTTGGACAAAAAAATTTTGTATCCCTTAAAATAGGCACTCCCGTACACCTATGGCAACAAAGGTGGGAGAGCGAATCTCATGTCTCTCACATTTAATGCCATACCCTGAAACCAACCGAAGGCCAGCATCAAACAAGTGAACCGGGAAGGAAGTCATCACGTTCTGTTTTTAGATGGGTTGGACCCGAGTAACAGGAGAGGCCACGACCTCAGTTTGTCATACCGTACGCCACCTGAGGTCATGAACTAACCTTGAATGAAAACGCTTGCAGTGGCAGCATTAGATGGAAACCTTGCTTATATCTGCCAGTTGTTTTTCGTTATGTCCCTAAAAACGTATGTATTGATCGATGAGTTTTACACAAAAGCAAGCCCGTCACGCAGTTGTAGTGAGAGCTGAGTTCTCAGACATAATGAAAACGAATTGAAAAGACAGACACATTTGTCAGATATAGGAAAACTGTTTTACTGCTATCACATTTCGCTCCAATCAAAAGCTTTATGCGTTTGCAATATTATAATCAACGAAACCTAAACTCGTATATTTTGCCAAAAAAACAACCTCAGCGACTTACCCCCCCTGATGAAATAGAACTTTTGATCCAACGCCAATCTGATCGGCTGAAGGAACTTTGTCGAGAGCAAGGTTATAGTAGTCAACAACTCTTCCTGTTGGGTCGTGATCATCCCACTCAATGGTGTACTGCAGGGTAGATTCATTGAAATCTTTGATGGTTGCTGAAAAAGCAACGCATTTTCTTTCAGTAGCATGACATTCGTACGCACTTCCAATTTCTCTGCCACGCATTATGCAAGTGCTTTTTTTCGAGTTGAATTCGCTCTGAGTGTTTCGGCACAACCAAACTGGTAATAACGTTAAGTTACTCGAATGCTGCAACAATCGACACAACCCTATTGTCGCTTTGTTTTGTTTTTGTCGGTTTTCGAAATAACAAGCCAAGTTCTTTTATAAACGTTAGGAAGACAACGTTTGGTGTGCACGCTGAAGTTCAGAAGCCCTTAATAGTGACGGAGGTTAGAAAGAAGTTGCTTTCGCACCGAATGTTACGACGGAATTGCCGCTAAAGTTACATGTAAACCGTTTGGGAGCCAACCTTAAAACACGGACAAAGTCAGCATCACGCCACAATGGTGTTGTGTGAAATTCTAGAGTTAGCTCAATGATTCTGCAGCTAAACAGTTATAGAAGTTACATTTCCTTTACATTGCTTCTAACAGCAAAGTGAAGTAAGTAAGAGCAACGTAGGAGTTTGTTCTAAGCGTTCATAGAAAAGTAAACATCACCGTAGATTTCTTGTATTTTTGAAAAAAAAGCATTAAAACTAGTGGACTGACAAACATAAATTGAAAACAGAAACGTACCCACAAACTTATGTAAGCTACCCAAATAACAGAAGATTTTAACGCAAAACAAAGGTTGCACGACAAAAGAATTTCAATTCCCTTTTTGATGTAAAGTTTTTGTGGTGGGGAGTTACTTCAGAAGATGAAACCTGAAGCTGCCAGATTGTTATGTCAACAGCAACGAGCAAATGATAAACTGGCAAAAAGCGCTCTTTAGGCTTTTCTTCCCGTATAAATGCATTTTCAAAATAGTAAACCTAACCCAAACAAAAGCCTTCCACTCTATATCGAACAAAACGTTATCCCAGCTCTCTTGAGTTTCGAGTATGGATTGTTTGCAGCAAGGTTATACATGTTACCTGTGAAGTACTGCCATTTGCTGTGGCCCCACATGGCCACCACATGATCACCAATTCCAGGTAGATTCCTTTGATCACCTTCTTCCGTATTGACTTTAATTGCTGCTCCGGCCTGACCGAGTGAGAGAAATCGAGAAAAGTTTTGTCAAAGCCAAAACACTCCACCACAAGTAACGATTACGTATAGTTTAGTGACAAAAACATGTGTTCTGAAAATAAGGGTATGCAAAGCAACATCTCTGTTTTTACTTACGATCGGAGGAGCATACATGCATAACGATAAAATATAGGGTAGCCTTACCTTCCCGTTTGACAATGAAAGTCCATGTTTACGGGTTTTATGCCCTAGTGACTAGGAATAGCGCATGACCTGCAAAACCAGACCGGTTGCAAACAACAGAAAAAGTAAGAGTTACGAAAGTGAACGATGCAAGCGACTAGAGAAAAATTTCCGTTTCCGTTTGGAAAAAAGTATGACCTGTTTTATGCACCATCGCTCAGTGGTCAACGGACAGCCACTTTTCACTTTCCTATACAAAGGTAAAAAATTGATATTCTATTTAATCCTTATCCTGTTTCTCTGCAAACATGGTATCCATATCTGATTCTTACGAAAATAGGGCTAGTGATCACGAGAATAAACCACAAAACTTCAAGTAAAATGCTGTTGGTCTATAGTCTAATTAGCACACATTACACACAATGTGTAGACATAAAGTTCACCGCTCAATACATTTATCAAAATTAGAACAAAATGTTGTACTAAAATATTCAGATAAGCTTATACATCACTAACACATCAACACCTTTGCGTTTGTCAATTCAAACCGCGACAGCAAATTTTTCAAACTTTGTTCTGGCAATTTCCAAAATAATACCAACTAAGAAAATCTTTGAACGTTATCAATATTCAATACGATATTTTAGCTGCGTTTCTGAGTATAACTTTATCAAAAATAAATTGTATAAACTGTCGGGCATCCACTCCGGCAACAGAATGTTGTACACCACTGTTAACATTTATGGCGCAACATACTGGTTAAGAAAAAAATTTATGGTGTTCAAGATTATGGCTTAGATATAGGTGATGTTTTTGCATCAAAAGGTAGCGCGTATTTGTTCAGATACAGGTGGGGAACGCAGAACGTACCCGAGGTTTTGTATCAGTTTGTTGAACAACTGACAACTGCAGAGTTAGTTGGTCGATGTTGGTGCGCAATTGTTTAATTTCCGCTTGCAATTTGGAGTTGAAATCCCTCAGTTTAGCAATTTGCTCTTTTTGATCTGCTATTTGTAACCTCAGCTTATCATCAGACAATCCATCTTTCTCGTCATATCCTGAAAAATCACACACAAAAATAACAGCAGCGAACTGCGATGACTCTCATGTGCAGGTCGGCCGGAACGCCGTAAGGTAAAATGGTGCTACCTTTCATAATTTGTTTCATCAGCAGACAGTAAGTGGCGGTGAGCAACGTCGCCACCGTTTGTGATCATTTTAAGTGGGTAGTGCATTACACTGGTAAAGAACTACTGTCTTACATATTTTGTGGAAAGAGATAATTTACGTAGAGAGAGAGAGTGACTGTTTGCTAGATGAAGTTTAGCGGAGTTCTTTACAAGACAAATTTAGCAGCCAGCACAAGATATCCCACAGAAAAGATATATGTTTGTAAGCAACCAATACATAGGTTTTGTCAACTTCAGTCCCTCAATCTATCTATTGCTTGACAGGTAAGGAAGGTTGGTGTTTCGCAAAACAAGATTTTGGCGTCCTTTCAAATGCTGCTGACAACTGTGTGTAGTATCGCATTTCAAAACTACTTAGCACCAGACATGCTGTTGAAGACGCTCTAACTAACACGTGATGAGGGTATAAACAAACGCAAGAAAGGGTTCTAGCTATAGTAGATTCAGATCTAACTGATACAAAAGACACGTTGCAGTCATGGTGTAGTTACCAACAGCCGTGGATGTGCACGCTGCAGAAGTTTCATGAGACACACGAGATGTTGTTTTACCTGTAAAGTGGACCCCTTCGAAAAGTGACAATGAAAAACAGACGTCATGTTTATTGGAAAACAACTGTTAAATTAATAAACTTTTGGAAATCACCAAATATATTGAACAAAACGGAGAGGTGAGATTTCCTCTGCAAAAAACAAAACGTAGATTTCCTCTGAAAAAAAACAGAGTGCATTTTTGCAGTCGCACAGAATAGCGTGCTGTTGTTGTTTGCGATGAATGATATTAGTAGAAAAGATAAAAATTTCTTCAGCAGTGTCAACCGGAAGCATAATTTGTCTGTTGAAACAGAGATTGTTTCACTAATGAACAAACAATATGTTTGAGGTTTTGTATTGTCGCAGGGGCTCAAACGCACAGCCTAACCAATTGAGGATTCGTACAAAGATCAAACAGACTTGGAACAAATATTGAAGAACGCGCGGCTAAAGTAAAAATGCAGCTCACCAAAACAAAGAAAAAAACATTTGTTCAAAGGCATACCTGCGCTACTTATACTCATCAGGGATTTCACCGATCGATCTGATGGGAAACGATGCCTGGCTACATGACTAGTAGCACCTGAAATGTGTAACGCGTCTGACCCCGTGCTTCCTACAAATAAAAAAGTGGATGTTACATTTAGTCCAATATTCTCTAGTCTACAGCATCTACATGTTCTGAAATGGAAAGTGTAGCGCAGGGAAAAGAGCTTTCGAAAAAGCTCAAAAAACGATTGAAATGTTTTGCTTTGGAAAAAGCTGGAGCTTTGGAAAAAGCTCAAAAAACGATTTAACAAATATTGAGGAATGTACGACTAAAGTAAAAGTGAAGCTCACCAAAACAAAGAAAAAAGCGCTTGTTCAAAAGCATACCTTCGCTAAATGTCAGGGATTTCACCGATTGATCTGTTGGGAAACGATGCCTGGCTACTTGACTNTTNGCACCTAAAATGTGTAACGCGTCTCTTCCCGTGCTGCCTACAAGTAAAAAGGTGGATGTTACATTTAGTCCAATATTCTCTACTCTACAGCACCTACATGTTTTGAAATGGAAAGTGCAGCGCAGGGAAAAGAGCTTTCGAAAAAGCTCAGAAAACGATTGAAATGATTTAGTTTGTTTTCATTCTGTAATGTCTCTGAGCATGGGAGTCCCCAGAAATTTTTACACGGGGGGCAAAGTCGAAATTTTGCCTAGCCTTTGCAGGTTGCTGACGACGCGATGCAAATGTACCTTCACAAAACGCTTTACCCTTTCTACGCCATTAGTCTGTGCTGGTTGAACCTCAATTCTCAATCTTTTGTCTCAAATGTTTTCTACACTTCGGCTATCAGAAATGCTCTTTCTTTTCATACACTGCCTAATATCCATTGTTTCGAGCACTTTCTTGTTCTACAAATAAGTCATAATTTAAGAATCATCAACGGCCAGAACAACATGAGCGCTGAAACTCTCGTTAAGCTGTTTTAAGCAATGTGATGTGGAACTGTATGTTGACAAGACTATCAGACAACTTGCTGAAGTTAGATCACCACGCAGGCTTTAAAAAACTGAGCAGATGAATTACGAAAACTAGCCACAGCAAATATAGCTTTGCACGTAGTGCTCACTAAGAAGTCAGAACTAAACCTTGACGATAAAGACGTATTCCCACAAGTCTGCATGGACGTATTCTAACAAGCCACTTATTTTTATACTGTGTCAAAAGCAGTGGCGGATCCATACCAGGCGTTTGGGGGGGGAGCAGTCAAATAAGGGGGCGCCAAACGTCTTCACTTGTTTAAATACTCCATTTTCTCTACGATAATCGTTGGTTATCACATAAAAGTGGTTACCATTTCTAGGCCAAGGAAATGGCTATTTTTGTTGATTGACCTATGCGATCTTTCAGGGAATCGCCACAGTTTAAAATCACCTTTTATCATTAATTCATAAAAAGTTTGAAGCAGGTCCAAAAAGATAAGTCCTATTTTTCACAAGCTTCATGTAACTGAGAACGCTACGGGTGTCCCAAACTACCTTTTATATCTACAAGTGTTTGAAAGATATACACCACCGCAGTGGTCCACAACCCTTTTATAACCGCGGACCGGTCAATGGTTGACAAGTTTACCGCGGCCCGGGAGTACTCCCGCAACAGTGTTTGTATGGGAAGAATCAACCTATCACATGCCCAGAAAGCGAATGGTGTCACCAGTACACAATTTGTAATTTCGCGGCCCGGGGGTGAGGACCACTGCCCAAAGGCATGCTCTGAAACCTGTTCCGAACTGCTTAGAAGTAGAATGGTTCTTACACTAGGAAGTGCCAACGCAATCTCCAAGCTAGGAGCCGAATGAATAGCAAAATGAAGATCAGATTTCCAGAAGAAGCTTGTGCAGTTGCATGCACATGGAAAGCATATTTATTGCTGAAGTGACAATTCAAAAACAAAAAATAAATGAGACATTTGCTATGACATTACTCCCATTTTAGGCAGCTCTGCTGGCTATCGTGAAAAATGATCTCATAATCGCATGATAGGTTCACACTGGGCATGAAAGCAAATTGCCCTAAAATACATTTAACGCCACTGATATAAGTAGAATTTCAATCAAGTGTTTAAATACTGTTTCACATATTTTGACATAGGAGTGTTCATGTGAAGAAAAAACATCAATCCCGCTAGTTCAGATTATGAAGAAAAGGTGTGACACTGTTCAAAAGAAGTAAGGGCAGTCGGGATGGCACCATCAAATCCACAATGAATACCTCTAAACTCAAGCTCAAGTCTCCCTCATAAAATCAATTTCCAATTTTGTGTACACTACTACGAATCCCCGAAACAAGCTTTAAGCCACCCCAATGCTGTTGATCTGACGATGGATCTGCTTTTGTACAGGCCAGCAAATACAAGTGAGAAACAGCCTATAACCCATTTGAAACCATGAATCTCAGCCAACACCACAGATACCAAAGAAAAAGGTAAACTTTGCGTTGTTTTTCTCCTTTTCTAGTCAAATTTATGTGATTTACGCGTAACGATCTAGCCCAGGGGTCTCCTAACCTTTTTGTCCGAGGGTCAAATGAGGTAATACAGAACATGTCGAGGGCCGGACGTCTTACGTAATCTGTTTGTTTCGGGGTATGTTATATTCTACCAAATAAACAAATTTTTGCAAATACAGTATATTATTTTTTCTTCAATGATAAAATTTCTTCGTGGGCCGTAGTTTGGAGACCCTCGATCTAGCCTTTTTAGTGTTGGTTGCAGGTTTCGCTAACCATGCCAAATTTGTCTTTTCGTGGCCGATGTGAGCTGTCTACGGTTTGCACTGGCAACAAAGGATCAAGACCAGCTATGTCTAGCTCATATTGCTTACTGAGCCAAAAATTATGTCACTATCTTAACCATGGCCGAATATTGAATAACATATTAATGAGGAACGCACATTGAAAGTCTTACTTTTTGATCTTAGCAAACTACATTTAACTAAAGCTAATCCCCTGGAAACGTTCGAATCCTAAATGCAAAGGTAACAGACGTGATAAAGTGGCACGGAGAACCACCTGCAACAAAAATGTCAAATTCAAGATTATCAAAATAAAGACAAGTTGTCATATGGGATACTTGTACTACAGCAAAACCCTAAAACTGGGCCACACAAAAGCTTCGACTGGGCCCCACGCGGCCCGCGGGCCGTTGGTTGTACATAGCTGATCAAGTCAAAACCATATGGCCACAGTGGCGTAGCCAGCCCGAAATTTTGGGGGGCAAAATATTTTTACTTTAAGCGAGATACAGTATTTTGCAAGCAGATAAGTTCGTTCTTCTCTGGCGATTGTTTTTATTATTTAGCCGACGTTTCGCCCACCTATTCAAGTAGGCTTCCTCAGGGCAATGTTTTTAACCACATAGCATGCAATATACCAATAAAAAAACAATGAGCAGTGTGGCGTACAAAAACAAAAAGCGCAAAACCGACCATCGCGCGATACGAAACCAGTGGCAGTATCAGTCCCGTCGCCACGGGGGGCTTTGGTGGGCTTAGTCCCCCCAAACAAAGCTCCAAGCCCCCCCAAATTGAAATCTGAAACACTATAGGTTAGTGGAATTTTTGTCAAATTTGAATGTCAAGCCCCCCTGCACGAACGTAAAGCCCCCGCTTAGACGTAAAGCCCTCCTATTGACGACTTTCTGGCAACGGTTCTGGGCAGTATGCGACAGCGAACCGGAAAGATAAGAAGTGTAAAATGAAAACGCCTGGTGGTGACAATGTATAATATCGCAATAAAACAGCGTAAAACCTGCACAGAAAAAAGCAAAAATCGTTACTCCGTAAAGTAAAGCAGCAAATAGTGTGAATCTATTCGGTAAATAGCGATCAATAATGAGGTAAACTGAGTGGTGAACTAGCAAATCAATAGGCACTAAAGCGGTCAATAAGATGATGACAAATTCAAGGAAGTCAAGTAAAGGTTAATTTAACATATGTTTTAAGATATTATGATAAATATCTGGGAAGTTTGCGTTTTTATCATTCATAGTGTCAATTTCTAAATTGATATAGAAGGATTCAAAAAGATGCGCATTATATGGTGGCTATTTATGTGATGTAAAATGTGGGCACAATCCCAGCCGAAACCATGCCCAAATACTTCGGAGTAACGCTGGACAGGTTGCTCACGTATCGCCTACAATTCGAGTCACTTCGGAAGAAGCTGACACCACGCGTCGCGCTCTTGAGGCGGCTTTCTGGCTCGGGTCGGGGTACTGGAGCAACAACTCTGCGAACAGTCACCTTATCCCTGGTCCATTCAACCGCAGAATACTGCGCTCCTGTCTGGTGTCGCAGTGCTCACACCCGCCTTATTGACCTCGCTATCAACGACGCCTTGCGAATTGTGACTGGATGCCTGCATCCTACACGAGTGGACAACCTTCCCATCCTCGCAAGCATTCAACCTGCTGAGTTTAGTCGCAATGGAGCCACACTGTCTCTAGCACGCCGTGCCATGGATCCTGGACACCTGCCCCACTCAGCGCTCACCTGTCCATCGAGTGCAAATGCACGGTGCCTGAAATCGAGACACCCATTCGTACCCACCGCACAACAACTCATCAATTTACTGACAACAACAACATACGTGTGGCGCAGTGGGCGGATCACCAATGGAATGCGGAGTGGGCGGACAATCCTACAAAACTCTGCACTTTTATCCCCGACACCGGCACCCACCCCGGAATGACCCTCCCAAGAACAGCGTGGGTCTGGCTTAACCGCCACCACACCTGTGTCGGACGCTTCCGCTCCTGCTTTAAAAAATGGGGATCGCCTTCTCTGCCGCCTGTGAGTGTGATGTAAAAGAACAAACCGTCGACCATGTTGTCCTCCAATGTCCAATCCATCGACCTCCCCATCGGACTGCACGGCCTCATGGTTCTGGACGATGTGGCAATCGAATGGCTGCTGAACACCTGCCCCGAGATCTAATGCAGCCTAGCAGTGGTTATAAAGAACTGTCTCAAAAGAAGATAACCCTAGTAACATACTCCGTTGATATTTTTCACTAATTGCAGGAGTACATTTGTTATCAAACTAGGAAATTTTGTGCAATCTTGGACTGCAGCGGGATCTGAAATACCACAAAAAAATATAATCCCAAATCCTTCTTCCTGTAATTGAAATTTGTTTTTTAATTTGTATGCATAGGGAAATATCTAAATTTAAACAATCAATCCTAACCCTTGTTTCACCAGTTTCTTCAATTGGAACCAGAGACAAATAACATTATATATATAACCCCGACAATGATCTTACATTAGGATATGAAACAGATTGAACACGTTCTGCTTCATCCGATATGCGTACTTATGTTCGCATGCAAAAACTGTAATATAAAGTTATTATTGAACACAGTTGCTGATGAATTTGTTACTTCAAACAAAGACAGATTTGACGCGATTTTTCAAACTTTAACCTACACACCCAGGTCGACAAAAAAGCAGATCTGCGTGGAAACAAAACTCAGTGGGAGCCCTGGTCACATGGCGGAAAAACGCGATTATGTCCATTGAACCTGAAATTAGCAGAGGCTTAAACTTGGACAAAGTTCTGAAGGACATTGCTAATGCTAAAGCACGAAAAGTAAGTTTCTCATAGCAAATGCATTTTGGGTATCGTAGGCTACAATAGACTAAAGCAAGCTGTGGAGCCGGAAATGAAATTTCAAGCTCCGGCTCTGCATCCAGCTCCAGGTATCTAAAGTTTTTGCCTCGAGCTCCGGCTCCAAAATGTTTTGGTTCATTGAAAACTAAAAGACACTGTCTTAATTGTACAATTTTATTATTATACCAATATAGATGAGGTGTCGCGAAATTAGATATTTGATGGATATTGGGACATGTGCCAAAAGTTTGAGAAAACCTGATCTATGCATAAACGAGCTTGGGCGTCGGAAGGATGTTTCGGGAAGGGGGCAACAGTGGATTTTTCCAGGTGGTGGCCAAAAGTGGTTACATTTTATTTTACCAACTCGAAAGTAAAGAAAAACATTTTTCAAATTTCAAAATCCAGAGAGTCAAAGACCTCTTGCAACCCCCTTCCGACGCCCATGCAAACGAGTATAATTATGTATGCATAATACGGCAAACCACGCTCGTCCCGCATTAAGTTAACTTGCTTGTCCCACAAACTTGGGCTATGTAAGCGGAACCCAAATTCCGGGCTCCGACTTCGACTCCACCATGTAAAAGTTTTTTGTTTTGACTCCAGCTGTAATCATACAAAAATGCTTGTGCTAGAGCTCCGACTCCACAGCCCATCTATCTGTTTCATTCAACTTTGCCATTGTTTTGCAGCAATATAATACAATGTTGCACTGTAGTTTTTGTGTGCGGTCCTGTGGCCACATTTTTTTCCATTTTTAATGTTTTGTTGCTAAACTATTATATCTTATCTTTGCTGGCTGATTACATGAAGCAGTGTTGCTATTGTTAATTTCATTAACACATGACCAACTGGCCTACCGCACACTGTGTTAGGTACCTAGCCAGGGAGGAGATATTGAGTGTATCAACTGATGTGTTTATTGGGTGTTACAGAGATGTCCGTTTCCACATGGAAGTCTCTGCTGGAGAAATGAAACTGATGAGTATGCTCCCAGACCAGGCCCGTAACCAGCTTGGGACACCAGGGGGGGCGAAGAGTTTCCTGAGAGTGGCCCAAATTTTTTAAACTATGTCCAATACTTTTAAACAATGTCCAACATATCTTTCCAGGGGGACGAACATTTTTCTAGGGGAGGCTTCGCTCCCCTTGCGCCTCCCTTGGTTACGGGTCTGTCCCAGACATACCTATCTTGGTGGCATCTTTTTCGGGCCTCGCTTTTTCGCATAATTCATGATTCTATGATTATCACTTGACGCTCCTCATCAAAATCTTCTGGACACGCTACTGAGTGGGACCCCGCTGGAGTGCCTCAAATTAGGCCCCGCACTTGCTAAGGCCGGCCCTGTCGTAGGCAATTTCGGTCTGTTTCAGCGGAATTCCTGGCAGCCACTCGCGGACCCCTGAAGTTCCGCGGAACCCCGGTTGAAAAACTCTGCTCTAGAAGTTAACACAAGTTTTCAAGTTTTTAGGAATTTGAATGCGAATCGGGGTCAGAAGGAAAGCTTTGAGATGTAGTGTTCAGATAAAATTACATTGTAAGTGATGAACTGGCAATCCGTGTTTCAGAGTCTGAACTTCAGACAACACAATCCAACTAAATGTAGTAAATATTTCCATCACCATTCTCAACAACTGGCTGATGGAAACTTATGACCGATAGAGTTATAAGCAGCAAAGTTTGTCAGCAAAGACTGACGACGCTCCTGGTGGACAACACACATTATACTAAGCAGATAAAACTGTATCGATTAATTATCGATATACATGCAGATTGTTTCTAAAATGTAGCTTATACAGTGTCATAAAACTCATGAAATAACTTTCAAAATTTTCAGTTAATTGTTAGAAAACTTAACGATACTGCATAAAACCAAAAAAACGTCAATTCATGTTTTCCATAAATGTTGCATAAAACTTGAATGAGAGCTTGTAGAGCTGACTTCAAAAGAATGAAAGAATCAAATGAATGACTACAAACTACAATAATTAAATATCATGCAACCGCAGCACTTGACACACGCATAAAAGCACACCACGCACAGCTGAACACATTGAACAATCAGGTCGGATTTCATTGATGGGTCTGACAGAAAACGATACCTACCACCAAAGATCTTCCTCATCTGAAAATTCGCAGATACACAACGAACGTGTTACAATAATATGGCAAAGCGTTCCTTGATGTTGCAACAATTTTCTTGGATGTCAAACACTCTTAAGACGAATTTCTTTCCCTAATATTCCAAAATACCATTGGGATTCTGCGAATCTTACCGATATTGGCGCACCGAGAACAGCACCCAGCACAAGATGCACAGCCAGCCATAGGCGTAGCCAGGGGGGGAGCCAGAGAGGCCATTCCCCCCAAATTTTAGAAAATATAGTCATTTTGTGCTTTGAGAAGCATTTTTCCAAACAAAATAGTGTTATTCGCCTAAAATCAAGCATTTTGCCCCCAAAAATTTTTTGGCCCCTCCCAAATTTTTGGGCTGACTACGCCACTGCAGCCAGCACACAAGTCGAAAGTATTCTGCCCTCTTGGTGAAAATCGCAACTAAATCGATCTTTGCTTGAGTTTTTGTGAATGCAGGGGGGCATTTTAGGAAACACCAGTTCAAAACATTAAATCGAGTATTTTTCAGGAGAGAAGTTTTTCAGTTGACCTTGTTGCTTAGTTCTAAACTTCCAGATGCTGTGGTTGTCGTTATTGCAAGCTCATACTGCAAGCTCAATTTTTCAAGTTAAATGAAGCTGTCTTGGAGCAGTTTAACTTAACGTGGTACCGTTAATTCAAAACTGACTAATGTTACAATTTTATTGCAAACTGAAGTTTTAAAAAGACTCCAGAAGATAAAGCGACACAGAATGGTGCAGCCTGGTACACATTTTTATGTTGCATCAACAGGGCCGGTGCTAGGTAGTTTGGGGCACCCTCAAGCCTGGATTTGGCCCCCAATATACAATATATTGCATTTAACACATAATATTTATATAAACAAACAACAAATATTTATAAAAGCATGTTTCTACAGCATCAACACAACATATAGAGCAAACAGACTTCAGCTTTTGTTGTATTTCAAGATAGGAAAATGACTTTATCCTAGATTTCAAAGATGCACATAGTTTTATCAACATAGTCCTATTTAATGTTTTTGCAGTTTCACTTTCAGTTGATATCATTGCCAGATTTTTTGGTCTTTCATCAGTCATAGGTGATCTGTGAAACGTTTCAACTAACTTCGACTTGATGGAGCTTTGTTCAACAGCATTTGCATACAGCAGTGATCGGCAAACTTTCGTTATGATAACGATGGCACCAAGCCCGTTTCAGTGGTAATTAAAGGCCGTGCTTGTTTTTGAAGGCCCAATGTCAAACTTGTGTTGCATTCAGTTCTCTGTCACATAACAATGCTATGTTAACGTCATCAACCCTAAAATGACAACGACAATGCCATGTTAACGTCAAACAATCAATGTTCTGTAGTTGTTACAGTAGCCCATGTTTTATCCCACGCAACGGCTCAGCACTTTACTTCTTACATACCACGCTGCCCACAACAATAAGTGCTGCGCCATCCAATAAAAAGTGCTGAACGCCCACAATTGGACCGAGGTCCAGAGTTTGCCGGCCACTGGCATACAGTGTTATTGGTTAAATAACTGGATTTCTCATTGGCGTAGGCTACTGTAAAGTGTTTGAGTTTTCATTGCACAACTCCTGATTCAAGATACACCGGATATTACAGGCGCGGACTACGAATACGATTTTACATGATTGTATACCTTGAAAAACGGCTATTCTATTCTTGTACAGTGAAAAGATACAACACAGGCCTACAATAGTGGCGTAACTGATGGGGTGCAAGGGTGCACACCTCCCCCCTTGGCAAGTTAAATGTAAAAACCGGGTATTCTTTTGGTTTTCAGTAGCTTGTTGTTTTTCTGTATTCTTCGTTTTTTTGCATTACTTTCCAGTGATTTCGGATTTTAGTATATAAATCCACATCCGGATATATTTTCAGTTCTCAACTTTTTTCTGAGTGTTGGCAAGTGACCTCCCCTACGGTGGCTGGTGGGCCTCCAGCTAGGTTTCCCATCCTGGCTGAAACCTCTAGTCAGGCCACTAGTCTACAACTCATTTTCCTGAACAGTTTCTTACTAGACTATACTAAAAATACTTACGATCAACGTGGATTCAGCAACGTTACGAACACAACTGCCAGCTTACTAAGGCAAATGCTGACAACGAAGCTATCCACAATGCATTTCACAATGGCTGGCGTAGGTAGGAAGCTATAGGTCGTTGGAAGATCAACCTCTTTGACGTATTAGATAAATATGGATGTTGAAAGGGGAAATGTGCGAAATCAGTTCTTGGTGAGTTCAAGTCTGACGTGTCTACATGCCATAGCAAAGGTCCTCAGTCGGATATGGGAGCCCATTTTTACCACACCCAGGCCGGGGGTACGGGGAGCCCTTCCTCCAGCTCTGTGTATCAAAAAAATACTGACTCTGTGTATCAAAAAATACTGACATTGAAAAGGTGCATAGCGTAACGAGTGACAACGTTTAGTAAACTACGTCAGAAAAATGTTGTTGTGTTTCGTATACGAAGCCTTTGATAGCGGTCCACTGCAAAAATTTACTCCCGGGTTCCAATAGTTCTCTGCCGAAACATGACCGAGGAGCACGGGGCGAAAAGGGAGTTTGCTGATAGACAAAAATACTGCGACTTACTAACGCAGTCGTTTCCAATGAAAAGTTCGAATTTTGCGAGAAAAACTATTCCTTGAGTAACTGCACAAACAAAAACTTTTATACGTACCATTCCAGTGATGGTATCTTGCTCACAAAAGTTTTGACAAGGGCTATAGACGTTTTGACGAGGGCTCCAGAAGCTAGAGAGGCCCATAATCGGTCTTCGTACCCCAGTGGGAATGATTCATCCCCTGTTTCCAGTGTCTACACTTGTGTTCACGCTTGTTGATGAAATCAGTTTTCAACTGAGTTGAGTTTATTGGCTTAAAGCCATAAACATTACATACTTTTTTTCGAATTCAGGTCATAACGCCAGCACATCGAAAATAAAACTGTTGACCAGTTTGCCTCGTCGAATACCACGTGGCAGTTTTAGTTAGTTTTTTTGACAAGGTTTGAATTTGATGGGCGATATGTAGTTGAATATGGATACCTGATGAAGCTGCATGCCGACAGACTAAAATGGTATTTGAGATTTGCTGGATAATCAACACAGTCGTGCAGCAAGAGCCAGGTGGCGACTGGTATATATCGCAGTCTTTCTAAGAAACTCAATTGTCTTGATCCAGGTCCGCCATGTTTTTAAAAAATATCACCTGACCTCTCAGCTAAGTGTGACGCATGTCTTACAATCGGACATCTGCTCCCGCAACTAAAGGCATATCGCCGCGGGACGTTCAATCAGGATTCTTAAGAGGACGTAACTGCGTGGAACTTGCGGCAGGAACACCGGCATGCTGGCATGCTTCGGGTGCTCCGCTTAGCTCTACTGCCCGTGTCAACCCTACGCGAACTTCATTTCGGGGATCCGGTTGCCCACCCCTGGTTGCTGGCCTGTCTTGACTCCTTGCCTTAAAGTTGGCCGTAGCGAATGAAAATTCCGTTGAGGTCCGCCTTTATTTCGGGAAAAGTATTTATTCATAGCCGTGACGTCAGATAAGCCTTTCTTGTTAACACCACCTCCGTTTCCCAATGCTGATATCAAAACAACTTATCAAGCACTTACATGCTTTTAGCGCTTACATGCTTTTAGTTTGAGAGTCTACCCATTGCTTTGAGGGTATACCTAAATAAGTAAGCTGTTTGTTTATCAGTAAAACGCTTGGCGTAGGCCTACAACAGTCAGCGTTTAAGCTTTTAAGGTTTTTCAATGTTCTTCATTGATTTCAATCGAGACTTAACCAGGTCCGTAATCAGAAGGGCGCAGGAACTTCACCCCCTCTGCAAAAAATTTCTCCTCCCCCTTAGAAAAATGTGTTGGACACAGTTAAAAATTATTGTACATAGTTTGAAACAGCGTGGTCCAGCTACAGGCCCGAGGCCACATGTGGTTCACGGATAGAAATTTTATGGCTCGCGAGCTTTTTTAGTATTTATTTTATGTTGTGTGTGTGTTACAGTACGTAATTTTGATTAGAACAAGCATAACGTCATTTAATACAATGTGCAATAATAACGGCGTTAGGCTGGGGTTTCTCAACCTTTTCAAGCATGTGGTCCAAGTAATAAGCAAACACACTGGGTCCGTGGTCCACCGACTGAACAACTTCTCCAATGTGACAGCTGTTGCACATGCACAGAGCAGAAATACAAACAAATAAAAACAATTTTTTATAACACAATATGCGCTACAATCAACGCGAAGACTGAGCCTATTTGTTGTGAGAAAGCATACATATTCGAGGCTCAGTACATAACAATGTACAAAACAAGTCATCTTCCACGTTAAGCTTGTTTTACATTTTGTTTTCATGGCAACAAGAGTCCTCTGCCTCAATGGCGTATAACCAGCCCAAAATGTTTTGGAGAGGGCGCAAAATGTTTGATTTTCGGCGAGCAACAGTATTTTTGTTTGGGACGCGGCTTTTCAAAGCACAGAATGACTAGATCAGCTAAAATCGCGTGGGGGGCATGCTCCCTTCCTGGATACGCCTATGGCCTATGCCCTACAGTACCTGCCTCAAAATGCGTTCAATAACTGCATATTGTGCACAAAGTGGCAATTTCCACAAAGGGGCAATTTCCATATTGCAATCATTTCTAACACATAATGACAAAAGAAGCGTATCATGACGTTTGAAGCTCAAGAGCTACCTACGTTTTCGATTAAAAGGTTCAACTTGCAAAACGTTCTAAATTTCAATAATACGCTACCAGGACACAGGGACGTGCAGAGGGGGGGGGGCGAACGGGACGACGGTCCCTGGAATCCAGAGTGAAATTACAAAAATTACATTTAATTAAAGTGCTGTAACTAGTTTCTTCTTCGTATTATAAGGATACTAACATATGCTGCATGGATATAATTTTTCGAAACTTGTTTTTTATCAACACTAGTTTTTACGTATTTCAGCATTCCTCAATACTAGACTATGCAATTTGGAAAGGGAGCATACGATCAAGTAGTTGTCCTAGGCATCACTAGACCTCCGCACACCCTTGCCAGGTCGTGACCCCCATAGGCGTACGAGGCGGGGGCGTGGAGGGCTGCCGCCCCCCGGCTTGAAATATTTCAGGGCAAACTTTATTTGAAAGTACATACTGGTGTGGAGTACATTTTCTACTATGAAGCCAGTCAAATCTAAAAACTGAAATCGAATGGCAGACGAAACACTGAACGATAGCCTCCGACTTGCTTTCACTACCACTGGGATTGATAAAGGAACGGTAGTGTCAACGAAGCCTCGACCACAGGCATCCCACTGACAGAGATTTGTAATGAATTGCTTTTTGCTGTTGTGAGTGGCGTAACTAGGGGTTTGAGCCAGGGGGCAAAACGGGTTGAAGGGGTCCCATTGGCCACCGAAGGTAGGCCACTAGCCAACGCTCAAAAAATTTAAAAAGTGATTGTGAATCCGGATGACGTACATGTCTATACAAGCTAAAAAAACGAAAATATCTCGAAAAACGCAAAAAAACAACAACCTACTAAAAACTAAAAGAATACTACATAGCAAAATGTCCGCTAAAGGGGGCCCACTTTTTACATTTAGTTTGCCAGGGGGGGCGGCTCGATCCCTGCCCCATCAGTTACGCCACTGACTGTTGTGCAATGGTTTCACTGATGCAACAAAAACCGCCTTGAGCTTTTCAGCCGGCTGTTTGAGGAATCTCCTGCCTAGTTTTGCTCCCATCTCCTTGCAATGATTCAGCTTGTACG
>JGI24159J19872_10001514_pt1 | contig 25767 bp, 21 predicted proteins | sample Ectturendosymbi4_FD_19872 | JGI IMG/M metagenome (IMG submission 19872)
ACAACGAACTTACAATGCAGTTAACTACAGGCTAGGTTAGAGCGTTCAGTGACAGAGTAAACTCCAAAACCGCAAACTTAACCGTAAAACGTAATCTGCATGTCAGGTAGGCTAAAAATGAAGCGCGTTAGATTAGCTGTAGTCTATGCTAGAGGTGACTGCTGATTAACATCAGAGCTGCCAGCAGGGGTGCAATGGAGTGGGAATGGCGTTCTCACACCTTTTTGGACTATAGAAACGTTACTTGAAGATTTAGATTTTTCAATTCGGTTTGCAACCGCTTCTGTAGAAATGAGGCGTGCCACCGATTCGTTTCTCCTTGCAGCAGGTACGTTTGCCTCTGCTGAGCTCCACATCCACGCAACGTCTCCGCTCGGTCGGCAACAAAAGTCGGAGCTGACTCGTGCTTTTTTCAACAAGTGCGATGACTTCACCGGACGCCCGGCCGGCTTTCTGCTCAGACCCTCCCTGGTACCTGGCCGAACCCTCGTTTCGCGGTTCCAGCTGTCGGCAGAGTGCGGGGTCAGCTTGGGTGGAAAGTGGACGAGACGCCCAGCACCCACGATTCGTCGCAGGGGGGGAGGTGGGAAACTTCGACATTCTGCGAAACACAGTCGGTCAGCGACCGTGGCGAGTCCTGCCTCAAGTTTACGACACCACCGGAGAGGGGTCGTATGACGTGGAGGCCTCGCCCGAAGCTTAAACAACGCTTCAAACAAACTTGTCAACGGTTCTTACACGTTAGTTGAATGAAAACCATCAGCAAGCCGAGAGTGTCATTTCACTAGAAGACTTAAGTAAACGGGTTTCCTCTGCGACTTTTCAAGTAAATGCTGAAACGCAACGGGTAGTTATTTGTAGAGACTTTGTTCCGCATTTTTTCACAAACTTTCAACAGCCGAGCAACAAACAAATGACCCTCATTCAGTTGGAATCATGTTTTCTGACAAGTCACTTAATATATTAATAACGAAAGCGCACATTGACATGACCTGGCGGCCGTGGATCGTACTTTGTAGCTTTTTGAGGCCGAATGAGTGGACAACGAATATACCCAGAGCAGGTATTATTGAAAAAACAAAGTACGGAATGCAGCAGACGATGAAGTTAGGAGAACGGACTCTTGAGCAGTTTCAAGTCGACCGAAGGATCGCCCGCGATCAAACCGGACGAAAAGTAATGAAAAATCGATCATAAAAAGTGCATTGTTTAATCATAAGTATTAATCATGAAAATTATATTATTTCATCATGAAAATTATACTGCTTAAGCATGAAATTTATATGGTTTATTTATAACAAATATGTTGTTTGATCATAAAAAGTATATTGCTTGGCGGCAAACGGGAAAAGCCTAAACTGAGGCGGAACTTTCGACCGACACCACAGCTTGAAACGCAGGCGGGAGCAAAGTCGCGCGTAACGACGTTGTGCTGCGATCGACTTTCGCCGAAGACCGCCACGCGCAACCACCCCCCAGCGCAGCTTACTTGCGACGTGGCGTATGTTTGCTGCTCGGGTTCCTTCGCTGCGCTCGTGCCGTGGCGGACGTATTGCATCTGTCGCTCTCCGATCGCTTCTCGCCTGAAAAGCAACGGATTCAGGACAAGAAAGAAGGAAACGTTTTGACGTTGCTTGTCGGCGACGAGTCAGGCTGCTGGACTGAAACGAAGGCACTGACCGTTGCTGCGGCAAACAGGCGGTAATTCTCAACTACACAGGGGTTGGGGGTGCTGTGATATCCAGCAACACTGTGAGCATTGTAGAGCGGGACCCGTATGGTATTTAGCATGTGATGAGAGTAGGTCTGTAACCACTGTGGAGCACCAGGGTGGGCGAAGATTTTTCTGGGAGGGTCCCAAATTTTTTGAACTATGTCCAATAGTTTTAAACTATGTCCACTACAGTTTTTCTAGGGGAGGGGGGGCGAAAAGTTTTTCAGGGGGTGCTTCTCCCATCCTGCGCCCCCTAGTTATGGGCGTGGATAAGAGTTGGATCGCGTTTCGTTTCCGGACTAGATCGACCAAGATCTTCCGCGTTCAATAAAAACGTAATCAACTTGTGACGTCAGCAGGCGATGACGTTGTCGGTCGGATCACGGAAAACGCGAAATGATGACGTTCGACCACAGGTTGCCAGCGCATAAGCCTTTTGCTCGCTGCGCTTTTCTTACTTTTGTCTTTGAAGACACGAAGAAGTCGCTCGTTTGCTTTGATCGAACGCGCGGCGACGCAAATCTCGCCGACGTGATCATCGCACGTCAACGACCGCTCTGTCTCCAAGCAACCGCGCGCGCTGTGTGAACTAAGGTACCTGCACGGTCTGAAGCTTTCGCTGTCGTTGAGCGCATTCATTGCGTACAAGATGTGCTGCTTCCTTCCACGAGGTTGATGCTTGAGGTAGCGTCGTGCTGGCAAGTGGTGGCTGGGCTGCGACAGGAGACAAACCGATTTGTTCAGTGCAACAGTCACAGCTATTTTACCTCGTTTGGCACAACAGTCACAGCTATTTTACCTCGTTTGGTGCCACAGTCACAGCTATTTTGCCTTGTTCGGCACAACAGTCACAGCTATTTTACCTCGTTTGGTGCCACAGTCACAGCTGTTTTACCTCGTTCGGCACAACAGTCACAGCTATTTTACCTCGTTCGGTGCCACAGTCAGAGCTATTTTGCCTCGTTCGGCGCAACAGTCACGCCTATTTTACCTCGTTTGGTGCCACAGTCACAGCTATTTTGCCTTGTTCGGCACAACAGTCACAGCTATTTTACCTCGTTCGGTGCCACAGTCAGAGCTATTTTGCCTCGTTCGGCACAACAGTCACAGCTATTTTACCGTTTGCGATTGAACAACAGCCTTTCGACTAATGAAGCAGTTGGTTCAAAGATCTGGGTGAAAGCGCAATGCGAATGGCTTGGCTTTCAAGTGCACTTATGGCGCCATGAAACTGATGTGGTGTCGTCACGAGACATGGTCGAAAGCTATTGATATCAGGAGTCTTTCCTTATGAACTTAAAACTTGCAACAGTAAATACATTTACTCGGTAGGGAGGTGGTTGGCCAGGTCTCGTTCGCTTGGAAGGGCAAACAACAACAACAATTTATTTTTTGTGGTCAGGGCACCGCCAGTAAAGTTTACATTATAGAGACAGGCAAGCAAGGAGAGGTGGCGAAAGAACTTTTTGGTCATCTTGTCCGCCACCAACCAACCGCTGACCACCCACCACATGAACTGAAACACGTCTCAAGACACTACGCCACAATGAACCTTGCGCACACCAACAGAAGCGAACGTATAGACTTCACTCACATGGCACGTCAATGATAATTATAATCATAAGATGAAAAAAACTGCAATAGACGAGAGCAAAGTTTTAATTTTGTTAAGTCATCGCTTGTTGGAGCTGGGGAATAGCCAGAGCTCCACCTCGAGCATGACGCAAATTAAATAAAAACGTGTGAAAACGAAAACAAATTTGCCGAAACACTTGCACAGCCACCAACACCGTTTCAGTCGCCATCCTCACCACTGGCACCAGGCTTTGCATCCTCTCGCTGTGGGTCGCATTGCCTTCCACCGCTGCCAGGTCGTCCAGAATTTGATTCACCTGAATTTGCAACACACAAGAAACATTGCAAAGGCTCGAAAAGACGTCGTCAATATGCGGGAGGACGAGACGAGGCAAAGCATTGCTCTGTGCGGCGTGGACTGGTGGGAAAACGACGAAAACAGTCCTTGCGGGCGATTCGACGGCAAAGAAATCAGCAAATGGTTATTGTCGCACGGACGAGATGCGGTTCTTCTATGAAACCAAACTACAAGCACCAACCACTGTAACGAACACGACCATTTGCAGAAAACTTACTTTACGTAGACCAGTGGTTCTTAACCTTTTCTCTACCATCCCACTCTTAAGTAATTGTCCTTTGTTTCAAGGCCCTTGACATTAGATAAGTTGTACAAAGTGTATTTAGTGTTAAATTTATTGATCAAACTTAGTGCGTAAGGGCTCGCCCCGCCCCTTGGAAATTTACTGACGCCTCCCCGGGTAGGCGTGCCCCCCGGTTAAGAACCACTGACGTAGAAGGTTTAAGGACTTTGAAAAACGCAACTAAATTTCAACCGCTCTTACAACGTACGACAACTAATGCGTTAATCATTTGTAAGAGGATTTATTCTTTCGCACTTGCTGCGAATTTGAAAGCAGCCAAATTTGCGACTTTTCAGTTAAAAATTTGAATAGAAAATATTTTTTTGAATGTTACAGTAGCTCTGGTGAAAATACGCGACTGCTCAAATCCACACAAAACCTGTTGGGACTTGCGGTGGGAAGCTAGATCCCAACACACAGAAGCTTATGTTTACGCACCAAATACAGAGCCTGTATCTTAAAAATCAGCTTGCCATTTCAAACCTAGGGTGGAAAAACGCAGTGTTTGACCACGAATCTCACTTCAAATAGACCAGGTGAGGCGGCAGTACCACGTTGTTTGCCGGAGGTTGCTTATTTCCAACCGAGGAGTCACAAGAACTGCGTTCCATGCTTCCGCACGCGATGTCAAAAACAAGAAGGTGAAGAAGAAAGTAGCGTCACAGCACTTAGGAACAAGTGTGCAACTGGTGATTGAAATAAAATCATTGGCAACTGCCACGTGTCACCAGGTGTAGTTGTGCACTGGCTGTGCTCAACACCTTCACCTCTGATCCATAGGCGTAGCTTGGGCTGGGGAAAAGGGGCCATACCCCCCACATTTTTAGGATACCTTGTCATTTTGTGCTTTGAGAGGCGATATCCCAAACAAAATACTGTTGCAAGCCTAAAATAAAAAATAGTGGCGCCCCAAGTTTTTTGGCCCCTCCAAAACGTTTGGGTTGGCTACGCCACTGCCTGATCAACCTTGACGGTGGAACTGCCCGCCAATAACAAGCGAAGCGCGACCATCCGGGCAGCGGTTGAAATCAAGTCAACTACAGGTAGGTATTGGAAACGCACAGCAGCGGCCAAAGCGCGCCATCACCTGGTTGTCCGGATTTTGGCCGTTGATCACGTTGAGTTGGTCGCTGACGTGCTCTTGCGTGTCACAGGTCATCGTTAAGAACGACGTCGCAGAGGGCAGATCTGGCAAGGACGGTGTGCTGGCCGCAGCTGCTCGGTGTAGCTGTAACAAAGAAAAGTAAGAGGGACGGTGAGTCAGGCTGCCGCTACGAATGACGAGTCCAGCGGTGACGTAGTCGGTCGGCGTTTGAAGTGCGGTGTGGCGTCACCAGTGACTCTTAACATTCACCCGCAAGTGCGTTCGGCTGGGAATGCATTTCAACTACTGTATGCAGTGGTTGATAGGGTGGGGCTGTAAACGGATTTGAACTTGTAACTACCAAGTTGCGTCTCTGCACTTCCATTAATAACTAATAACTAGGGCAACCAAAAGTCAATAAAGTCAAAATTTTTCTGCCGTTTATTAAGTTTATCAAACGCCCACAAACGAAATTTCACGCTCATACCATGAGGGAATCCCAAGTTATTAGGTAAAAAAGTCAAAATTTATCGTTTGGTCAAACTTTTCTTGCAGCACATTTTATTGAAACTGCAACAAAAGAGATTGATATGTTTCAGCATATTGATATCAATTCTGCAATAATAATGGGTTTGTTGCGAGTTCTGACGTAATAATTTTGTTTTGCCCACTACTGGATGATTGAATATTATGTAGGATAGGCGTGCATGGTAAGGCAAGAAACGTGGTCTTACAGTAATTGGTTTGGTATATGCTCAATCCATTATGCATATAGCGTTTTAACTTTGATGTTCTCAGGTTTGACTCCACTCTGGTTATCTATGTACATATCAATATATCATCCCTAAAGTTAAACAGCTGATTTTTTTTAAATATCGAGCTTAGAGTGCATGAATATGCTTTTGGGTTAACCTCAACACCTGAGGCTGAAAAATCTTGCAGTTGCAAATGCAGAAAATTTATAGGTGAAAATAAAAACAAAACTTGTAAATTATAAAGTCAAAACTTTAAGTTTTTAGGTCAAAAAATTGGTTGCCCTACTAATAACTCAGAGTGGGAAACTAAACATAAGGCAGAAAACACGGGCTCTGCTGGCCAACAGTCTACACAGCACGTTGGGAATTAATGCCGTAAGTTAAACCTGCCTGAAACCTGGCATCACCGCAGGAGCGTTTCAGGACCTTTCTCGACGGGTTTTGCTTTGGACGAGAGATAGGGAAGGAAATTAAACCACGACATTTTATCGTGGTCTCCCATCACTCACTCGGTCATTAAAAGCATTCAAACGAAATGGTCAAGTTTGAAAGATGGTTCTCAATAACCAACAGTCGGTCAACTATTGAACCGTGAAGCCTCCAAACTTTACTTCGGACAGAATCAAGTACAACGGGATGTGCTATCATTGCATATGACAGCAGTAGCAGCACAAGAATGCGACGTACATTTCGACTTTCGTCGGTCGACTGTTGCTCGCTGTCGAAGAACGTGGATGGTTCGAGCGAAGAAGCAGATGCGTGATTCACATCCTCCGAGTCTGTTCGCGCGAGAAATAAGAAGACACAAGATGTTAAACGTTAATGTGGCGTGGTAAGAAGACATGGTGCCTGCATCGTTGAGACGAGTTTGATGGGTAAGTGATGCCGCTGCTGACTGAATACAAGTGCTTGGGTACGTTTTGCAAGGTCACGCTCATGGGTGATGTTATGTTAGGACGTTGACAAGGTTCAGGGTAACATCATGTAACTCGCCAGGGTCCGATATGGGGTCCTACTGTGTTTTCGTTATTTAAACAACCGGTATTATGTAAGGTTGGTTTTTGACACGAAAAGCTTCACAGTAATCTCTTTCCCCAGCCAGCAAACGCACCACCGTAGATTCTAGACTTTTTTTATAGTACACTGCTAAGCAACTGATAGGATCAGCAGCCTGAAGCCGTCAAAATGAATCCCGCAAATGGAGCAACAAACGACGCCACACACAAAATGTATCGGCAAACGTACAACCTTAACGGGTTTCTCACTTCAGCAGTAAGCAAATCTATTAAAACCTCACTTCGTTCTCTAGACTGCCCAACGAGACCATAGCTACTCACATACGAGCGCCGACGATACGTCTGCCGCAGTCAGGTCGGGCATGGTCGGTTCCACATCAGGTTTTGACGAAGAGCACGCGTAGTTGTTGTTGGTGGTGTTGGTGGTGGAGCGTCGTTTTNTGTTCTGAAGGAGAGAGGTCGACTGATGAGCGACTCTGCTTGATGTGTCGGCGTGACGAGAAAGAAACGCTTCAGANTCAGACAACTTGATTTGACCGGAAACGCTAAAGACTCGATGGTTTCGGGAAAACGCGTGGCGACGGAAATGAAATCGGCTTTTAACCAATCTCACGAATTTTTGAACGTAACTTAGTGAGCACTAGTTGGGCAATATTCTCGTTTTCGTTTGAAACTTTTGCGTTTAGCTTCGTTGATTTGAAACAAAACCGATCGATTAGCAACTTCTCTCGTACTCCGCGTTATCTGCTACAGCATGACAACGTCACTACAGCGTCATTGCACACGAACGTCACTCCAGTGTCACTACACGCGAACAGCGGCTAACGCAGCGAAAGGTCAACAACGAAACGCTTTGTGACGTTCGCGACCAACCAAAGAAAGAAAATGCTCAACAAGGAACACTGATGACGATTGGGTTCGGCTCCAACTTGTCCGCTGACCAATCACAAACAATAATTTTTTCCAAGATATTGATTTTTGTCGCAGGAGACGAAACTTTTCACACCGATTCACGCTGCACTTTACTTACGGATTTCTTCGCCGTCATTTGCAGCTGTTTTTTGTACTGCGCATGCGCGTCGGGGTGTTTGATCGACCAGTGCTTGACCAGCTTGGCCTTGGTCGTGTACTGGGCCTGGCAGTATTCGCACGAGACCACGTTCACCAGCGCCACGCCGTGCGACTCTACGCAACGCAACACGCAATCGGGTTTGTCTCGTACAGGTTCTGACGACTGGTCAGTAACTTACGTTCAAGTAGCTCAAGCGACAACCATGAAGAAATGTGCGCAGGCTGATTTTTGACATCGGTGAAGGTGATGTCCTGCTATGCACTGTTGCTGGACAGCGCAGGAATCTTCGTACACAACGCCACGTCCTCTTTACATGAAATGCGATTCCACCCGGACTTTCTTTTCACTGAGACATTTCACTGATTTGTCCCATAATAGTATTAAAACTCGCCGTAACGGTATTCACTAGCTTAACTTTTCAGACATTATGACCGAAATAACTTAATTTTTTTCGTTCATCAAAAAAAATTCGGTCTACGAACGTAAAAAATAAACCCAGAACCACAGAGAAGTTTATTGCACGTCATGTGACTCAAAGGAATTTTCACTCATTCACTCAAAGGAATAACGTTTATCATATTCCTGCTGATGTTGGGCTTCCGTGTTTTTTTTACGACTGAACAAATAAACCTAGGGTTCCACACTAACTTGACCGCCACATCCCGCAGCTTCGGCCTGCCGCCAATTGTCAACAAATATATCCGTCGCATTGCATGCGATCAATTAAAAAAACCCGTAAAATCATCCAGCACTTACGAACACGAGGATCCAGTTGCGAGTGGGCGTCCTTTCGCTTGCTTTCCCTCAACGTCGGGGGGTTGACGTGGCCCGGGTGGCACTTGGCGATGTGCGCGGTCCGCTTCGTAAAGGAGCGGTAGTGCTTGTCGCAGTAGGGGCACATGAAGCAGACCGTCTTGCGGGTGAGGGGCAGCGACAGCTCGGGAACCTGCGAGGTGAATTGCATGCGGACTGCTGAAACGGCCCGGGCTGGACACTCGAAAGAACGACGCGCTTTTAAAACTGCATCTTCTTGAGTGAGAAATACCCCCAACAGCTGCTTGTCGTAGCACTGTGAAAATGACACGTTATTTTAGTCACTTAATAAACGTACAGATCCTGGCGAAAAAACGCCGCCTGAAATTTCCCACGTTCACGGATTTTTCGTCAAAAAAAAATGCAGTTAGGAATAAATCTATGATTCCGTTGTGAAATTCTGCATGCAAGCAAGCCTTATATTACCAGTAAAATCCACCTGGAGCGAGCTACGGAGCTCGGCTTCAAAACTGCACGACCACTGCGGTATTTCGCGCATCTTTTGAAGTTTGTCGCCAAGGAAATAAGTTTCACAATGACTGAAGCTTATTCCGCGCAGCGGCAAAGGTTAAGCTCGGTCAAGCAAGTCGCACCTGCTGGCAACAAGCCAAGCAACAAAAAACTTGGAGTGAAATCATTTAACGTTTGTTTGCAAGTATTGCAAGTTAACTGCTGAAAAAGCTAACGGTCTGCTTTCTTGAAAGAGCCAAACGCCATCACAGTGTACGGCGCGCACGCCCGGCATACCTCAGCCATGTTGAGTTCCGGATGCTTCTTCGACAGGTGGTTGACCAGCATTCCCCGCCGCTGAAAGCCGATCATGCACAGCCGGCACTTAAACGTGAAGCCTTCGATCTGCTTTGGGGGGACTCGGGGCACGAACGGTGGCCCTGGGACAAGGCACAAGTACACACTGCAGTGTACCCTCTAAGGCGCTCAACTGCGCGGTGCCATCAGACAACTCGCGCAGTGCTATCTCGTTCTCGCGCACTTCCAATGATCCAAATTTAATACTGCATATTTTTTAAGAAAAACGGTTTAATACTGTATTTCAGGTTTTTTTTAAGAAAAATGTGAGGTACCCGGTATAGACCTGCGGGTACCCGATTTCTCTGATTCTAGGGACCCTGTGATCATTTTCCTTGATTATAGGGAACCGGATTGGGTCCCTAAAACATCTTTAAAAAACCCTGCTGTATATACAGTACACACAAACACACATATATATATATATGTACAGTATATGTATATCGCATTGCCCTTCCACCGCTTGAAAGGCTTCACCACCGGTGTGTTTGCATGGTTGCGCAGTTGCATGCGCTTAGTGTACAAGACTAACATTTGCTCAGCGTAGAACTTTCTTAGGGGGAACAGTTGTCCATAGCACCGCCCACCGCTAGACAGGTCACAGAGAAAGAGAGGGGTGGGGGCACTTTTTTGTTAAAACGGGAATGGGCCAGGCCCTGCATACCGAGCACCGATCTTGCATGTTTCGATTTGTTTCAAACAACGTCTCTCATGTCCAAGTGTTCTCAGCTTCGGTGATTTTCCCGCAACGTGATTTCGATGAAGCATGCTGTGTATGGCTTGGCGCGTGTTTGCAAGAAAATTAAGTTTGTAAAGTCATGTCAAAAAAACTTTAATAAGGCAATGCTTGAAGCTCAAGTGACACAAAAAATACACTTAAGTTTTTTTTTACACCGCTGCATTTATCACGCAAGGGCGGCATCTTAGGCAGGGTTGCTGAGTCGGAGGTTTTTGGGTGGAGTCGGATTCCTAAGAACACTATAGGAGTCTTAATCATGTCGAAGTCGGATTTTTCTATCCGATTCCGGAAGTCCAATGGAGTCTCTTTTACAACGCACTCATAAGTTACGAATCCTAACTCGTGCCTGTCGAAATGGTACAATTTCTTTTGAAACTTTTATTGAAACAAATAATTCTTGTTGTGCACCGCGATTTCCATTGATTGCTAGTTGCTGCAAATTGTTGACAGCCAAATTTCATTCACGTCATGTTGAGGGGTCGGAGTTGGAGTCGCGAGTGGTAAATTTTGTAAAGGTCGGACATTTTACCTCCGACTCCGCAACCCTGATCTCAGGCAGCGGCCTTCCAAGCAATTTTGAAACATCGATATAATGCGAGTACCTACCTGAACGTGGCAAGCGGAGTTTTTTTTCTTGCGAATGGCACCGTTTCACGTGCTCAAACAGTTTGTCCTTGCGCTTGAACTGCCGGCCGCAGTCGTCACAAAGGAAGTTGAACGCGTCAGAGTGGATTGTGACGTGCATTTTCAAAGAGTGCGACCTGAAAAACCGCGAGTCCTGGTTTGTCGACAAAGCTAAGCAGAAGGTAGCGTGGTGTGGTGGGCTGTGCTCTCATTTTTAGGGATTTTCTCTCTGTATTCGGAGTTTGACCCTTTTCAGGGATTTTCGGAAAATTTTGAAAATGTGTAAAATGAATAACTTCAGTTTATTTTGCAAATCATGTTTGGTTTTATTTTTAACATTTGTCATGGCGCTCCGATTTTATGCTGCACCACCACAGATTTAGGGATTTTTCATGCAAAATAGGGATTTTTTGGTACTGTTCTTGGGATTTTTGGAGTTGCATTTGCGAGAGCCCTGGCGGTGAGATCAGATTTTATTTCACTGAAGTGCATTTTCCTGCTTTTCCTTTCGCTGCCAAGTGGCGGTTCACGCCGTTAATCGACGATAGAAGCTGCAGGCCGGAAGATGTAGATATCAACGTTTGAAATAAACGTAGATTTTCCCCCGATTCTCGCGATTGTTCCACAGTATTGATTTGCCTCTATACTAACTGAGTTTTCGCACGTAGTTGCTTAGGCTGCAGTCCTTTTGAAACTGGGAAGGCAAGAAACGGCTGTGTCGACTACCAGATTGTTGTGATGAGTTTTTAGAGTTGCCAAATGGTTTCGGGTCGGGGTTGGTTTCAGAACCGTCGTCAGAAAGTTTTCAATAGGGGGGGCTTGACATTCAAAAATCGACAAAAACTCCACTGGTTCATAGTGCTTCGTGTTTCATATTTCAATTTGGGGGGCTTGGAGCTTCATTTGGGGGGCTAAGCCCACCGAAGCCCCCCGTGACGACGGGACTGGTTGGTTTAATTGTGGAATGTTAAAATTTCACGTACGACTGCTTATAAAACGTAGAAATTCACACTTCTATTGCGATATTTTCGTCTGTGTCGTCACCAGGAGGAGAGATGCCATAATCGGGCTCAACTTCATGTGTTGTTACCAGGGGAGCCTCAAGCGGCCCAGTTCTACACTAATACACACTATCAAAAAATCTTATGCCATTGCTTGTTAACTTATTTGCACTGCATTGACTTTGTGGTTTGTTAAATAAAACAAACATGGCAGAAAACCGCCAAAAAACGCTTTGCAACCTGCAAATTCTGGCGAGAAAACAGCCTGGCAGCGAATGTGATGACGCTTTTGTTCGCAGTCAATGCTTCCGTCAAGTTCCGAATGCAACGCGGGTGAATTACCTGGAAAACTGTTTACCACAAGTCTCGCACTTGTGTACAGTTGCCCTGGGGCGCTTGGACGGGGGCTCTTCCGTTGCGATGCCGGATGCCAGGTCCTTTTTGCTTTTACCTTTGCCGTGGAATATCTGCCGAAATGATAATCGAAGATGAACAACAAAGGTATCAGCGAAAGACAGTAAAGCAGTGGTCTCCAAACTTGTTTGCCAGAGGGCCACATGAGCTATGGCACAACAGTTCGAGGGCCGGACATCTTAACGTAATGACATTTTTTCGGGATATGTCACATTCTACCAATACAACAAATTTTTTGAAAATATATATAGTTTTTCATTATTGACAAAATAACTTCGCGGGGCGTAGTTTGGAGATCCCCGTAGTACAGGTTTAAAATCTAATCCGGGCCGAAAACCTTTAGCAACGAAACTTGACCTATCAGGTGAAGACAAAGGGCAATGAGCAACATAAACGCAAATCCGCTGCAGAAAACGCATTAGGACCTTCACAGCTTCGAAATAAAACTATTTCGCATTTTTCTAAAAATGCTTAATTTGATAACGCATATATTTCCTAAAACGAACAACGATTTCCTGCAGCTTAGATACTTCACCCTGCTGCTGTACAACAACGGACGCTTACAGTCACAAGCGGTTCCCGGCATTTTTTCGCCTCGGGCGATTCCACAGCGCAGCTTTGAGGAGGCGCAGCAACGACTGCGGCGGAGGAGGATCGCGAATCGTTCCCGTTTTTCTGCTCGCACCTCCAGCCTCGCTTCTTGGGAGGAACGACGCGAAGGTTCGCTTCGACGCAGTCGTCGTCGTCTGCGTTTCGGGCGCATCTGAACGGCTTGCTCCGTCTCGCCCGCTTACCCCTGAGCCAAGTGAAGCAGCGTGTCGCGCTGTGTGAGGTTGCAGACAGAAACAACCATGTGCGAGGTGGACACGAACAAACACGGGTGGGCGGAAGAACCAACCACGTGCGGGTGGGGCAGAAACAATCATGCGCGGGGCGACAGAACAACCATGTGTGGGGGGGGTAACAACCACGTTTGGGAGAGCTTTCACCGTGAAAGAAAGGCGTAACTTACGCTATTACAGGCAAGGAGTCGTACATCCACACCAAGCAATGTCTAGGAAACGTGTTTCTTTGCATTTGTAGTTTTGCTGCGCAGCGGTTGGTTGGTATATAGCTTCGTCAATAATATCGGGCCTGCTAGGTACGATACTGTCTTGTAGCGTGAACGACCGAAAGCAAAGAATACACACTGTGACTTGCTTCTCCGCTTCGCCACAGAAATAGTTTCAACGTGCATGGCGCACTCAGAAACATTAAAAAACGAAGCCCAAAACGCTTCCTCGAGGCTATCCAACAACATTATGTTGAAAAAGTAAAGAGAGACATGCATAGTGCTGCAATGCAGCTGGAAAGGTTTATGTTGGTGACGCTTTAAATTGGTGGCTCCCAAAGTGGGGGTAAATTACCCCCCGAGGGTAATATGTGATTCGTCGGGGGGTAACGCGGAACCAAAACCACAATGTTGTTCTGTATTATTCTTTTTACGACGCAAAATATTGAGGATAATAAGACATAATCGCTACTTTGATTTGGGTAACGGCTCGAAAAAGTTTGGGAAGCACTGCTTCAAATGATAAGCACAAGGGAAACCCAAGACACGACGACTTGCCTGCTACTGCTCCTCGCAGTTTCTATCGGTGCTGGCGCTAGGAGTGGCTGCTTCATGTATTTTGCATAACGCGCCGAGTACCAGACCTAAGTAACGAAATGAAAAGTTGACAACATACAAACTGCGGTTCTCACGACCAGTGGTGAGTCCACTGGCCAAGATTTTGAGGGGGTTCCTATAACAGAAATAGTACTCAGCAGAGTTGCGGAGTCGGAGGTAAAATGTCCGACCTTTCCAAAATTACCGACTCCTTAGCATAACATGAAGTTTGGCTGTCAACAATTTTGTAGCAACTAACACTCAATGGAAATCGTGGTACACAGCAAGAATTCCCTGTTTTAATAAAACTTTCAGAAGAAATTGTAACATTTCTACAGGCACGAGTTAGGAATCCGAACTTAGGAGTGCAATGTCAAAAATGATTCAAGTGGACTTCCGGAGTCGGATAAAAAAATCCGACTCCGACTCCATGCAACTCCGCAACCCTGGTACTTCGGCAACTTGAAGAACCACAGCAAATATGAAACTTGATACTCCGCAAAATACTCGTACGTTCATCGCAAAATACTCGTGCGTACACATACAAAATACTCGTATGTATAAGATTAACCTTGTCTTCCAGATGTCCTGCCATCTCAACAACATGTGTGGTGGGACTTTCATCATTGAAAACTACATCGATGTTACTGAAGGTCAAACTACAAAAATCTGTACTACAGTGTGCCACGACACTTGTTTACCTTGACCTTTCTGCGTTTACGAGGATTCAGGTCTTATCGTGCTTTACTGAGATGCTTGGACACGCCATCGAGAAGTTCAACACGCATTTGCACTATAGGGCGGAACACGGCTGAATTTCACAAAATCAGCTTCCCTTACATCTGGAAAACTGTTCTAAATCCGAAACAGAATCATTTTCCCGTACTCCAAACTCTTGCTTTTGATCGTGTTTCGGTGTCACTGTAAACTGCTGCATTCACGCGCACACAGACTCGCCACCGACCTTCAATTCTTCGTCCGGCTTCACGTCGCGGATCGTTGTGAAGAACACCCTGCCGTTTATCGTCCGGGCGTCCAGGTTCTGTTCAGTGGCGTTCGTCGCTGCGCGAACGAAGCACATCCAGTTGCACTTCTCCTGGTCAGAGGTCTGCGAGGCCGTACGCTTGTTTTTGACGTCAAGAACGCAAACGCGCACGTGGGCGTCGGCAGGATTTTTTCCCATGGAGGGGCTAATAGTGGATTTTTCCATGGGATGGCCAGAAGGATTTTTTTCAGGTGGGGGGGCCAACAGTGGTGAAATTCCATTTTTACCAATTCGGAACTATGAGAAAAATTGTTTTTCTACTAAAAAGTTAATGGGAAAATATTAAACTTCAAATCCATGGGGCTAAGGTGCCTCCTACCGACGACCATAAACGCTCGAACACATAAACTGGCGAAACGCGCTGCGCACTTCAGCTTTCACAATAAAAGCGTCGCTTCGGTGGTGTTTGGCACTTGAACATCTGGTGCGACTCTACTAGAAGCCATCAATAAAATATTGCATGCAGCTGTATACGAAAATATAACCCAGTTTTCAGGAATTTTTAATCTATACGCACGATTCAGCTACCGCTCAAAACGCAACGAGAACAAGAAAATAACGTTAAAGCAATGATTAAGTTACAATAGAAAAGCACCAAAAACGCCATATAACAGGGTGCTTTTTTGCTGAAGGGGACCATCAATTTATGTGCCGTCATCCTTTCCAAGCTTGGCCTATTACATATCAACCAGAGAACAGTTAGAGAAGTCGACGAAGCCCTAAAAGTGCTAACCAGCGACTGTCAGCTGCTTAACCATACGATGACCAACGTATTTCTTTACATGACCTGCAGTTTGCTTCGTGAAGGTCGAAATTGATTTACACCAAAGCGATGAATTTGCAACACTTTATGTTGGAAACAGGCTACAAAGTGGCCGGTGTGGCCAGTGGAAACTAAACCCCTTGGCACCAAAGACATGCAAGATTAAAGGATAGCACTTACATCAAAATAACCCGGCTCCGGAGAGTTCGGTTGGTCGCCATCGCTGGCTGGTCCCGACTGCAAAATAATCCTGATTATTATTTTCTCAGCACAATATCCCGGCTGAAGGAGCTCAGTGATCGAAATCTTTACCTTGTACTTCATCGAGAAATAACATGGAATGATATGACGGACGACCGGCGCGTCGAGCGGTCCGAACCTGGTCTTTTCCTTTATGCTGCATTTCGACGTTACGCAGTACTCATCGCCGCTAAGTTTGCCTGCGTGTCAAAGTGCACACGAGAATGCATAGCGCAGAACTATGTTTGCAAAAGGTTGTGTTCGAGACGTGGCATACATTCAAAAGCGCACGGTAGTTCAAAAATTAACCCGAAATGAAATCGACAGTTGAAAGGAAATAGAAAGAGCACTGATGCGAAAATTGCTCTTCCCTGCGAATTTTTCACATTTTGTACGCATCAACAAAAAAACTCATCAGACTGTTTCTTGGGGTTAACAGTCAAGTCAACCTTTTTCCCACATTAAAAGGTCCCCAAAATCTACGTGTGTTGTGGCAGAATCGACGCTACAGTTCAGCAAAATTTCTACTTGAAATCACTTTCCCTGGATTCCAACTGCAAATGATGAGGAATTTACGCCGAATAACAATGAAAGAACATAATGCGACGATTGGACTCCGATGTTTCGCCCGCTAAGGACCACAAACTAGCAATTCACGCAATGCAAACAACACATTTGAATTTTCGGTACGAGGAGAGTTGTGACAGATTGGTCAGTTTGGTACAAAAGCGCCCTTCGCGCACGTAGTTGCAAGGTATACACAGCCATTTGAAGATAGACAATTAGCCAGGAGTAGGCGAACTCCAACAAAACACGAGTGGCCAATATTTGCGGCTTCTTAAATACGGTAACATTTGCGTCGCCTCGTAGCAACGTATTTCTCAAATAAACAGCTGAGTCGCATTACGAGTCACGAGGTCTTTCGATTTGCTCCTTAAATTTTTGTTCTTTTTTGACTTACGTCGGCCGCATTTCAGAACATACTCACTCAACGAGAGCAGGCGAGGCAGCGACGCTTTCGCTTTGCTTTTCCGCCTCTTATCGGACACTGTGACGCAAGAAATGTCGTCATCGTCGTCGTCATCATCATCATCATCATCATCGTCGTCGTCGTTCTCGCTGGCAACTTCTTTGGCGTCTGCGGCCTTGCGAAAAAAAGTTGCCTGAAGATATTCGAATGACGGCGCAATACCGATTAACCCAACGTCGGTCATCAACAAACCTGCGCAAAACCAGGCGACCATGGAACGAACATGAAACTGCTCTTCGTCTTGCGGGCACTTCCAACCTCTTCGTGTTGCCAGGCAACACGCTTGCGGCCAGGGTATTCTACGGTTTTACAAAACGCTGAAAAATTCATAATAAAATTCTTGCCGAAGCACATCGCAAAACGTAGTAATTAATCAAAAAAAAAAGGGACGAAAAAACGAATGACGTGCGAATTGGAATGCACGAGCAGCACACAACCGTTGAAACGTTATTGTGATAGATGTGGGTACAAAGAAAACGGAATTTTTTGATATTTATCGGCGATTTCAAACGACAGACGCGCAACCTGCTACTGTGTGACAAGATCTTGAGAACCTTCCACTTCCCAGAGCATTCCTGCGTCGCCGCAAAAACAAACAAAAACAAGCGGATCAAAAACACGGAAACTGCGAGATGATGACAGCGCTACGTTGTTTGTCTTATACACCCTTCACACGTCACAAAACCCATCTACGTAGCATGACGTTGCAGGTTTGAGAGCTGCATCGTCATCGTAGGCAATCTCTTTACTTCCGTAATGAAATGGCGAGGTAAGAAAATTAATGGTGGAAACCGAAAACAGGTTCAGCGACAATGAATGTGAATGTTTTTAACGAGTCTTGCCAGCTATAAATGGTTTGACAGAAACCTGTTGATGTGCGTCTGATTGTGTTCACAGATTACGTGACAATAAACAAAAGTTACATACGTCCAAAACACAGCCGCAACCAGTTGATATTATCGGGCCGGTGCAAAATGATTGTAACTTGTTGTTGTATACCTAACAACATGTTTATGAAAATTTCGGGGGGCAATAGCTCGGTTGCCCTCCGTGGTCCCAAAAAGAACAGTGTTGCAACGGCGGCACGCAATGGGCAGGGTACTTTGCGATCGGCAAGCTTTGAAACGGGCCAACTGGCAGAAAACAACGACAAGCCACATGATCTCACGTGTTACGAGGTTGGTTTTCAACCCCACGGAGTTAGTTTGTTTGGAGCAAACAGACACCGGCATCTTTTACTCGTTCTGCACTGTAGTTCGAACGGACCGGTAAGTTCCTCCCAATCGCCAGATTCGAATTCGAACTGCGTAACGATGGGTCCGGTGTGGAACTTTCAATATGGCGGGAGCGAAAAGAGGAACAAGCAAAGGTCAACTGGGTTCAGTTTGCCACAAGAACACACCAAAGGTAGGTAAAAAAAACAGGGAGTTAAAGCAAAAAGCGGGTCGGATATGGCGGCGTATGTCTGCCAATATTCAATTACTAGCAACAAACTTATTTCCCGCGTGCGGTGGATTGCACCCGTACAGACATTCGTGAAGAAGAAAGACTACTTTTCAAGTTTTGCAGCTTTCAGACACGTGTGAAGGAAGGCAATTTTTCAATTTTCAAGCTGCTCTTCGGCGAAACACGTGGTCCACGCTGTCCACAACCATAATAACTTCCCAGCAGAGAAAATCTAACAAGTTCCGTGAATGAAGATAGAGCCAGTCTGAGCGATGCGCAGTGAAGCGCAACCTCCCCTTTCCAGTCGCATCGAATCGAGTTCGTCAGGACGCAGACATTGACAAGTTCCTGTTTCGCGCAACGAAGCGTTTTTACGACGTCCGGTAATGGTTGCTCTTCGCGCAAAACGGCAAAGCCGGCGAGTCCGAAGATTAAGCGAGCGAGTCCAAAGATCGCCGAAGATTAACGAACATCACCGAAGATCATGTGAACTGTATGGAGGGGTCGAGACTCGACGAAGCCTGGAAAAAAACAACAGGCGGTTGAGTCACAGCAAAGTAACACTTCAAGGCACCCGACGTTTCCCGACATTTTAAAGCAACGGAGAAGTTATATTCACCACACGCAAGAAAAAATCAATATTTCGAAAAAGCTCCCTATGCGCACATCATACACAGAGAAACAGAAAGCACATAATGTAGAAGCACCTCTGGCGAACTTAACGATTTGAAGGAAGTTTCACTGGTTCTTGCAACAACGATAATGTGTTTAAAAAAATGGCAACGGCGTGAGACGAACTTTTGAGAAAACTGAAAAAGTGGACTGAAAATTTTTGCTTTCGAGACAAGAATTAATAAAACTCAGACTGGAGGTATCCTACTTTTTTGCCAGAAACTCAACAATTTACGCTTCTTTTTTCTTAACGTTGAAGCCGAGAGAGAGGACAACAAGTGAGGAGTCGGAGGCTATTTTCTGACGAAGCTAACAAGACCAGATTTTTTTGGTGAAAGACCGAAACTTTTTTAAACACCGAAAAAACTTAAGTAAACTTGGCCATAATGACCGAAAATATAGGCTAGTGAATACTGTTACGACGAGTTTTAATACTATTATCAGACAAACGACCGAAATGTCTCAGCGAAAAAGACCTGTAACAAGCAGCACGCCAAAGCCTAACGAAAACGTTTCCAACACGGCCATTACTAACTTATATTGACTGCATCCATCTACTTAAAATAGCAAACTCATACCGGCCGGACGAAAGGTGACGCAACGATTGTTGTTGGTTCTGTTGCAACCAGCATGTCCGCAAACTGGTTCTGGCCGAACTGCTCGACAATGTCTTGCTCGGCGACAACATGCTGATGGCCGCCATCTTGAAACCCTTCGGCACCTTTTTCGGCCTTCAGCGTCTGCAAGAAACAATATCGTCGTTTCGGTTCGGAGGGTAAACCGAATACTGGAGTATACAGTGTATACCAGGGGTCTCCAAGCTTTTCTTTTCCGGAGGGTCACATAAGCTATTACACAACAGTTCGAGGGCCGGACATCTTACGTAATGTGATTATTTCGGGGTATGTTACATTCTACCAAGTCAACTAATGTTTCGTAAATGTATTATTTTTCATTATTGACAAAATCTCTTTGCGNCCGTAAGAAATGGCTTCGCGGGCCGTACCTTGGAGACCCCTGGTATATATGGATATATACAGATCTTGTTAAAAATTCCAGACAAAACGTTACGATATTTCCAACATCACTACAGCACTTGCTGCCAACGCGTTTGAACAGTGTGCCCGGCTAGAGGTTTTCCGTCTGTAGAAGCTTTTGGCGTTTGATTTTTTGCTCAGTCCTTGAGCTATTTTCAAAAATTACTCCGAATAAGGGACGCATTGTGCACGTGCAATCATCAACATATTATTTGCCGATAGTGGGAGATTTTTTCACATGTCAGTTTGGAAGCGTACAACAAACCAAAAGATGCACCTGGAGCAGTCGGAAGTGAAGAATACGGCGAAAAATTCAATTAATACAGATTTTTCCCCAGAATCACACATGCAGGACACAACAATTTCGGCATTTTGCGTTCATAAAGAAAGTCGGCTTTTATAAGGTGCTTTTGACAAGCATACATCAGATATATCGGTAAGATCAGGATATTGCACCTTGCTCAGCCCATACCACCTCCGCACAGAAGCTGTCGCGCCGTTTTGACGCAGCCACAGCTACTGGGCGTTTAAGTTTTTGCCACTTGGGGCGCCTTTCGCAAACAGGTTGTATGACGCGAAAACCGGGACGCACGTCCTTCAACAAACGCTATTCTTGCGTAAACAAACGCTATTCTTGCGTAAAGAGTGGAACTCAGACCTTCAACAACTGGGTTTCGATTCTGAGCGTATCCTTCGTGGATAAAACACCATCTGATTCCTCATGGTGTGCTACGACTCCCAAACCTTTCAGGCCTAACGTCCACTTTTGCGTGACGGCCTCGTCGCTTTCACAGGGTTTTTTCCAGGATAAAAATATAGGCAGAGCAAAGCTTAAACCAGGGCGTGGCATTGTCGAAAAACTTTCCATCCTTCCTTTTAGCCAACACACGGAACACAACCAACTGAACTTGAATTAATGCTGAACGATTTACAATAAACGTATGCTATATTTCTTTAGTCTCGTTTAAGCCACAGGAACCACAGCTCACAAGTTTCTTCTGCCAAGTAACAAGGATTCAGGCGCTGAAGTTGCTGCTGTAAACCTTTCAACACTCTGGGCTTAACCTGGACTTACGCTTATTATGCAACTTTAATTTCACTTTCACTTTTCGATTGTCAACACAATACAAAATTTTTTTTGAGCATTTCGAAGAATTCCTTTTTCACTGATCTTTTCTCTCATCTAAATCGCCAGTTTCTCGCTGTAACAAGCACTTCTATCGCATTCAGCGCTCTCCCGACACTCCTTCATTCGAATCGGGGTAACGTTCTTGACAACTCCGCTTCCCTGCAGACATCGGCCGTCTACCTCGTTTAACTCTTTCGCGTCCCGTAGTTGCGCCACCATTCGAGAATTAGCTGTGCGGCTTGCTGGGATCAAGCCGTGGTAAGACAACTGTAATATAAAAATAAAAAACCTGGCGCTAGGGCGGGGGTGGGCAAACATTTTCTGCGGAGGGCCACATTGAAAACTTTATTGCTACCGGGGGCCGCATGCATTACATCTACGAGTCGTATACTCGCTTTAAAAACTTTAACAAAAACTTTTTACAGTAGTTAGCACAAAATAAAGGTAGCAATAGTCGCTTCCGGTTGAGTAAAAATGCAGTTTCGAATGAAACGTGTGGCATAAAATCTCGAAAATTCTAACCTAATCGATAAAATTACTCTAGCATAGACTCGGAATATGTACTATCTATATGTACTTGTGGCTGCCCTGCGGGCCGTAGTTTGCCCAACCCTGCGCTAAGGTATAGAATCTTGTGCTAAACGGAAAACTGCATTAATCTGCTATTAAAGAAACATACCCAGTGACCCTTGAAAAACCAGTGAATGAACACAGCGCAGTTTCTTTTTATCGTACAAACTCATTCGGTTACTTTGCAAAGACATGCTTCTACAGTTCTGCAAGTTGTCGATAAGAAACAAAAGTTATCCCATCCCACCTCCACATATAAGCTCTGTACTTTATGCGAGGCACAAGTTCAATCGATTTCTTTGGCTGACATCTGTTCGCATGGTAAGCAGCGCAAGTTAGTGGTATACAAGTTCATTTCACTATCTACTCTGCGTCTATTTTAACTTCTCGATGATTGAAAATTGAGGGGTGACACATCTCAATAGCCTGGCGAAACTTTGAAGTGAAAAATAAGTGGATTTGATGTGAGGCACACATTTCTCCCAGGCAAAAATAGTGAAGTTAAAAAATTATCAAACGTTATGAAGAGGACAGCTAGACAAAGATACAAAAACTTTTCAAATCCGGCAGGTCACTCACGAGGTAGCGGCAAGGACATTCCATTCATTGATAGCGTCAACAAAATTCTACTTACGTCGCGGTATTTTTGAAGATAAACCTTTAGCGGCTCGATGTATGGGTCGAAGCCCAACGTTGCCATCGCAAACAGGATGTCCTCGCCGTTAATTGTCTTGCGTTTTTCCTGAGCGCACCTCTCCGATGCTTCGGATGTGATGAAACTGATGAATTCGGAGACGCACTCCTGCACGCATTCCTTTGCGTCTTTGGCAATCTGCGACAAACAATATTAATTTATGGAAATGACGCGGATAACACCTGTATTGTGGCTGTGACTTCCTTTACGTTCGCTTTCAGAAAATAATAAACTGATTCTTTCACAAAGGCCCGAAAATTGATAAAACGCCCTTTCCAAGGGCACAGACAGAATGGTGCGAAGGTGAAAACACATTTCACTCTGAATTCCCGAAATATCTCTAATCTGTTCTTTACTTTTACCGTAACGAACTGCTTCAGATTTCTTTGAAAATATCGATTATGACACTTCACTGAAGGCTTGGCCGAAGTTATGCTTCATTTCAAAACGTGTTGCTTCTTATATTTAGCATAAGTGTTTTGATTTTTTAAAGGTGAAAGTTAATCCAAAATGCTATCTTTTACTTTTTTACTCTAGACAGATATTTTCATAACTATAAAGCACTACATGGTAGCTTGAAGCATCTTAAAATCAATATTTTGTTAATACAAAAATAAAAAGCAAAAGGTATGCTGAATTGTAAAAGTGTAACAATTACATCCACTGAGCTTTGAATTAAACCGAGACACTAGAAAACACAGGTCCTGTCTCATTGCACCAAGTTATCTGCCACATCATGGCATTGCTTTACAGTAATGAGTTTGGTGTTAAGTTTTGATCTGGTGTCATGATAGAACTCAGTTACACCAAGTATCACACATCCTATTTCATGCAAAATTACTGTGATGCGAACACTTATCTGAATGGCATTGTACTAATAATGTTTTGCATGTGATCTCAAATTGCCAGCAGTGTAAGACTTATTCTACATTTCTGTGAAATTGCTAAACAACATTATAGAATCTGATATATAGACCACTGATATCAAACCCAAGTGTACAAGATTACTGAAAAGTTCAGCTGAAGAAAAATCTATGTGAAAAAAATAGAATAAAACTAAACGTGAAATTGCCTTTGCCTAATAAACTGAAAACAAGTTTTAAATCAAAACAACTCAGCCAATTTTTTCACATATGTATACAAATACGCTTGTGTAATCTAGTAAACTTAGAAGAACAAATGACATAACACACCTTCCCATTAGATGGAACAGCATTTTTCATAATCCTGGCAACATTTGCAATTGGAAGATATATATCTTGCTCTCTGAACTGCCCTTTGTTGTTTTCAGATACTAACCTGCAGCAAATACACAAAGAAATTCATCATACTAAGTATTTCCGCAAGGTAATGAGACATACACAATTTTACAATTAAGGTGGCCTATTTACATGTTAAAAATTAATGCCGTTGGAAATTTGTTTAAACAAGGATGGAGAAAAATGAAAGGAAAACACAAAATTAATCAAAAAGCTTCACATGAAAATGAAGTTTTGACAGTTGCATTATAAAGTCATTTGAAAAAGTTGCAATATTTGTGCAGTATACCCACATTTCAATTGTTCAGAAAATTAAAGCCTGTCCATGTTTCCACCAAAATATTTAACAAAAATGCAATGCTAACTTTTTTCAACTTCAACATTCATTCAAGGTCTGAACATACAAATACAGTAGTAAATCTCAATGATGGGAAAAATATCAATGAAACAGTGTTCCCTCTAAGCCGAAAAAAACGGCACTTTCGGCACAGTTTTTGGACCCCAGCCGACAAAAATTTTGAAAATCGGCTCTTCCAAATTTGGACGCAATTTCTTCCACAGGAGAAACTTTCACAAAACAAAATTTCTTTATTTTTTCGAAAATGTGCGCTGCATATTTTCACGATTGAAGCCGTACTCAGGTCACAGCATGGATATACAGCAGTGAGCGGTGAAAAAAAGTTCAGGCGCAGTTTAGAAATTCTCCGCTTGCAAGTGTGCAGTAAAAATGTTCTGGGCGCAATTTCACGATTGATGCGGCCCAAAAATGAAGCTGTTTGCTGTTAAGTTCAGACGCATTTTGGAAGTATTCGCCTGATGAGGTTTATGAAGAAAGTTTTGGGCGCATTTTCACAATTTATGCGTCCAAAAATGAAGCTGTTTCCTGCGAAGTTTAGACGCATTTTGGAAGTTTTCACCTTGCGAGGTATATAACAAAAGTTCTGGGCGCATTATCACGATTTTTGCATCCACAAACGAAGCTGTTTGGCATTTAGTTCAGACGGTTTTTGGAAGTTTTCTCCGTGCAAGTTTCATACAAAAGTTATGGGCGTATTTTCACGATTTATGCGTCCAAAAGCGAAGCTGTTTGCTCTTGAGTTCAGACGCATTTTGAACGTTCTCTGCCTGCAAGGTTTACAGAAATAGTTTTGGGCGCATTTTCATGATTTATGTGTCCAAGAATGAAGTTGTTTCCTGCGACGTTCAGACGCATTTCGGAAGTTTTCACCTTGCGAGGTATATAACGAAAGTTCTGGGCGCATTATCATTATTCTTGCGTCTACGAAAGAAGCTGTTTGCCGTGAAGTTCAGACGGGTTTTGGACGTTTTCTCCATGGAGGCTTTATAAAAAATTATGGGAGCATTATCTCGATTTTCGCATCCAAAAATGAAGATGTTTGCTGTTGAGTTCAGACGCATTTCGGACGTTTTCGCCTTATGAGGTTTGTGAAGAAAGTTCTTTGCGCATTGTCACAATTTTTGCGTCCAAAAACGGAGCTGTTTGCCGTGAAGTTCGGACGCATTTTGAAAGTTCTCCGCTTGCAAGGTTCACAAAAATTTTTTTGGGCGCATTATCACGATTTATGTGTCCAAAAACGAAGTTGTTTGCAGTGAAGTTCAGACGCATTTTGGAAGTTCATTGCCTACAAGTTTTGCAGAAAAGGTTCTGGGCGCATATTCACGATTTTTGTGTCCAAAAATGAAACTGTTTGCCGTGAAGTTCGGACACATTTTGAAAGTTCTCTGCTTGCAAGGTTCACAAAAAAATTTGTGGGCGCATTATCACGATTTATGTGTCCGAAAACGAAGTTGTTTGCAGTGAAGTTCAGACGCATTTTGGAAGTTTTCACTCTACGAGGAATATAAAAAGATCCGGGCGCATTTTCACGATTTATGCGTCCAAAATCGAAGCTGTTTGCCGTGAAGTTGAGACGCATTTTTGAAGTTCTTTGCCTGCAAGTTTTGCAGAAAAGGCTCTG
>JGI24159J19872_10001516_pt1 | contig 25759 bp, 14 predicted proteins | sample Ectturendosymbi4_FD_19872 | JGI IMG/M metagenome (IMG submission 19872)
CCGACATACTGTAAATGAACGCTCAAGGCAAAAGACGCCTTAGCCCCCCCCCCCATGTGTAAACTGCAGCAATGTGTAGGTACAGGCCTACGGGAAGACTTTTTCAAAACTTTTGCGGTTTTTCGAAAGGGTTTGTGAAAAATAAAGTGAAGAGCAAAAAGNCATNGACCTTTACCGAGCCACGATATCATTCGAAACGTCGTTCAGTTTTATTAAACATCTCCATCATTTCCAAAACCCTTGCAAAGATGTCCTGACTTTTTGAATTTCCGAAGCCCCTAAACCAGGGGTGGGGAACCTATTTACTATCACGGGCCGCATAAATGATGGATTATCGCTGGCGGGTCGCTAAAAACAATTGATTTTATCCAGAAATTCTACCTTTATCTAACTATGAGGGCTAGAGGCTTCTCTTGACATACTAAGTACCTGCTTATCATGGAGTTTCCTTTTGACGTGATTTTGTACTCCAAATTGGGTAACGAAAGTTCTGTTTCAGGTAATTTCAAATGCTCCCGCGGGCCGCAGGTTGCCCACCCTGCTCTAAACAATCGGCGCCTGCATCCCCTCAGTATACTTCTGCCTATCACATATCAAGGAATGTCACATTGAAAACAATTGGTATATGAGATAAGGATTACGTAATACTTGTATCTGCAAAACATGTTGTTTTCAGAAAGCGAAGAAATGAGCTACAAGGAAGATAAACAAGAATTGCAAGCATTTACACCGTCTTCGCTACGACTAGATCACTACGTGAATCAAAACTACATTATATGAGTTTCATTTGGAAATATTACCAGCATTTACATCATGTACAATGCAAACGAATGGAAATCAACATGCAATGTCTCTTTCTTTGTCCGCATTCTGCATATTTGAAACCATACACATTGGTGGCAGGAGGTAGGCATTGCGAATAATACTGTTCAGTCAATGAACTTAACAAGCAACCAAAACAAACCTCGTAATTGAACGAAAATTAAAGGTGGCTAGTATTTTGGCAACCGATCTTAACTGGGTTGAAACAACGCGAACGTCCCATACCGGATTTAGATTTAGAGCTTTTCGAGCTGACAGTTTGGCTGGATTTTGAAGCAAATTCCCGCACCGATGACTTTTTATTGCTCGATTGTGATGATTTCACCGTGCCGTCGCTGTCATCTGACTCGCTCCGGTCGGAATCTACATGAAAAAAGTACAAATACCTCATCAATAGCTCTTCGCTGCAAAAGCCTAAATCTTGTTTCAAATACCAGCTTTCTGCATGCACAGTGCAGTAAGACAACTGAGTAAAACAGCACAGCGAACTTGTTTCTTTGCCTAACATGGCATATCTGGCTGTAGTCTTGGTTTTCGACAAGTCCTGATTGGAGGTTTAAAACGTCAAAAGCAAAAAATTACACAGCAAAAATTCTTCCCTCAAATTTTCAAAAATAAATACATCATCGCGTGGCACTGTGCTTGTGAATTGAGAAACCAGCAAACCACCTTGGAAAAAATATTGTTCTAGTTACAGATAAAAGAACGAATACAAAATATTTGCAGCATGTAAACATCCCATGCCACGACTGTTTTTCAAACACAATTAACAAATTTGCCGAGTTCTCGTTCGTTGGTAAACAAGGGCTCGACTACAACTTCCCCAACCTCCGTCAAAACGTACGTTTGTAACTAAAAGTAGTGTACAACCCAGGTTATGAATTGATATAACATCTACAGACAAACAGCAAACGTCTTTTAATCACAACGTGAGTTTGTTTCGAAATTTCCCTTAAATATGCCATAATTAGGTGAATAGCACTTCCGGCTATCAGACATTTTCCGCAGAATTCATTTTGCTACAAGCTTGTTTCATCACGATACGATTCATCGCCGAATGGCTCATTTGACAGTGATCAAAAATGCAGCTGTATCATGGAAGTTGTGATAAACAAGCTAAAGCGTCCACAAACCACGTTTGGAAGGAGGCTTCCTTTTGTCTTCCTCCGCGGAACCTTGCTCTTCCTCTGAGTAACCATCACCGGAAGCGACAGACTTGGAGCCAGACCCTCGCCGTAACGTGTGCTGACCACTGCCGGACAACGATCCGGATGGTGCCAGCAATTGCGTCCGGGGAATGGAGCCCTCGATTGGTGTAACGCTGGCTTGCATGTTGGCTTGCATTGGAGTCGCGGGTTCTATTCCAATGGAAGGAACGAGCATAGCGGTGGACTGTAAAAAAAACTCAGCTGAACAGAATAAATTGGAAATTACTCACAAGTCCACCGTTGAACCAGAGCAAAGATTTTTCACACTGCAACATCAGCATTGAAAAAATCGCAGCATTACATGTTTACAGGTTGATTTAATTTGCACGACGTTCGTGCTATAACAAAGGAAATCCATCCATACTGTTCGCACTGCGTTTAAAGTCAGTTGATTGTGCGGCGTAAACACCAAGCCGCTCAACCGCTAGTTGGCGATAACCACAGCGCACACGAACGCGGATACTTCCACTAAGGAAGCTGTTGCGTTGCTTCATGCAGAAATGCTCCACACGCAACCCTCACATGACCACGCTTACTTTTTCCGCACTTTTCGGTTCGCTCTGCTTCACTGATGGCACCATCTGATTCGCTTGCGACGACTGATATGAAGCAGCTGGTGGAGACTTGCGCGAGCCACTGCGTTTACTTCCAGACTCGGATGCGACTTGACTTGCAGACAGCAGTGACACTTTATCCGAAAGCGTTTGCTTGACTAAAGATTAAAAAATGTCTTTGGCATGACCCGCGTAGTAGACTTAAACTTTTTCATGAAACAACAAATTTAATGGATAGCTTGTCGAATGCATACGATGGTATTTTAAAAAATACTTTGCCTAAATTACGCAAAGTTGCAATAAAAAAGTGTTAAACTCAATTCAATCATTAAAGCAGCATTCAAATTGCTGACATAAACAAAAAACGTCCAAGTTTAAATGTTCAACAATCATATTTCGAAATAGTGACAGACTGTGACACTACTAGCACATGTTCTAAATGCTTGTCGCACTTGTTTCTGGCCTGTGAATAGATGAAGAGAACGGAAATAAAATGACAACTCACCGATATTACTTGTTATAGGCATTGCACCGCTGTAAAAGCCACCAGGATGCTTCTGCGACAAACTCTCATCACCTGGAAGTTCGGGTGCAAAGATAATCTGAAACACACAACCCCAGTAAACAAATGGCCCTTGGAAATCCAATGAACACTCTGAACATTAAAATGAAGCCTTACACATAAATACGGACAAACTAAGTGAAACAGAATCTATGAGAACTACTACAACAGATGAGAACTTTTTAGAATCTATGAGAACTACTACAACAGATGAGAACTTTTTACTTCAGCCATTAATCCAACAGGCCGAACGTTTGAAGCTAAGCTAATCAGCGTCGTTCAGCATCACTGACTTGTTTCGGGCCTGAAGAGTGAGTAGATGCAACTGATCTTGTGCCGTGAGATGCAACGTGTTCGGGCGAATAGTTTTCTTCAGGATGACGCAGCACGTATCTTTCTCCAGCAGCTGCCAACACAGCGTTGGCCTCACCTATGGATGAATGGTGACTACCGCTGATCCTCTTCACCACGTACACATCTTGATATTCGATCTGTGTGGATGCAGAGATAATGAAACAGCGGTCAGTGGCTGTCGAAAGTTGAAGTGTGTGAAAATTGTGCACAACTGCTTCTTTTTGTTTAACTTGTGTTGTTTTCCTGCAGAGCAAGTGTCTAGTGTACAGGCTGCACGTATCGAGAACTAGTTTGCTGCACCACAACCTGCAGTTAAGCGACGTTAGAAACGACAGCATCAATTCAGGCTCTACCAGTTTTAAACACCAAGGTCTTGCTCAGGGCTAACAGTGGGTATAGACGAAATCTTCGTCATAGATTTAGTACAAGTCTGCTTAAACTGGCTTAACAGTAGTACAAACTTTCACTGCCTATAATTGACACGTGATATCACGGATTACTCTGCACGTATTACAATTATACCTTCAGTGCATACAAGGAGTAAACAATAAGAAACACTTTCAGCAGCATAACAAAGATACCATACAAACAAGTATCTCAAACGTAGGACTGTTTCTGGGAGAAATGACACAACGAATACTATGCCGCAGTTACAGAAAAAACAACAGCTAAAAGCTAGCGAAAAGGTTTCAAATAGCTCTAATTTTTTACATATACGACTTTACCTCTTCACCAGCAACCTTGTTTGTCGTGGACGCCAAGTGCCTCATGTCAACCGCTGGGGTATTAAGTGGGACCTGAGTGGGCCCCATCACTGTAGCGTCTTGTCGCTTAAGTTTGCGACCAGCTGCTTTACGGCCATGCTGTTACAAGAGTTAGCAATGATGCACAGGAACATAATGTTAGTAACATTAAAATAACAGTACAGGTCCTTCTGATCAGTTGATTAGTAACAGGTTACGTTTTTCAATCAATCAGTCATCGAAAATTTGAAATCATGCAACTCAGCATTGATTGGCGTTTGGCCGGATTAGAACGTCAAAAATACTGTTTAATACATGCAGTGGTACATGATGATGGGAACGTTTGGCAATTTTGACTGCGGAATCGCGTCAATATTTTGTTTTCTTTAAAACTGCACAATTTGTGATGAGATTATCGCTTACAACGAAATTCATCACATTTACGACGATCGTCAGTTATTTTGTTTTGTGGTGAGCATAACGCAAAACAAAGCACTGATAACGCGTGCAAAACATAGTCGCAAATAAAATTGTCAATAATTAGAACTTTGGAGTCGTAACTTCTATCTAATGCTGTGCATAAATGATAGCAAGATACTGGTTCAAAGTTATTTATATACCCTGTGATAGGAATGTTCTGATATACGAAAAATAACGTTTGCTCTTCTTACCTATAGCCACAAGGGGTTAACTTATAATTTCTGTGCTTCATAATATATAGGAGTTGATCTTCGGATATTGTGAAAAAATCTCCGTACAATTTACCCTAGTAGTGTGATAGCATTTGCTAGCATAATTTCGAACAACCACGAGATTACGTGTTACTTTTAGAAAAAATCCAAACTCATGCTGAAGATTTCGTTGAGGAGTGCTTCAACCTTCACAGCAGTCGTAAACCATGCTAGTGCTAACAGCGTTTAAACTCACCCCAAAACAAGGAACTTTGTTTTATCAGGTTGCATAAATTTGCTGCGTTGGTCTACGTGGTAAGCTTGCACAATTAGCCAGTTAAAATGAACGGCAATCTCAAGTAGCGAATTTCGCTCTATTTCGTTCAGTAAGCGCTTTCAAATTTGCTCTCGAAACGCAATCAGTCGGCATCAGAATTGGACTTCTTGGTAACGATGAACTTTTTGTTCTCCTATTGCACAACTTTTAATGAAAATTACCAAGGATGTCGGTTTGATGCTCTCTCAAATTAGGATGGCATGGCAAACATGTTTTTCGAGACAAAAATCAATTTACGAATCGATAATCTACACAGCCACATCTGTGTTAATATTAAAGTATGCTTTCGCTTCTGATTACACTTTTAAAGACATACACACGTTCGTTGTTAAGATAATAGTTCGCAACTGACCTCTAAAGCCAAGAACTTACTCAAATAAGACCAACTAAAATAATTGTTAAATTTTTCCAGAAGTTTTGCACCAAGTTAGCAAGTGATGTTTTGTGCAAACAAAAACGTCTTAATCCATACGAGCAAAAATCTGATCGGAAGCAGCCACGACTGGATTAAAATATCAGTTATTGAAATGACAAGAAATAGACATTTGTCGGGATTCGATAATCCTCAACTTCTACAATACAAAACATCTGGTTTTATACCACTTCTTAAAGTGTGCATTTTTTCTGAGAGGGTTTTTACAATGAAAATTCGTAGGGTTGTAGGTAAAGGGTAAAAAATTTTCAAAAATTTGGCTCGTGCAATTTCTTCATCTAAAGAGACAACAGCCACGGTGTTCATCACTGTGCGCCTCAGTATGTCCTTCATTTGACATTGACATCTGTGTGATTTGACAAGACTCAGAAGTTAAAAAATACCCGTGTCGATCCCACACTTCATTTTTTTAGAAATACACCACTGAATGTACGTACCATCATTTTGAAGCAAATCACGTAATAGTACTGAAATCATGCATATTACCAAGCCTTCTGCATTATCTGTAAATTATCAATTTATTCAAAACCTTTTAAACTCGGTTAAATATTGAGAAGCATTCCAGCATGCATTGTGTCATATTCATTTCGCAAGTTACATCATGTTAAAAGGCCAACATGCTTTCAGTTTAAAGTGGGTGTATAATATCTCGCTTTACCAATAACCAACCTGAATTTCAATAACGCCGCCCGGAGGAGGTTTTTCTATCACCACGTACGCATCTTTTGGTCTGGAAGCATCATCGTATACTATAGAAATAAAAAAGTGAAATATAGAGGGCTTAGAACGCAGCAATACCGCAAACTTTTAGACGAGAGATTTTGACTGGATAGAAAGTCTTGCTTGAAAAATAAGAGCTTGGAAAGAAACAGTCGATTCAGTAACCAGGATCAGCTTTAAGCTAACACAGACTTTTTTCGCCAGTCCTTAGCCATCTCATCAACTTGCTGAGAGATGAAATTTTTGAAATGTGCTTTTACTGAAAAGTATGCATTTTAGAGCTCGTAAGGTGAAACCTGACAATTAATGACGAAAAAAATAATGTTTTTTCAAACGTTCACGTAGAACAGTGGATTGAAGCACTATACAAATTTAATTTATCATGCCAACTTCCAAAAAATTAGAATAGCATTAAAAATTCACCACCCAGTCGATGCAAAGCCTGAAAGGAACGGCCGGTACAATACGCAAATTAATTTCTAAATGCCGATTAAAAATGCGAGCAAAAAAATATAATTAAAATGTAAGCAAGCAAATGCTCCATTGTCAGTCAACTTGAAGTAATCTTTTCATCTCCAATTGATGTGCTTTATCTAAAGCTTTCTGCAAATCTCCGTCTAGCTTAATCGTTATATCAAGGTACGGTGGAAAACAACATATCGTTTGCAACATGAGGAGCCAATAGTTGGGCGTGTCGTAGAATCCTGTGCGTATCCATCGTAAATCAAGCTGAGGAACACACTTTCAAGCATGCGCCAGGTTTTATACAAGGGTTTGAAATGCCCAAAATACTCCAGAGCGTGTCGCATGAAAGAGGCTTTATCGTGTTGGTAGGCACTAATAGTCAAGACAAAAAAATTTAATTGACATCGTGATATCGACACTGACAAATCATGCACTTTGTTCGTCCTCGGTCAATCTAGATCCTTATGATCTATTCTGTTACCAGTTTGACACACAAAAAACAAAACCTAGATTAAAAGATAATTGTTCCGCTGTGTTACACAAGCAGAGATAAGTTATTATATCGTGACAATTAGTGTACGTTACAAACCACATTCACATCAAACAGCTTCCTATCAAGCGAAAGAGCCAGTTCAGCAACGAGTATATCATCTCACCTTTCTTCGGACCAGAAGGACATTAAACAGAAATCCGAGCCAAGCCTATGCTGTTATTATCAAAAATTCGGAAAGCCGAACAATGCAAAACATATGTTCAAGCCAAACAGGTGAACCGATGCGAAGTGTCTGGAATGAGCTTTCAGCAGCACTTCAGCAGCGCTGTTCATACACGTGCCAAGGTAGAAGCCGAGGCAGGACTATTGTTTGAAATTAAGTGCCAATAAAGTTCTCGGTGCGTCATGAGCGGCGACAAAAGAGATTTGCGCACATTGGAAAAGCACTGACGAGAGGTAGGAGCCAGCCAGACAAGCAAGACGAACGTAAAACCGAAGGACTGGGAATCACATTTCACTTCCATTGACCTCAATACCGATTGTCTCTGACCAGGACACACACAAGACGTCGCGAAGAACAAAGCGAGCGAATATGACCAAAACACGATTGGCGTACAACAATTTGCGTCCTCTGCAAATGTGTTGTTTAAATGTTGCATAAACACGATTCAACAAAAAGTTGGAAGCCTTTTAAATTTTAAAAACCCGGATGGGGTACTAAAATTACCATCGGCAAAGAAACATTTGCGCAAAGCATGGTTACACTGGAAAGCCTTCCATAGCTTCCGCTGAAAGGCAATTAACGTGAGACACTTCTTCGAAACAACTATACCGTAAATTTCGCAAAAACTTGCATTGGAGAAAAGCGTTCGTGAAACATCATGACATCTAACAGGTTGACAGAAGCGAAAGTTACATCGAGGTTTCCAATCTACTCTGCACAGTAGAGATTGGATACGTCGTAATTTCACGCCATTTCACCTTGACTGAACGGGTTGCACATGCAACGCCTGAAACACCGTTTTGAAGAGCTACAAGTGCGACTATTCCTATGAAAAGTCTGTAAGTTTCTAAACGTGACGCTATTGTTCAAAAACAGCAGACGCCAGAACCTGAAATGGTTGCTTTCATGACTGCGGGTGGACCAGAAGCAGCCACGTCTTGTGAAAGCATCGCTTGTGGCCTTGCACACCCAATCCCCTGTTCTGCTTCGCCTCGAAGGTCCCTGAAAAATCATTCAACGCGGTGATTGCTGTTGATTCTGCAATCCAGTTGCAAACTGCGCGTATTTTTGATAGTTGTGGTCAACGAAATAGAAGGTTGGAAAAATTAGATTTTCGATCATTATGTGATTGGTCATCAAGTGTATTTTTTTCTAATATGTATTTTTTCGACAAGGTTCAGTCAGCAAGTAATGATAGTATATTTTTAAACAAAGTTTTCACAAAATACCAACGGTGCAAAATTACATGTAATGCGTTTTGGCGCATGAGTGGAAAATGACATCTCCGCTTATTAAGATACACTTACATTTCAGGCTGATCTCTTCTACTTCGCTTCTTGTGTCGCTTTTTTCTGCGTTCGTCGTCCTCTGCTGAACAATCATTTAGTTTTATGCAACATGTCCGCTCGGCGCAATTACCTCACGCGCACGATTTACTCGCAGTTGTTGCACGGAACTAACTTACCAACGCATCTTAACAACAGATCTGTGCATTATTTTTTGAAAAGCAGATTTCGCAAATAAATAAATGCTACCGCACCAACTGCTTCATCGACATCATCTTGCTCTTCGTGATGCCGGCGATGTTTGCGGTGACGTCGGTGCTTCCGGTCTTCGTCTTTGTCGTCAGGAGTGTGACGTGACTCGTCACGGAACGGTGGTCTATCATATAAAATATTTGCAGCGCAAATGTTCCAACCAAACTTGAACTTTGAAAATAAACGCGAAAACCTACCTTTGGCGCTGTTTTTGTTGTGCTGCTTCGAGCTCCGCCGCCGCTGCCATTTCTTTCTGCAAGTAATGGCATTTGGGTGATCTTTATTTGTTTATTGTGTTTTCGCCGCATCAGGCATGAGAATACAATACTAAATTCGTTTCAGCTTTTTTTAGGGAAAAAGAGCCTTTTTTTGACAAATCGTCCGCTTGTTTCGCACACACACATCTTTTGATGGACAAATCCCAGTAAGTTTCAGCGGAAACGCTCAACGCAACTGAAAGATTAGGATCACCGCTGTAGACTACCGTCATTGGAATTAACACAAAAAGACTTTTTCTCAGGGATATCTAGAAACTCCTAGATATCCTTGCTTTTTCTTTGACACTTGCAAAAATGCGCTGGTTCACAGATCAATGAAGTTACACAGTTGCACTATTCGTGAATAAAAACAGTGAAGAGTAACTCCTCTACGATCAAATAGGTAACACACTACTGTTCACATTGTGGGGATTAATAAGAAAGAATCAGATGTAAAAAAGAATTTGAGGTTGTCGCTAGAGAAAGTAAAATCACGACATCGTCAATTCACGTTAACACCATCAAGAAATCCTATCAAATAAAGTAACAGCGAAGATTCAAAAGAATGTTGCTGAAAAAAACAGAACTGAAGTTTAAATGAAGCGCTTGATTTTCATTCATGGCCAGGTAAAAAAAAAATTGCACGTCAAAAAGAAGCCCGATTTTTAGGTTTAAAACAACTAAAAGGATATGAGAGAAAGGAATGCTTGCACAAACTCAAGTAAGCAGACGATATTTGCAAAACCGAAGAATGAATTATCAACAGATTCATCAAAAAATGGATAAAAACCTTCTTTCGCTCTTCTTCCAGCATTTTTTCTTCTCTCTGCTTACGTCTCATCTCCCTCTCCTCTCGCCGCTTCTTCCTTCTTTCTTCCTTTTGACGCTGCTTTTCTTCTTGTGAATCCACCTGATAAAATTCAACAGAATTGTTTCACTTGCTGCAAAAAACAAGTCGTTGAAACATTTTCAGTTGCAAGCTGGAATAAACAGTTGCTGAGGTCCATGCACACAAACAAATCTCAGCGAAAAACTTAAACGTCATAAAATACTTGTTTAAAAAACACGAAAATAGAGGAAAGACAAAAATAGCATAAAAACTAACTTGTTGAACAACTTACATACAGAGAAAAAAGTATTATAACATTTATTTTCTATAGAACGAGCTTCAATACACCTATTACAAATTCAAAACAACATGCGGGATTTACAACTGCGGACTCAAGTTTGTGAATTTCAGTAAAACAAGACTTCAGCTGTTTTCCAAAAAAATTTATTAGATGTGCCCAAAACCTACATCGCCCTCTTCGTAGTGCGTTGATACTGGTGGAATTTTTTCTTGATCAGTGACTGGCTCAGGCTTGGGAGCTAGGCGTTTAGCAGCTTTGGCGGCAGCTGCTTCCTTAGCGGCTTCAACAGCAGCAGCCTCCTTTGCAGCTTGCTCAAGACGTTTCTGGCGTCGTTTCTGTCTTCTTTCCTCTTTCATTTGCTTTTGTCGCTTCTGCTCTTCAAGTTTCTCCTCCCTTGCTCGGATTAGTTTTTGACGTTCTCTCATTTGTTGGCGAACTGGAGACTCAACAAGGCTCTTCAATAACAGAAAAAAAAAATTTGAAAGAGGTTGAGTGGAAACATGTTTGGAACTGACCTTGACGATACCGTGACACCTTCAGCAAACGATAAACAGTTCCAAGACCTCTAGTGTGCTCGTGGCGTCACACACCACTATGAACAAACTTCAAAGACAGGACGACAGGCATCCATCGANTTAGGTACGTCTAAGTGTGAATCTTTATGCAAAAATATGTTTGAAATACTTCATCAGCCCACAAAATTCAACAAGCAATGTAAAACNTCACTAAAACTTCAGCGAGTAATATTAGCAAACAACCACACTTTCTTTACCACATTGTAGCTATCGACATCACGTCATTATTGGCTTTACCATGATTGCCCGCTGCATGTCCACCATGAGCTCGCTCGCAGCCGACGACGAGGCAGCTCGCTCGCTGCCTGCTGTTTGCTTGCTCTTTGACATCACAAGATCAAGGGTCTCGCGGATGTGCTGCTGGTGTTCGTGTGCCGCGATCAACAGTTCAGCCAAGATCTAGAACAAGCCGTGGTTTAAAGTGCTAGACGATGAAAACGACATCACGGCAATGGTGTGTTATGTGGGTTGTGTGTTTCAGAAGTCTACATCGATTCTTGATGACATAGCTTACTCATTCGCCAGTTCCACGATTTTTGTTCGGGGTAGTGAACGTGTTCAAATAATCTTTGCTTGCTCGCTCACAGAGCACTGCAAGCTTCGCCTAAACAGCTGCACCAAATTAATGTGGCAGCTATCATGCAGCCAGTGGTCAAGAAAAGCTGCACGATCACTTGAGTTGTAAAAACTTATCAAGCAATAAAATGCTAAAACCTAAGATTGTACATTGAACTCGGTCGAACTATTCTCGAAAACACTCTTGTATCGAGCAAACTTACACAATTTTTACATAAAATCACACACGATCTTATTTTACTTTTCCATACCTCTTGTTTTTCTTGAGGCTTTAAATCAGAGTAAGCGACTTCCATGACTTCACCATTTTCGTGATATTTGACTGCCTGAATGCTATTAGCTGGAATCAATTGCTGACCGTCTTGTGATGGCGGCGGTACTCTGCTTTTCTCGTGAACTGAGTCACTTGAAGTTGGCGGGTGTGGAGCACGAACTCTGAAATAAAATATCTGGATGATCTTTCTAATCGTTGAACCAGAAAAAATACCAACATTCTATAATTTTATTTAGTATAGTCATTTCCTTATCCTAGTCCAGTGGTTCTCGAAATTCTCTGTCAGATTATAGCTAAAATTTAATTATCGACCCGATTAAAGCTTTACGTCTAATGGGCCGGGATGTGGTTTTGGCTCAATCAACGCGTGCTTTGTCTTTGGAAAAACAGGTAAACCAGCAACGCTATGGTACCATGACGCAGATCGTACGACATCAGATGCAACCACTGCAAACACGTTTTGAATTACGTTTTATTGCACATGTAATAAAAGACGTTAAATCTCTCACTTCGCAAAAATTCATCGTCAATCTAACGCGTGGAGTTTCGCACCAGTTTTCGGGCACATGTTTATGTAAGAGAGTGTAGCTTATGCTTTTAGGGTTGCGAAAATGAAATTTTTCTTGTTCAGAGGGTACTGGATGCGAGACGGATTGAGAACCGCTGCCCTGCATGCAAAACCCATAGCTCACGAGTTAGTAATACAAGAAACGGAAAAACCAGCGATATACAAAAAATCTTATGAAGAGATGTAAAAAGTATCAGACAATGGAAAGTGATTGAACAATAACTATAATATTAAATGAAAATATATAGAGGTAATGAAAACAAAGTTTCTTGTGTTCAGAATATTATTCTTCTCTTGACAGTTTACACCACAGCACAACTGCATAAGAGTATGTATGAGCAACGTACACACGAATCAATGCGATTGGGAAGGAACATTCAGAATGCTGTGACGACAGTGAGAATCTCTCACCATCATACTGAAATTCTATACAGTGAATATAACTAAAACTATTGCAAAAAGTAGCCTTTTAATTTAGCGGCATATCCATAGCATCACTCGGAATAACTTTCACAATCAATACGTACGAAGTGCCAATTGTGATACACTATTTCTTCAAAATAAGTTAAACTGTACAAGCTGTGACGTTTCCTATTTCAACACCGCAGAGCCCGAAATTGGTATGCAAAATCGATGCAATAGTTTTTTCCCCTCTAAGCTTGTGTTTTTGCGCTAAGGCAAACTCACCAGCCATCTACACATAACCATAAAAAGCAAATATATATTCGCGATGTGATGGAACTGGGCAGTTTTAAAAAAGTATAATGTAGAGCTAGATGCTAATTCATCATTTACAAAAATCTCAACACAACACTTGTTGAAGATGGAAGTGAATAAATGAAGTACAGAAAGGTGTTCTGAGTGAATGCGAGGCAGGCATTCATTTAACTCTCCAANCATTTGCAAAAACGTACTGAATACACCTGAATATTATTTCAACTATAGCTCTGCTCTATACCAAAATTTGTGTAGAACACCAAAAATCGTTTCAAGTGGCAAAAAAGCTGACATGCGGGTACCTGTAGAATTCATACGATGGAACATTTCCAGGGGCCAGAAGCATGGTTTTCGTCACACGATATGGAGGAGGAATAGCTGACAGGTTGTACGAGGCGTTTTGGTATAGATGTGGTAACAATGGGTTTTGCCGATATAACGTTTTGTCGGATATCAGGCCATTACTTCTGAGTTTCTGAAGCATTGCTGTAAACATTAAAGACCAATCAGAAAAAGAGTGAGGTTTGATCAACTTAACACATCACATTTTTACGCCAACAAGAACCTACGTCACACAAATCTATAAAATTAACCGAAGAGTCACTGCTCAACCGGCAAACAGAGCATAAATGCTAAGAAAAGTACGAAATAAACGAAACCAAAGCTAGCAAGAAACGTAAAAAATTTCGTTATGCCAACCTTCTGCCGCACCAGCACGTATTAAAAGCAGGCTACTTTTTAGTTTACAGTTGCAGCCAACATGGATTAAAAGCAGAAGGAATGCGACAAAGCGCAGACCTACTTACCGGCATTCCAATGTTTGGACCATGTGGAGATATATCTTTTAGGACTAAAACCAGGTCGAATGCGCCGTTCAGGAAAACCAGCTTTTGGTTCGTAACGAAACCGGAAATAAAGATCATCGCCTTTGAACGGAATCAAGAACTCACTATCTTGCAAAAGCGCACACGAAAAGCTTGATAACGACTAAGAAATTTACAATGAACTTAGAACTTAATTGAGGTGCTCAAGTTTCGGACCAATTCGCAGTAAGAAATGGTTAGATTTATGTTTGACGCATCAAATCACGTATGCTGCGTGTGAAACGCAAGTACCCAAGCATGTTCGCAGTGTGCTGGTTACTTAGCAAACATTCCTACAAAAACGGGTTTTGTCTGTGTGACGCCTATAAAAACTGTAATCACAAGCAAGGATCGACCAAACGGTTCGGCGAAACAGACACCAACTAATACAGCATACAGCACAGCACGCGAGCAAGCTTTAGCATACACGGCTCAAGTATCGCAACGGACGCTAACTTCAAAAACTCAGCACAGATGTTCGAATGATCTTATATGCAAAATCATACGGAAAAATAGGACGTAGGCAAGTCGGCCATACGTCAAGAAACCAAGTTCTGAACTAACAAAGATTAACAGAAGTCCAAGTAAAGCCAAGCATCTAAGCAAGTAACCAACTGAGCAAACAATTTTTAGTAGTGATGAATATTCAGCTGGTTTCAAACCGACGTTAAACGCATGAGACTGCAAGTTATAAATATATAACTGTACCTTATTTATCGACTCCATAGACCGCCCCCCAATCCAATCTTAAGGAAGAAGATTGGTAAAAAACTACTTGGCCAATAAAATTGCGCAGCATCTCTCACCTTTTTTACGATAGGTCGGTCGTTGACTTCCATAATTAAGAATTGCCCAGCTTAAATCATGGCAGGTCTTTATAGCCAATTCATTATCTTCGTCATCAACTTCATATGGTGGCAATTCCAGTGACTGCTTCCACTGAAGAATATTCTGAACACAAAAAAGTTTGTTTTCATTAGCTCTATATATTTTCATTTAATATTATAGTTATTGTTCAATCACTTCCATTGTCTGATACTTTTTACATCTCTTCATTTTATCCCATGTGTAAGAGTTCTGCATGACGATGAGAGATTGCAGTCGTCGCTGGAGTGTTTTCTCAGTGTTTGTTCTTTTGTTCGTATCACCTGCGCGTATCAACTAACGTTTCACCCGCGCTGCGCAGTGAGCAAAGCCTTTCAGGTGCTGGTTAGAAACGCACATCGGCGAACCCGCCACAGCGTGGCATGCTCAGATCACCGCCAAACTAACTGGTTGCCCACCAGGGGTGAAATAAAATTAATGTGAAATTCAAGCCACAAGTGTTTCCTCTTCTGCCTACTACGGCAGTTTGAACGGTTAATGTATATGAACTGCGAAGCCAAATAACATAATATCTGCTGACGCAATGCGGTCTCTTCTTGATGTGAGTACTCTTTAAATTACTATTAGATCTAATAATAATCGTTAGTAACGTTTTCGGCTCATAAGGGTAACGCTAAAACTCCGCCACTGGACACGCGTTTTTCTGATAAGAAACGCAAATGTCGAAAAACATAACCGTGGAAGTCACATCGTTTAGTACGTAATCCATTCATTACGAACGCTTTATTATTATTTTTTGCAGTCAAATGAGAGGTGTGTATTTGCAGTGCGCTAATTTGTGTTGACCTTGTAGGCAGAACTGCAGTGGCGCGTTTAGTTCACTTTAAATAGTTTAGTTGCGCTTGTAGCATTTCTTAGTTTCGTTTCTATTGCGCTTAAGAAACTGTATTCGACGATTGATCCCAGTGTGGTTGAAGATTATTATCTGATTCTGAGAACAAGCGTTGCGCTGCCTTCCTTCTTGTGTCTGTAAGCAATTTCATTGGGGAATACAAGGCTGTAGAACTGTAATGCACGGAAATCATAAGGTGAAAATAAGCGAAGGGTTGTCAAGTTCGCGTTGAAAGCACTGCGAATGTTTACATTCCTAAAGGTCGCGAAAGGACTTGTGCCGCAACACTTTTAACCCATGTGGTGTGGACCACCAGTCCGTTAAAAACAAATAAATCAATAATACCTACTACATACATGGTAAACTACATTCAACCTGGGACGTTTTTTTATCATGAAGAAAAAATATGAATAAAAACATATCAATCAGTTCACCCTGTCGACGTTAACATTGAATCGGATTGGTGTGATCAGTTTATACTATTTTTCTTATCAAGTACATGCAAATAATTGGCTTAATTGTTTGACTTCCTTTTTGAACCTTCTTCAATTTCATTTAGCAATCTCTTATTCCAACATAGTCTATTGCGTATCATTTTCAGTGGATAGTTTGTACCAATCAAAAAAAAACAACAAGCAAGTACAAATACCTGGCTGAAACAAGAAACTAATGCAATATAATTGGTATTTAAAATTTACTGCCAACACAAAAATACTCTTACCTTCACTTTCTTTGGAGCCCGTAATCTTTCTTTCTCTTCGTCTTCATCTTCATTTATTTTGTTTGCAAGCTCCTCAGAAAACAAAAGAAGAGCTCCTGTAGAATAGATTTATCAGAAGCAAGTCTTGATCCAAATTTGCATTTTCAAATGACAGTCTTTAATGATCTTAAATAACATTAAAAAACCAACCAGACAACAACTATGCCCAACAACACTAATTAAGGCAAAACTGCAAGCTACAAAACACATAGTTTTCTCAAAAATTTGTGCCATCTTTACAGTGTGACCTGTAAATTTGAAATATAATTTTATTTACCTTTTCTGGTCAAAAACGTTTTGTGCAAAGGAAGGAGATGCTCTTTCCCATTTTCATGCAGATCACCTCGTAAGGTATGACGGCGATATTTAGCAAGCTGTAAAATACAAAGGTTTTTCAATCAACTAGCAGCATTTACACAATGAAGTTTAAGAAGCTTTAAAAAAATCATGCAAGACAAATGTCTTTACTTGTTAATTATAAAACATACTTGGTATCTCTGATACTTTGAATCCCAATTGTAATAATCTTCTGGTTCATAGTATACATCAAGTCGCTCATGTCCATTTTTTGAAACCTAAATAGCCAGTACAGTTATTGGTAGAGTTATTGCAGAATCTCCTGCTACTGTTGAGTATATAATCCTGACTTACGAGATTATTTTCGAAACTATTGTGTCTTGCTTATTATATATCACGAACAAGTTTATTCATGCTGCCTAATGAAAAAAGCAAAAAATGACAAAGTAGCTTTATAATAATGTAATAATACTGTAATTCATTTATTGTAGACTCATGTTCCATATCACAGGCACAATCAAAAACATTACGTTTTTACATGCACTATATGTATTGATGGTTGCTTAGTTGATACCAATTTTACAGTAGCAATACTGACAACTGTTGTAAAATACCAAATTATTGTGCTCATTTTAGCATCCGTATTTGTTAGTAAATTCAAGAAGATAAAAACATATCATTATGTTTTATATATGACATTTCAATCATCAAGTAACTGCACCCCATTTTACATCTTTAAGTTTCAAAAATCATCCATTTGATCTTATGCTATTGCCCCCAAGCAAACAGCAAAACTTCACATTTTACTGTTTGACTCAATGTTGCTAGAACACACTTAAAATCAAAGTACTTGTTAGCTTGCTTGAAAGCTTATAAGAGAAATAAATGCATATATTTTGAAAGTGGCACATACGCTTCTTGACAGTTAAAAATGGTTAGATTTCTGATTTTTTTTTCATCATTCTGCTTTCAGTTTTAATCAACACATAAATTTTTTTTCGAAGTCATGTATTTTGTCATGAACTCAGTTCACACAAAAACTTTAAGCAAACTACTGAAAATGTAAAATGATGGTCTGACAGCCCAAGAGTTCGGCACTGTTTGCCCAAGAGTTCGGCAACATCGGCACTGTTTGTAAGCACACACAAAATTTCATGTAATATTTGAGGAATATGTCGTGCAACCATGTATCAAATATAAAACCGTCACTTTTTTCATTTTAAAGCAAATGAAAGAACAAGTCACTTCAGTACCAGCAGCAGCATGGAAAAAAAGAGTATTTAAGATAATGTGGAACTAAACTATCCAAGATGTAAAAGGCAAATCAAAAGGATGCTATTTTACTAGGATTTGATAAACAGCATCAAGTGCTAAAATATGGCTATTTCATTTCAATCAAATTTTGAGCATTTTGTATTAATACAATATATTTAGCAAAATAGTATATAAATACTGGTGATGCTTGTTGAATCCAACATTCTCACCATGTGAAGGAGAGCGATTTTATCTAGCAGCAAGAATGACAACCATACCATTTTTCCTGTGGATGATGGAACTGTTAGTGAGCTTCCTAAGCACCACCTGCTGCCAGTACTAACAACTTGTGTATTAATCTGGCAAATGAGCAATTAGGAAAGAAATGCTGGCATATGAAATTTAAGGGCTACTGTTCCAGTCTTGTGCAACTTAGATTCAACACAGTTCAATCGTTAAGCAAAAAAAATCATGGTTGTCTTGTTATTTGAGTGTAATACATGATAGTTCTGGTGAAATCCCAATCTGAAAAAAAATATTATTTTTAACTGCTCTACACAGTGAATGAATAGGACTAATTAAGCACTCACAAGAGTAAAAATCAATCTTTCTCTTAAGTAGGTTAGAATACTGCCACTTAACAATTATGGATGGTTTATTGCTAAAAAGAACAAGTTTAGGCAATAAAAGTGGGTAAATGGTTGTATTTTTGAAAAGAAAAACAGTACCAATATATTCACAAATCATTTTCACTGATTTTGCATGTTAATTTGTGTGCAAACATATTTAGGGCATACTTGTCTGGATTCACAGCACAAGTTTGTTAAAAATTTGTGTAATAATTACCATAACATAGCAATACATGAATAAGCCATTGCTGAAAACATGGAAATAATATAAAAGAAAAAGTAATCAAAAATATTCAGCATCAAAAAGCATAAATGATAAAAAAATCTTAATTATTGTGATTATTAAAAACAACAAGGGTTGACAGAATTACAGCAACATTTCAAAATTTAGTACATGAAAATTCACTTTACAATAAAAATCGAAATTAGGAAAACTTTTCACTACTGCATGTAGAAAATCTGATATTATTAATGCCTTGGTTCAGAAAAATTGATAAAATTCTTGTCCATAGTCAAGCAACAGTGATGCAATTTTCAAAACAAAGGCTGCACTTTTGAAGCAGTGGAAATTTTATGTTTGCACAAGAGCTACGTTCAAAATGCCAGCTGATTATACCTGATTATTACTATTAATCCCATTTGCACTGAATAGCCAAAGGGACAAATTATGAAACAATGAAACTTGCAAGCACAGAAAGAGTTTGCTGTGCTTACACTGGTGGCTTAGTCAGATACACAAGTAAAATCATTAAGTTTGGTTTTGCAGGCTGCATATTCAGAGCTTTTGTCAACTTATTAAATTTTAGTTAGTACTGAGTGGGTTGCAAAAAGCTTTTGTTAAATTTCTGTAGATATCATACCAGTTATGACCCATCCCTCCTGTGCAACTGTGTTGATCATCCAGCAGAGAGCAACCCCTTTCAAAAATGTAACCCAACTAAATTCCTAATAATTTGGCCATCAACTTTAAGCCATGATAGAAAACTATGAAACTATTGAGGGGTGCCTGATGAGGCATCCTGTTAATAGTTTTTTTTGTGTGTCCCAGTGCTTCAACTTTAATTTGCAAATTATTAGGAATTTAGTAACTGTTTATGTTTGCGCCAATAAACTCAACTCAACTCATACAGTTAATATTATGGTTTTATGTGTCATAATGAGTTTTAAATTGCTATTGCACATGACACATTTAAAATACAACATGGTATTGTTTTAGGGAGCAGTGTGATTCAATCAAATCTTCAGACTGTTTTTATCACACAACTGTACAAAACTTCAGAATTTACTCCATTCGAAAAATTAGTTACTTAACTATATAGTCAGAACTGCTGAAGTATTGCTTAGGCATATCAATAATATCTTAATATCCTGAACCATATCTAATTTTTAACTTACCTGAGGCATAACAGTATTTTACAGTGTTTATTTTAAAGAAATGATAGAAGTTCTTTGAAAATATGTTCTGGCTTAATGGAGCTTTCATTTCATTAAGAATATCCCATGTCAATATTTTGAAGTAAGGCGCAAGAGTTCTGATATGAGTCAGTTTTTCTCAAGCATGACATGGCTCTTTTTGTGAAATAGAGCAGTTTGCTAATACTGTGAAATATTTAGGATAGCAAAATATAATTCTGGTGCCAATAACGATAGCTCTTGTTTCAAATGACCATTTGAAACACATTGAAAATGAATCCTGGAAATCGACTGTTGTACCCACGAAATGAACATTTGCAGTTGTATAATTTTTTTTAATGCAGAAGTTTATGCATTCTCAATATTACACACTGACAAATTACTACAAGTAGTTAATTTTTTTTACATTCTAAGCCCATGTTCATGCTTACCTAAAGTAATAGAGAACTAACATTGCATAGTACCATACTAATTGCAAAGTGGTAGGTAAATTTTTAAAGAAAGAACCATATCAGTAGACCATGAAAAGTCAAGGGATGCATTTTTTGAAAATGGACATTGCTTCTCAACATAATGAACATGTAGACAGCATAGTTACAAGCAAACAATTTTTTATTTGTTACAAGTTTCCACAAACTACAAAGAACCCTCATAGAGAGCCACAAGTGACCTGCAAGCTACAATTTGTCTATAAATGCATAATATTTTTGAATCTTATTTTTCCTCAGACAAAAGAATTTCACAAAGTGTGCTCTGTGTAATGCATTAATGTCATGTTCTTAACATAGCAAATGCCAAACAGTTAATGTTGAACCGAAGTTCTACTTGAGTAAAAAAATGAAGTAATATTCTTTTTTCATTGAGTTGTTTTCTCCACTTTATAATAAAACATATATTTTCAAATGTCAATCAAGTTTCAAAACTTCTACGTTAACAACGTAAATTAAATTCTAAGAAAAAAATACAAACTAATAAGGATTTGTAGGTAAATTTTAATTTGCATACTAAAACTTAGTGAAAATTGAAGCTTCTGCAATTTTTAGTTGTACAATAAAAATAAATCAACATTGAAATAACTAGATATTTTTTCAAAGATCTTATCCAGTAAAGAGAATAACAACTTTATTAGTATGTTTAAGTATTTTAATAATAACTGTTCTTATCCAACATACTATTGGGTTCATCAACACCTAAAACCTACAATCAACGTATTTGTTTGAAATGAACTTACTTGTCCAACACCTTTGGAAAGCAATGACAATGGAATGTGTGGGGCAGTCATTTCTAAAGCTTTAAGTCCAAAAACAAACTTAGTTGCTTGCACAACATAATCTAGCAATGATAAAAAATAGTGCTAGCTTATGTAAAAATGTAAGTTCTGAAATTCAAGTATTGCAAATGTCCAGTTTAGCACATTTTAATTTTAAAGCAAATTGAATAACTTTTCAATAATTTATGTTTCTTAAACAACATTGCAAACAAAGCTAGAAAAAAGCATAAGACTCCATATCAACTCTCATGATTAACCATGCATAGACTTATAATACCTTAACAAAACATTTTTTTAAGTGGCATTCAAATGATAAATGTGCTAGTACATTACAAAGGTAAAAAATGATACTATATATTTGTTAAAACCAGCAGTCATGCATGTTAGCTTACAGCTGTTAACTTTTTACATTATATCAGTGGTTCTCAAAGTGGGAGTAAATCACCCTCTGGGGATAATATGCGATTCTTCAGGGGGTGACGTGGAACCAAAACCACTATGTCAATCTGTATTATGAGTGATCACTAAGAAATATTGAGGATAGTAAGGCATAATCGCTACCTTGATTTGGGTAATGGCTCGAACAAGTTTGGGATCCACCACATTATGTCTACTAGCATTTCAGCACATTGACTATAGTAAAAAATGAACTGCTTAGTATCAATGCTTAGAAATTTAAAAAGTAACCAAAATGCATTTGACAATTACGTGATTGTTAAATCCTGGTGCACAGGCCATCTTTTACCCATGAAGCCAAAAACACATCCCCTAAAAATTTGATGAAAATGTCACATGAAAGCAAAAATGAAAACCCTCCTATGTTAAAAATGCCTTACATGGAAAAAAGTTAATGCACTAAGAATAACAACAGGCTGCAAAAAATTTCACTGGCCATAAAAATGAATAGTAAGAACAGGATGCTTGTCGATCACCAATTAAGATGTTATAGACCACTGACTTCATCACACAGTTTTTACACAGCAAATACACTGGCTTTCTCAGAACGCCAAGTAATTTATGTTTTCAAATATAGTGTCAAAACATAAGTAAAATTAGCTATTAAGCTATCTACAAGCAGGCATTTTATCATTAATTGTGCTAGTTCACTTTCTTCCAAACATGCAACATATAACTCCATTCATAAAAGCAAATGTATATAATGATTGCCAAAGTGTTACTACTGAAAATAATCAGAATTGCCGATTCATTTCACATTGAACAATAACCATGCATTAGACTCAAGTATTTTACCCACCCATAAAAACAGAACTTAGCATTTGAGCTGAAAGTAAATTGAATTAATATTCAGATCATTTTGTTTGCTATAGCAAAAACTTGCAATTAGTTCACATCAGGTCAGTCAACCTGAAATAAACTTTTTTTATTCTTTCATAGTGTGCAATAGACTATAGTAATTTGTAAGTACGAGTAATATTTTTAAAAGATCATGTTGAATGTTATTCATGTAAAACATGTTGCTGTAACACTTCAATGTTCTTCAACAAAATAAATTTCAGAAACCTTGCTAAAAACAGGTTCAAGGCTTGCTCCTGATTAAAATATCTCTTTTTTATCTGTGTAACAAATCTAAATAATTGTCTCCTATCAGAGAAATTACATAACCACCAACATAATAAAAAAAAGTTATTGATTCTAATATGCACACATTACCAAATTCCACACATTAACCAAAACTAATACGCACACATTAACCAAGTTGAAATACACATGCACATACTTTATGCACTCTCAAATTGTTCACTATTTTTAAAAGTTTAAGTGGTGCTGAATAACTATTTATTGTTAATCATCACTAAATTTCAGAAATCTAACTGCTGACTACTAGCCTACGCTAACACAAGGAAGTTGAAAGTTCATCATGGTGACATAATCAATGCAAGGATCAGCAAATCTTGATCATTGCAAAATTCAAAACATTGCTTCACGTGAATACATTTCAGAACTTCATCAAAGCATCTAAAACGCTTAAGCTTACAGCCTAATAACTTTACATTTCTTTTCGGCAAATCTCCAATGTCATCCATCAGATGTCTGTGTGTTCAACACTTAACAGATGTTGGGCTAATGAAACTACAGTATATGATCACTGTTATCCATTATGCTTGTTTATAGCGAAAGGATTTAAACCACCAACAAAGACACTTTCTTTTTCCACATGTTTATGGTACACACAGGGAAACACAGGACAAATTTAGACGCCCATGCCTGTGGTCTGTGGAAACATGAAACCAAGGCGCGCGAATGGTACAAAGCGTCCTTTATCGCCATGACGAGCACAATTGTTTGGTGACGTCAGAAGCATCGCACAGCTGATCAACCATAGCAGTGGAGTAAATCAGCCAACTGTGGAATTTCATTTTCAGCAAACCGTAAAGATATTGTAACAATTTGCTTTAGAGTTTTGACCAATAATTAGTTAAACATTTTAATCTCTACTTGCAGTTCAGATAAACCAACTTCATCCGCTAACATGGTCCTAAATTTAGTCTTATCAACCTTATTGCTTTTTTTGTTGGATCGCACGTAATGCTACAGATTTATTTTAATGACAGTTGGCGGCAGGCCGAAGCCTGAATAATGCTTTTTGTCGGGGAAGTTGAGATGAACACTCATGCCCAAGGAGCGCTACGGCGAGTCACTCAGTTTACGAAAAACCTCATTGTTATCGCTTTGCAACAACGCATGGGGATTCAAAAACCTGAACGTTTTGTTCAGCTCATTTATTCCACTGAATCTCCACCCTGCTTCATTAAGAAATCGATCCACAGCTTGTAACTTGCATTGTTTAATTTCTTCGAGAACAGATAGACTTACATCTTTAGTTTGTTCGCCTGGCATTCGCTTCTTCTTTCTGACACGTCGATCCTCGATTGGAATTCCTAGCTCTTCACAAATCTTGAGAGCGTTATCAACTGACTGCATAACAAGAGCATCACGTTCGCCACTCAAGAAGGCTATAACAAATGCTTCATCTTCTGGGCACACTTCTCCAACGGAAAATCTTTTTGCTGCAAATATTTTTGGGCATCATTGGACTCTCTTAGAACCTCCTTCCAGAAGTGTAAATAGGACAGGAAAGAAACATGTTGAAACGCATCTGAAACGTCATGAGCTTGACCTCGTGTGTCAACATTTTCATTTTGATCACAAAGTTCTTCTAATGCATTTACTATTCCATCAATGCCTAAATGTAGCGCTTTCACAGATTCGTAATGTGCACTCCATCGTGTGTCGGTCACTCTCTTAACCACGATAGGTAGGCTACATGCTTAAGTAGAATGTTCCGTCTGTGAGTTGAGACCGAAAAAAGGATTAGGCCTATACCCTTTCCACAGCTGTGAAAATTTTATCAGAGAGTTCGGAAGATCCCATTGCATGAACGCCCGCAAGACTGAGCGAGTGATTTCCACAAGGAACAAATACTGCTTTTGAATTTATCTCCTTTATTCTGTTTTGTATTCCAGAATGGATTCCTGACCTTGTGCAAGCATTGTCATAAGCATAGGCGCAGCCAGAGGGGGGCGAAAGGGGCCATGCCCCCCAAAAAATTTTTAGAAAATATAGTCATTTTATGCTTTGAGAGGCGTTTTTCTAGACAAAATAGTGTTATTCGCCTAAAATCAAACATTTGGTCCCCAAAAAATTTTTGGCACCCCCAAATTTTTGGGCTGGCTACGCCACTGGTCATAAGCTTGACCTCTGCAAATCAACACGTCCAATTCATTTTCATGAAGCTCATTGAGAATAGAATTAGTAATTTCTTCGATCGTTTTCCCGTGCAGTGGTAAGAAATTAAGAAAAGACTCCTTTATCTCAACTTTTACGTATTTTACTACAAAAGCCATCTGGTCAGTATGAGACACATCAGGAGCAGTACCGTCGCCACGGGGGGGTTGGTGGGCTTAGCCCCCCAAACAAAGCTCCAAGCCCCCCCAAATTGAAAAATGAAACACTATAAATCAGTGGAGTTTTTGTCAATTTTTAGAATGTCAAGCCCCCCCGCACAAACGCAAAGCCCCCCTACTGAAAACTTTCTGGCGACGGTTCTGATCAGGAGTACTGTCGAGTAAGATTGAGAAGTATGTTGCTTCCTTTATCTCTATTAGAATATGATTTTTCATATTTTTTTCCAAAAAGTTCTGTTGTATTTTTCGTAGTACACAATACAAACACGAACGGTTCGAACCCAATTGTAGCATGCCTAGGAGAGGCAAGGCGCTCACTAAAGTACCGTGGATGATTGCTAATCAGCAGACGCGAAGGAACGTAGATTAGACAAGGCACGTTCATGCCATCGACGAAGTACGCCGAAATA
>JGI24159J19872_10001517_pt1 | contig 25759 bp, 14 predicted proteins | sample Ectturendosymbi4_FD_19872 | JGI IMG/M metagenome (IMG submission 19872)
AACTCCACACGTCGTTTTGTTCTGCAGCGGTGCTAGACCAATATCATATCAAACCGTGATGCAATTCCCAGTGGGCTAAATCTATAGGCCAGTGTTGTAAAGAAGCTACTACATAGAAGCACAAAATCCATAGACACATGCCTGTCAGTCAAAACTTGTCTTGCTAAGTAAATACTAGGGCGCTGCTAAAGTCGTCATGACACAATATATTTAACATCTTAAGCAAGGCTCTACAGTCATCACCCAACTTTTTAGTAGACGCGCTAGTAGTGTAACCTATTCGCTGAACATCTCAAAAACATGAAGTAACAGTTTAACATAATGGCCTTTAGAACATCGGTAGAAGCGTCGGATTGAATGCATTTTTACTTAAAGGACAGGAACTCCAAGTAAAACCAAAGTCGTATTAGGTACAAAAGCGCAAGAAACACTGAAACTATGTTGAATGTGAATACAACCCGTTTTCATCCTTGGCAAGATCCTGCGCTTCATTCGCTGAATCTAACTCAGTTGTTTTGGGGATCGTCCAACATTATTGCGGTTGATCGGTTTTCGTATTTTTGTTTCCTTACCGGCGCAAAATCATATTTTGTAATGTGCAGTAGACAAGCGTTGTCATGTTAGAGTGTTATTTTATTTACTTTTGAGCCAATGAAGTCGCTTTGCTCTGGCAATGCCTTTAAACGCGTAGATGCGATTGCTCTAAAGCAGAATCTTCCAACCTGGGCGCCGCCAACTCGGTCAGGGATGCCGTGTGATCTCAGTAGTATCAACTAAATGAACAATTGAAAATTTACACAGGGTGTAACAATGGTACTGACTGTGTGATAATGGTGCCGCTACGCCAAAAACAAGAACAAAATTTATCGCCTATTTGCTTGCCATGCACTAAGCAAAATAACGAGGTTGCTGCTGCCTGCAACCGTTGTAGTATTCTTACCAGCGCTAAACAATGCCATCGACTTCAAATAAGCATATTCCTGTGGATCGACTTCCAATTTCTGCAATCGTTCGACAAAATCTTGTAGTTTGCTTATGTGATTGACGACTTGCTCGACACGGGATGCAGAAAGTTTGCCTGCGAAGAAGGCACTTTGATCACCGAACGTCGAGAATACCAACGCCGACCTGCACTGTTTTGACCAAAGCTGCGGTTTTCGAAGGCTCAGCTCTTCACGGATCCGCAAGTATCGTCCGCCAATGGTTGCTGTTAATGCAGCGCGTTTTTATTAGCTATCGAACTTCGGCCGTCGCGTCAGCCTCTCACTTTTCGAGCACATCTCGTCTACTAACCTCACGAGGACCTCTCCCGATCAGGGCGAAGGTCATTGTAACTTAGATGGCGCCACACGTGTTCCATACACGAAACACTTTCGCAATGCGTTTTGGAGAACAGCACCTCGAAACCACTTTCGCCAATATTGACGATTTGACAGTCGGTTTTATCGAAAAGATCAAGCGGAACGTTGTTTTCTATAATGAAAAACCATTCACATAATTGATTTATGCGCTTTCGTTTCTATATGACGTCCTTATATACATTTTTGTTGGGTCCAAAACAGCTAGTTAAAATCGCTTCGGCGGAGCAGCGCACAGGAGTTAGTTTTACATCATACTGAAGCAGACTATGGTCATACAAACAAAGACGAACCCGACATAACACAAAGTCAACCATGATTCACACCGCTGAGGCCACAAACGCTAACGTTACTTGGTGCGGAAAACGACAATTTCTGTATTCAGTGGTTTGTACGTACTTTCCAGTTTATTCAAGCAACGCAAACAAGGTAGATCAACACTATTACCAAATATATAACCTTACGCCCAACAATCAATTCGTTCGTCCATCGCATCAGACGCAGGAAGCGATTAAAATGCCACATCAACAACTCACGTTGCTTTTGCAAGTGTTCCTGTTTTAACCAACACACGCAACCAAAGCGACAATCGACCGCAGCAAAATATTCTAATTTTATTCTATTTATGTTTGCACAGAGCTGCTGCGGAAAGTATGTTGCAGGTGTTTTATGTATAGACGCAAAAAATAAATATAAAATGTTGAAAGCAATATGTTTCGTTTCCACTTCTTCGTATAGTTTTCCGGTTCTCCGTTAACTAATTCTCTTCAACACACTGAGCTTATAAGAGCATCCCAAATTAGAACACTTGACAGATGAGCACGTTTTTGACCTTACCGACTCGTAAAAGACCAACACGACTGGGACGCCACACGTTAGCTCAGACCATGGTTGGTAAACCAGCTCATTACACAAAATTCGTTAAAGTTTAACAGGGGTCAGCGGATATGTCAAGCTGTGGGAAACCCTTTAGAATTTTTTGTTGGATCGCATGCAGTGCGACATATTTATTTATTGACAATTGGCGGCAGGCCCAAGCCTGGATAACGCCTCTAGATCAGTGATTCTCAACGTGGTCCAGGTGGACCACCGGTGGTCCACCTGGAATTTCAATTGTTCCACAGTGGGTTCCATAAATCCTTGATAAAACGTTCCTGAAAATACTAACCCTTACTGTACAATAAATGATGTAAGACCACCTATGTCCAATACAGTTTCGACTAGTTGTTCATGAGGTGTCAGCATAGCAAAGTGGTCCATTGGATATTATATTTTAAAACATGGTCAATGGGTCAAAAAGTTTGAGAACCACTGGTTTAGATGGTTCCCTCCGCACACCGTGCGTCTGGCAAGAAGGCCACAGCACCAATTTACAAAGGTCTTGGTAAGACCCGGCCGAGAGTCGAACTCCAGACCTGCCAGCACGAAGCCGACACTCTTACCACCACGCCACAGGTTTAAGAATTTCACAAGATCACAGGCAACAGAGAAGGCAAGTGACTTCATGGCGCTACTTATTGTTTCTTCGTTAGTCCTACATGACATGCATTTTACAAAACAGGACGCCCGTTTGATCTAAAAGCCACAAGCGCCAAGATCACAACAGTATAGGATACATGTTTCACGAGAAAAGTAGTTGCTATAAGCCAGTTAAACAGACTTCAGTATTGTGAAAAGTTTGGTTTGATAGAAAAGTCGAACAGTAAGTGAAAAAGCAACACACTTCGTGTCTTACACCAAGTCTGGAGAAAACCGAAGCAGGAACCTCGCATCATACCTTGTTCGAAGTTGGTGCGCATATGCTTGAGGATGGTCGCCAAGATTTTATTGAGTTTCATACTTTTCGCGCATTGCGCGATGCCGAGGACGAAAAGCTCGTGCCAGCAATCACGCAACAAGGATGTATGACATTCCGCTCTGGCAAAAACGAAAACAAGTTAAAGAGGCCGCTTCGTTGTTGAGTCGCGTACACCAGCTGTTGACAAAATGATCGTGCCCTTACCCAGTGTTTCTCAACCTTTTTACTTTCATGGCACAGATAACGTTTCGTAAAAGTGCGTGACCCACCACCTTGTTAGTATAGGCCAGGGGTCACCAACGTGGTGCCCGCGGGCACCAAGTCGCCCGCAAGGACTATGTAGGTCGTCCGCGGGCCTGTTATAAAAATAACATTAGCATGATCATGTCTTCACATTAACGAATATCAATACTAAAATAACTGAAGGTAAATTGAACGAAATTTTTATTTTATAAGTTTGTATCAAACTAGTAGCCTTTTGCATTAATCGGTACACAAGAAGTAGCTCGTAGTTTCAAAAAGGTTGGTGACCTCTGGACAGGCAATGCTTTTATACGTACGCATAAACAAACACGCACTATTCTCATGTAGCGAATTTATTCTTGTATGCAATTCAGTGATCATCTCGCTGCTGAACACAATGAATTGTGGTGATTAGATTTCCAACTGTGTTTAACATATTCCTGTTTTAACCCCGAGGCCCACTCGGGGAGGCTATGACCCACAGGTTGAGAAACACTGCTCTAACCGGACAGGATTTTGTAACATGCTGCCTCATCGCCATGAATTAAGAATAACGCAATAGTAGTGGCTGGCTTCAAAAGATTTCTGTCTAAAAATTTATGTTAAAAACCACGTTTTCAGTTTGAGAGTTAACAAAATCATGCAGAAAAAAGCCACCTAGCGTTGTCATTGCTGCAACTAACTGCAGAAATCAGTAACCATAGCAACAGACGGCGATGGCGTGGAGCGTTCCACCCACTTCACGTTGTTCATTACTGCACATCGACTAACAATTTCGACCGGTAAGGACTTCTACTCAGTTCAAAATTCGGGTTTTATTGAAGTGTACGCAACAATTTTCCTTGCACTTGAAGATTTCGAACAATTTGTTTGCTGAAGGAGCGCTTTGTTTTGACATTAGTTTAAAAGTTTTTTGCACAGCAAGTACTCGGCCTTTTCAACCTGTAACTATGCTTGAACAAGACTGAGAAAGAAACGACGCGAACTTCCGCACGTGTTCCGGGTTCGCTGTCTAAATATTTACAGATGCCCTACGTAACACGGTCAACAGTGCCATATTCAATAAAACCGTTTAAAAAAGTCCAAACAACTTTGCGCTAAACAGTACGATAAACTTACGTCGCAATATTTCACCAAGAAGATAGCTGCTTGCCGCGCAAACGCTTTCAAACAAAGTTATCTGGTCGAAATTTCACCGACTTGTTCCAGTTGGCAACAAACCTTGACGCGAAAAATCGACACAAAGACAGGACGAAAGTTGCGAACCTTCGTTTGACAAAGCTTCATGTGCCGAGTAGGAAAAGCTGCACCAGTCCACATGAAGCAAAGTGAGAACGCACTGCATTTTTATCTTACTAACTTTAGCAGTTGGAAGGCGAAAATCGAACGGGCCCACTGCGCGGACAAGAAGAGTAGTCTCGACGCCGATTCACAGATGTAGTGCACGTTGAACGACGCAGACGAAGGGGCTGGCATGTTCAGGTCGAAGTTGAAATTCGACTCTGTCATTAAAGGTCCCTGGGCGCAGAACACAATCACGCTTGAATGTCAACATCACGCAGCGACTGATCAAACTTGCTGTGGGCAAGCTGCCGATTCTTTATGCAAATATACGGCAAGAATAGACCACCAAGATACAGGTTATATAGAGTCGTGCGTTTGGCAAAAAAAACTTATTATTCACTGCGTATTGCCTTACCTCAAAATCAAGGACCAAAGTTTGGGTTTGAACAGGAGAAGATTCCCAAGAATCGTCACGTGACGAACACGCTTTTAAGGTGTCGTTCAAGGAGTCCATCATTCTGAAATTGAACACAGATCTGGTTGGCACGGCAAGCTCAAGCCAGCGGTCCTGTGAACTCTTGAAATTTTACATCAACTGTGAAGCCTGCCATAAATAACCACCAAGATTTTCTATGTAGCCTGTTGGTTGTCGGTAGAAGTAGACGCAGTTCAGACGGTATTTCAACCTGTCTCTCAGCTTAAGTATTTTAATGTACGTCTCATGACATTTCCAGAAATGTGATGTAATTTACATGACAGGCGGCAACCAGCGCATCTCGCTCCCGGTTTAATCCACGACATTTTGCTTCATTAGATTATTTGTGAGGTGCAACGAAACCAAAGCAGCCAATAACAAAAATCCCCTTTCAAAGATGCGATTAGTTTAATTTTACCGCCAGCGTTTGGCGGTGGCAAATTTTCTAAAACAGCAATCGTATTGCACGATGAGGCGACATCAAAACACCGCTATCGAAGACACATAGCAAGATGTTTCTCAACGTATGTCAGAAACAAATTTGGAAAACATAACAATGGATTTGTTTACAGCAGCCTCTTCCTTCACAGAGTATCACCATTATCTCCAATCCCCTGCCAACAAACTTTCTTTCCATTTTCCAAGTATTTTTTATTCCAGGGCATCCACTGCTCTGCTAGTTTTTACTAGTATTTGGTCGAGTTCATATAAAGTTCATTGTAAGGTTTGAGCCTCCGGTGCCAAACATGAGCTCGATGAATAGGGGGGGGATACTAATTCACTGCCGCAAAAAGGAATCGGAGCATAACTACAGTATACGCTGTTTAAGAAAATAACTACACGTATAGAAACCAAAACGAGTTTCAAAACTAAATAAACGCGTTCAGACGCCTGTATGCCGTCGACAACAAATGAAATCGACGAACTGCACAAGAAAAACATGGTTGCGCGATCACGTCACTGCCAAGAATGTGATTCATGCGCTTCAAAAACAACTTGTCGGGCTATTTTTGGTGCTAGTCACGTGCAAGCAGCAAATGCATGGAAACCAATCAAAAGAAAAAGACAATCGTATCGCGCCATTTAACCACGTTCAATATGGCGCGTTTCAGATCCCGGAGGCTATGCGATTCGGAGCCGACATTTCTACCAGCTCTTCGGTCAGGAGTTGATGTTACCACCGTTTTTACTCATAACTGAAACATTCCGTGCCAAGAAATCAACACGTAGAATCTGAAAGGCGACGGATTAATAAACGAGTTATGTATCACAGTACGTAACCTTACGACGGTAACGAAAAACAGATGGTAAAGAAAAGCCGTAAGCAATCAGCAACTTTCTTGCACCACGAATCAACCGCTCAGGTATTTTTGCGCGGAGAAAATGCATTTCCTGAGAAATTTCGACAGGAAAACAGCAACTTTAAATTTCCATTTTCCTTCCTGCGGCTTTGAAGGAAAATGTTGTATTAATCGGCAGCCTAAAACGCTTTCGACCACCGACGTATAAAGATTATGGTTTATGCAGCAGTAAGGGTTCTCTTTTTTGTTCACAACCAAGGTAGTTCCTCACTTTGAAACATCTTCGGTCTTTTCGAAGTTGTTATTCCTTTCTTCGATCAACGTCTGTCGATCTAATTTCCCAGAATCGCACTCGTTCGTTCGGCTCAGATGAGCCATGGTTGACACGACACTGGCCAGCGTGCTCAAGTTGCCCTGTGCGTTGCATACAACACCGGTTAAGTTTTATGGATGGGACATCATTAATTTGTCGACCAAATAACCCTTTTAACCCTTGTCAATGGCATATATGCTCGGTCTCTACAAAAAAACATGGGAAAGCCATCTTTATCGAAACGGAGGCTATAGCACTGACCTGGTTGTTCTTATCCTCAGCATCCATTGCAGAGCTACAGAAAAAAGAAATCAGTAAGTGAAAACGCACGGGTCGAACTTCACAAATTAGCACTGGCCTTTACCTATCAATTGTAGCTTGCGTGATTCGCCCGTGATAAATATTCTTTTCGGACAGAGTACCAATTAGCCTGTGATCTTCTGTATTTTGTTTCTGCATTGGAGAGCGTTCGCACTGAACGGCTGCAAATAATTGGCGCTGGTTAACATGTTCGCGAGACTAATGCATGTGTGCACGGTGAAAAGTGTCAGACATTTTGTGAATCTGACACAAATACAGTTCAGATATGGCTATTCGAGTCGAAAAGATACATCAAATTCTTATCATTCGATGTTTTTTCACGTCATGAAGTACCTTCGACTGCGAAAGTGGCAAAGGTAGCAAAAAATTCTTGAATTAATGTTTTCCAGAAGTTTCGTCAGTTATTCAACTGTTCAGCATGACACAAGCCATGTAAACTATTAAAAACAAGCTTTAGGATATCAATGCTACACATGGAGGAGTCCGTGTAACGGTTGCCTACTCAAACACTACATAACAAGCTTGCAAAAGTCCGAAGACCGTAACAATTAAGTTCTGCGGAAGAATTTTTCTGTTGCGACCTGCTAGTACGGAGCATAAAAGCAGCATTTGAAACCACAATTTAGGAACAGATGCTTTTTTAGAAAGGTAAGTGCTCAGGAATAGTTGCACGAACCCCTCAGTTATAACAGCGATATGAAGAACTTAATTGGAGTCCAAGGGCCTTTAGACAAATACATCTACAACCACCGTACGCACAAGTTGCGCTTGAAATATTGTATCTTCCTGTTTCATCATAAGTAACAATTGGGCGTCTGCAACATAATCGATTTATGGCCGCGTATAAAACCCGTCTACACTAAGAACAAATTCATCAATTTCTCCGAGATTAGAAAACGCACAGCGAAGGCAGGCACCGCGGCAGGAACATGCCTTTAATCAATCATATCAGCTATATTTTGACAACAACCGCCACGTGGGCTAACCAGGTCGCAGCGGGGTTGACCTCAAGCGGATCCTGGTCAAACGTGGCGGTAAAAGTTCACCGAGGAAGATTTAATTACGCGTACCGGAGCCAGGCGTAAGTTCAAGCGACACAAAGCGCGGTTTACGCAAATAAACCGCTCACGGCGGCGAGACGCTCTTGCGGCCGCGTGGCAAGACACATCAAATACAACCTAAATGGGCAACGTGAGGTAGGGGCTGTGTCAGCTCACGTCGACGAGGTGGCGTTAAATGCTTCAGTCGCGGTTGGACTGCCTGGTCGATTGCAAAGAATATGTTCAATGTACAACGATCTTCGTTGGAATTACTGGCACAGTTTTTAAGGTTTACGTTGCGTTATGAGCGTACCTTGCGTTTGCATTGTTTACTCCTGAAAATCAAGGTTCAACTGCTGAAAGTATACATGAGCAGTGCACGCGAAATTTTGTTTGCACGCGGTGAGCAGCAGATACCGGTTTGAATGCAACTGGAGAAAAATCCAAGCAAATGTAACCACAAAGCTTTGAAGGCACATAAAAAATAAGATAACGAGTTTTACCGCTTTTAGAATGAAATAGTTTGAGAAGAAATGGGGAGAAGAAATATTTTCTTAGTTGAATTTTTCGATTGTACTTCTTGCTCGAATGGAAATTGCTTTTATGTTCGTGTAGATAAAAATACATTGAACCAAAAGTAATCACTGCAAAAAATCTTGTGTAAAACTATGACAGCATTGATTATAATACAATGGTTTATAATCATGGAAAAACAACCCTTTTGATCTTGATAAGACCCTCGGTTGAGTGAACTCGCTGCTCAAACGATACGTTTTGCTTTAGGATTTAGACAGTTCCAGCCCACTTACATTCGGACTTCATCCCCATGATAAGGCATTTTTGCAGTCGGCAATACTGGCATCGGTTACGATGTCGTTTATTGACAGAACAGGTTTGGTTGCCTCTGCAGGTGTACGTTAATTTCTTTCTAATGCTTCGCTTGAAGAATCCCTTGCAACCTTCGCAGCTTTTGGCACCGTAGTGACGGCCTGGAGGAAAAAGCAGTGAAAAACTCGCGCGCACGTTCAAAGCAAAACCGCTGCCAGACAATGCAGGAACCCGACGAGTAGAAGTGGAACTTCCAAAAGCAACGGTACTTTGCCACAAGATTGATTGTTAAATTTCTCAAATGATGAAAGCGATCCGCGCTTGTTCAGAGCCTCTCAACGGAGCATGTCTAACTGGTTTCGCGTGCGGGTTCCGATTAGCTGATTACAACGATAGACGCTATTGCAGTGCAGGTCACGTCCGTGAACAAAAAGTGATCGTCACGTTCAACAATCTAATAAACTCCTCGGATTAAACGCAACTGAACGCGTTTTACAAAGCGAGAACACAAAGAAAAGCGTCACAAATTCATTTTGTGCTCATTACTTTGGTTAGGTGTTGCCATGAAATGTATGAACAGCTCGGCAAGATGAGATTCACCTGAAGCTTTACAATTTTAGGAAATCAGTTACTTGTATTAACCAAATATGGAAGGTGACATTGGGTTTCCAACAGATAGAATTTGAAAGATTGATTTGCACAACCCTTTCCATCATAAGTTCAATATTTCGTAATGAAGCACTTCAGTTTATTGTTAATGTAAAAGCTTCTCGGAATATTTCGAAATTAAAAGCATACGCAAAACCAACTTCAAATGAACGAAACGTGCGTAAAGATAACACAGGAAGATCTTTCGAAAATAGGATTTTTATTACAGACCGTTTGCATCGAACTTGCTGGAACAGAATTTTCAAAACGATCGCTCCAAATACCTGAGGCACGATCGCCGCAAACGACGCACAAGTCTCTCCCAATGTCTATCTGATCCTCCTGCTGCTTTGCAAAAACTTCCATCGCTGCAATAGGCAGAGGGTGATGGCCATGACCGGCCATCGCGTTGCTCCCTCGCGTGCTAACGATGAAGGACGACGTAGCTGGACCAGCCACAGAAGCAATCTGAAACAATTCAGTGGTTCGTCAGTTAGTTGACCCACAACTTGGTCGACAGTGTCACCAACATGGTCTCGGGCACAGTTTCCAGCATAACTAGTTTCGCGCGACTGCAAGAACTTCGCTGTCACGATTCTCGCCAAGCTATATCTGCTTACTGCGAAGAGTCACCACCGCAGGGGAAGCTGCAAGTGAAATGCCAAACGAAGAATGATCTCACCAGGCACACTGTGGCCATGCGACACAGCAGTAACTGAAACTGCCCTATTAAGCGTAATTACAAGATCAGCACCGTAGTGCGTGATCGCGAAGCTTTCACCGACTGGACCCAACAAAGCAGCATTAATCAGTCATTACCAGTGGCAAACGCGATGAGCAAATGCAGAGACGAACGAACCTTCAAACAATTGTCTTTGATACGATAGCATGTACAAAAAATTTGACGAAAATGGCGGCCAGCTCCGGTGCCAAGTACTTATGAAAATAAAATAATGACAAACGCGAAAAATTGCAAAATAACAGTTCAAAAGTGGTCAATGCAGCAAGATCATATTGTATAGGGGTATACGCTGTAATGTTAAAATTTACACAACTAGTTTCAAATAACCCAACAAAGCACACTCATGCTTTTAAAAAATCCAGTCCAGTGCGAGAACTCTGGGTCAGCTGCACGCTAGCAGTTGATAGCTTACACAAACACCACGTAGACGGTACGTTACCAAAAAACTGCGATAACGCAATTGTTATCTAAGTAAATTTCTGCACATCACAAGTAAGTTCAGGTTAGGCTGTAGGACTTATTTGAGTTATTTAAGTACTGCAGTAGTTTAATTGGAGATAAGGTACCGAATCGCACAGTGTTTCGTTACGGAATATAGAGATGGGCCAGGCGTTTGGCAGAAAACGCAACGCAACCAAGCGTAAACCAATCAGTATTTTTGTCGGGTTTCGTCATTCAGCTCTTCGACAAGCCTAAGGCAAAATGTGGCGTAGGTATCCACAAAGTAAAAAATTTCTGGAATGGGGTTTTGAAGGCTCGAGGTTCATCCCAAATACTCAAACGGTTTAGTTTCAGAAAGACAACCGAGCAAAGGCTGAAAACATCCCTCGAAAATCAAAGAACTTTGAAATCCAAGCGGATAAGCTGATTGATAGGCTACTACTGTTGAAGTCTCAGGTGACAAGCACGTTGAAATTCATATAAAGTTCAACGGACATCGCTGGTTCACGTGGCTAAGAAACACAACGGGTCGAATGACATTCCGCTGATAAAATACTAAAATTAAAGCAGTCACAACAAGGTAAGTGGACGAAGCCCAATCTGACAAGGCTCTTCATATGGCGAATAGATAGTGGTATCGAAATCTGGAGTCAGCGAATCTGTTCCACACCACTTTTCAAAAACGTTTAAACACGGCATAAAGTAGAAGTTTTTGTTTAAAGCAGTACGTACGAATTGCGTTTTGAAAAATCGGCTTTATTTGAGTCACAATTTCATGATTAAAGGCTTGGTTTTGATCATGTGGCACATGACCGGCTACAAGCAAATCTCGCTTAAAAATAGGTTGGATTGGGCGACGGAAATGGTGGCAGTTAGCAAACAAATTTTCACTCAATCTCACGTGCAGCAGGCCCTTGCTTTGCAGTTCCAATAATTTTTCGTGGGTCAGTTGGTCGATCGTCATCACTTGATTGTTGACCAACTGAGGTCCGCCTACAGTTGGAAGATTGTTGTTGTGGTGAGGCGACGCTGAAGAAACAACCATCTCCGTGACATGATCTTGAACAGGCATGGCGCGTGTCACGACCATCGACGCCGCTGTAAGAAATATTAATTTTCGTCACAGAACCGTAAAAATAATACATGTCTGGGTGAACATCAATGATAATATGGTCGTTTTTGCTGTTTTTTTCGAAGTTACTTTAAGTTCAACAGCATAGGCACTGAATTTCTCCATCACTTTATCGACCATGGAATTCGACGTTCGTGGTGTAAAAAAAAGAAATCGCAGACTGCTTGCTATGTGGAGCTGACATGTTGGGAAAAAAAGTTAATACCATCACACAGCATTTGGACACAACTTTCATCGTAACTTGTCTTCACGAAGGTCGACGCAGTCAAACATATCAGCAATTTTTACAAAATAGGAAATCGATTTCACGTAGCTTTACGTGTCCTCAGGCCCGAATTGAATAAAATGTTAAGATAGTTGTTGCGGTGAACGACCCTGAAGAACAAACATCTCCGTGACGTGATCCTGAACATGTATGGCGCGTGTAATTACCATCGAACCCGCTGCAAGATGCATGTATTTTAGGATAAAATTTCAAGAAAGAGGATACGTAAAGTTACGTGAAGTCGTTTTCCTATTTAATACAAAAAAATTTGCTGATAGATTCGTCTGCATTGTCTGTGCAGAGACTAGTTTCTTGAAAAGAGATATGTACAAGTCTGAATCATCGTAAGCAGAGCCATTCGCCTGATTCCTCGATGCAGAAAACTTGAGAGCTTTTCATTAACAGCTTTCATCGGTATATTTGTAGGACAAAATTCCAAACATTTCTGCAGAAAGTATGGACCGCGTACGAAACGACGGTCAGATTTCAGAACTATTGGAATTTACCTTGAAAAAGCAATATACACAGCGTCAGGTGGTCAGTGGGAAAACTATTCTTTGAAAAGATTGCTTGTACAACGATGCTAGCGGTGGAAAGCTGAGATATTTGACAACAAGAATTACGAACTAATCAATTAACAACCCACGTGAATCATCAGACAACGGAAGAGGTTCGAGAACAGCTGCTTCTGCCGCATGGACTTTAGGACTGCTGCTTCGACTCCACTGGTTTTCGTTATCAGGTCTTACCAAATACATCTTCTCCTCGAGATCAGGCTGCACAGTAAATGTGAAATGATAGTTATACGAGAACATGTAGAAAGGACTAAAATAGCAGCATACAAAGGTTAACCGCGCTGACAAGTGACGTTGGCTTCAATTCAATCTGCTCTCTAAAACCGACATTGCTCAGACAAGCTTCTGATAACCTCAGTAATTTTGTAATCAAAACTAAGCAAAATGCCTCATTTAGAGTTAAGAAACTTTTATAGCCCTCTCCATTAATTTTGTGATTCAAGTACAAGATCATGTCATGAAATTCCATCACAAATATCAGCAGCTGAATTACAAACACATCTAACGTAATATGCAAAATCCACACACTCATAGTTTGTTTGGGACAGTGCATAGTACTTCTGCTCTGGGGTTGAACTGATACATGACAATCCTTTCTTTTACGAAAACACAACAGAGTAACACAAACCTTACACGAGCAATGAATCTTAACGTTTCAAATTTAATTTCCTGAAGAAAATCGTTCAATATTTATTAGCAACTCCGTCTGGTTATATGAGATAAATATGCAATAGCAGTCTTAAATTCAACCCATAGTTTAATCATCCCCTCGGCAGCCTGGTTGAAGCATCAAACGTATTGACTTACTGACTGACCCTAGAATGACGACTTGTGTGGTATTGATGGCATTACAAAAAACGGCAGACAAAAAATGTCCAGAGCCATATTTTGCGGTTACGGAATGTAAATGTACGCCTTACTTTTTTCAACCTTAGTTTTTACTGAAACGCTGAAGAACCACCAAGCATATGAATAACCACACATTAAACGCAACAGTAAGCGTGAAAGCATGGTGTCACTTGAACGTCGTATTAAAAAAATTAAAGGTACATTTTTGCAGGTTTTTGAAGTTTATTCCCACTGCGACGGTCATCATAATATTTCAGAGATTGAACAACTGCGAACAAGTTCTGCAGTAGCAACTGCACCGATAAAGAAAATGTGCCTCATGAACTTCAGTAACACAGGTGTCCTGCAATTAAATGTTTTATGTCCAGCAGATTACAGAACTGTAACTACGACCCGGCGAGAGCTCGAATTACCGAAGGTAACACAGCTTCGTGCGAAATCGCATGGAAAAGCTGAACCATCAGGTCGGTCTAACGTATTTCAAAGGAGATGCACTAATAAAATACTGATTTTGATGCGGTTTTTGGAAATCCTGCTACAGCCGTAACACGGTTTCATTTCTGTAATCCAATCATGCGAACTGATTGATGAAAGAAAGCGGCTGTGACTACAAGAGCGTGTTTGGATGCTAGTGAAAGCACATATTCATTCAACTTCACACTTTTTGGAAAGAATTGACCAGACGTAGAAGCAAAAGATTTGGATAGACTTTACGAACACATTTAACTATCCACATAAAAAAAACAAAAGAAGTAAGTGGGCAAACAAGATTAATCAACAAACTTTAAGGGTATCACAGCCGAAACCAAAAGCTTGGTTGTAACTCTACCTCAGATGCCATAGAAAGGCGCCTGTCCTCTTTATTGCTGTGCGCTTCCGAAATGATCTGCAAATTATGACCCAATGTTCCAGCCACCCTGTAACCGATAATATGCATTCATGTCAAAGTAAGGCAAAAGGTGCATCAGGGCAATTTAATGTTAATTATAAGTTGGAGCAATTACTAGGCATCATTTGGCAGAGGGAATCACAAAACTGTCAAAAGCAACAAAACATAAGCACTTGTACAAATGTATTAAAACACACATCTAGTGTTTTAACCTTGCAGCACCATTGCGATGTCGCAGTCCATGCCATAACTTCATACGTTTTATGTGCAGCGCAGGTATACCCCCACCAGTATTAAAAACAAGTGACATTCAGCGGAACAGCAGAAGTATCTCATTAAACTTAAGTTCGTCACCGCCTACAAGAGTCTGGTTAAAAATAAGACGCACAACCCTGTTAGCTCTATTGCCTACTACTCACTTCCTGACAAACACAAAGAATGAGTAAACGCTTACACGCCAGACAACCTCGCTAGCTAATAATATTCCACCTACGATTCCTTATTCTGAAACAGGATGGAGAACCATTAATAAGTCATGTTGCGACCACCAACTATGCTCACAAACCATTCGCTTGACCTTTGCGAAGCCTATTGTTAACCTGGCGAGCTGCGCGCGGCAGGAGTTAAACCAACGAAAATCAATACTAATGCGACTAGCCGCAGTGCTTACATCACGACGGCGACCTCTTTTTTCTCTCGGCACAGCGGGTAACCTTTCACCTACCCTTTCGGGCTAAGTGCACGAAGGAGGAACGGCGGCGGAAAAACAAACATGCAAAACTAGTGAACAACACCTCAAACATACATGGATTCTCACAAACTAGTGGAAATTAGTTCAGGCGATGGATCAAAACAAGCAAACTGCGCCGTACTTCATAGCCAAGTGAGAAAGCACGCTTTCAGTGTAAAAAACATGTTTCATCTGCTTGTAGAGCTGAAGCAGGATTCAACCCCAACGATCTGCGCGACCTTCTGAACTTGTACGAGCACGGGTTCTAGCCGGTGCTGTTGACATCCACGGTCGCGTTGGGCGTTTACTGTCGAACGCAGTGACATAACACGCGCGCCACTCACGTTATGCGCGTGCAACGGATAGACGGCAAGTGACCGGGTTGACCTCGCGGCTCAATCCAATCTAGCCGGCGGCCGTTTGCGTTTTTCAGCAGGCTGTTCCGCAATCCGCAACACAAGACTTCAAGCCGATCGTGCGTGGTGGGTAGAACTCTCATTATGTGAGAACAATCGGAGTTAACAGAGCTGGGCTAGGTGATTTTTGATTTCTTCATCGGAGAACGCAGAAATTACATCGATGACCAGTGACAAACGAGTACATGACGTCATAGCATAAATTAACGAAAGAACTCAGTGAACAATACGAATTACGTGAGCTTCCACAGACAATGCCGATTACAACTCTATTTAAAGCGAAACGCCCTCAAACTTCTCATTCTATTCTGTTACATTTTTTCTGCTGATTTTATTGTCGTTTCTACCTTTTGATAAATGTGTCGTTTGCTAATGGCGTTCACGTTGTCTTGAAAGAACTTTCACTCAGTACTTAGTGAAACATTGCTTTGCGGAATCCGAAAACCAAGTTATAACTTCTCAAGGCAGCAGATACCAGATAACGAACTTTCGTTTAAGGTGATAGCTCAGGGTTTATGCAGCCATGACACGCAGGCGTTTTGAAAAACAAGTATACTGCCGTCACCCGTGAAATGCTCAAAAGTACTATCGCTGGAAAACACACATCTGTGAAGGATGTACACAAACCGTAAGGGCAGATATAAATATTAACGATAGCAATTCATGGCGCATGTCAGCACCAGCGATCCTGGCTAACGTGGAATCCTTCAAACGTTTTCATAAACGAAAAAATTGTCTAACTTCCGCATGCATGCTTAAGATTATTTCAAACGTCAAAAGGTATTGCAAAAAAATTGAATTGCATTTTGACTACTCTAGCCTACACTTCAAATACACACCATGGATGTAATGGTTACCAAGTCCAACACAGTTGCATTTAAGAATAAACTAACGCACAGGTACATTCATGGGCAGTTTTTCCGTAAAAAGATCGTTCGAACCCAACAAAATATCATTCCCTTAACAAAAATACTAATAGCTGCATGACTGTGTTGCGACTGTAAAATCCTGGATGTCCGAGAGTTTGCAGAAAGTACTTATGCAGGCTTAACCTCAGCGCATTTTTAATTCTTACGCACCTTTCACCGTCTGGGGCGAGAAAAGAAAAAGCAGTATTTTAAAACTAGCAGCGACTGAATCTAAAAATCAAACGAGGATCAGAATTCGATCGAAGAGAGTGTTTTTTGTCGCGGAATAGACCATCACATTACGATGAAACGACGCTGTCTCGGAACTAAAGTTTCCGCAGGCTGTGCTCGCATGACAGATCTGCAGGAAACCGAAACAATAACGACAGAGTTCAGCACCAGATAGATAACAACGTTAAGTGGACAACAGCATATGCAGATACTGGTTGCTTCAAGCATGCTCGTATCAAAAAGGGAACTTCTATTTCGATCCTCTTGGCACATCACCAGCGCTTATTCACCAAGAAAAAAGGCACCAACCACAGCGATCGATTTCATACCTGCGGAAAACAGAAAATGACACGGATTCGCTCAAATTCTATGAACATCATATCAACCGCCTAACCGCATTAGCAAAAGCCGATTAAGTTCAAAAGACCAACAGCAACTCCTAGGCATCGCTAACTTCAAAAAGCTACAGCATCGTGGCTTAAGCGAGAAAGTGGTGGCGCATAGTGACGTCGCTTAGGTTCCAGACACCGATCTGGCATTGACACAAGGGCATTATGTGAACTTATGGACGCTTAGAATTTAATTGCTACATTTGTACGGCCCACCGTCACCTCGTGTGCGACGCGCTTGTTTATTCGTAATAGACTTTGCAACAACAAAGTTTGAGGTTGCTTCCAGCGGGTGAAAAGTCAGCTAGAACAACAAACAGTTGAAGCCACGGGCCACCGTTCAATCTACTCTGTTAATAAACATGATACTGTCGGAAACCTGGTATCTCTATTTAAAACGTAGACCGTGAACACACAACAAATAAAAAATTAACATTCTGTGCATCCGGGCAGCATTTTCTAATGCACCAAAAAGGACGTCACGAAAAGTGCATTAAATCTCTTTCACGCACAGCAAATGGTGATTTACAACAACACTACTCTCGAATGCTGCAAGCAATGCAAAAAATAATCGCATTTCAATATTAGCACTGTTAATGCTCGTGTGCAAACTGTTTCGGCAATGCTAGGCAACATGTCTAAACCAGGGGTTCCCAACCTTTTTACGATCTCGTACCACTTGGGCACCCCGTATTGTCAACGCATACTACTTCGTCCAGGACAATTAATTTGATCGAGTCTTAGTTTATTCAGAAGAATAATATACATTAAAATAACAATAAAAGACCACAACTAAATTTAATGAGATTTTTGTTTTTTTTAACTTCCACCAGTTGGTCGATGCGTGGCGCAACTTTGCTAACAGCGCATCTAAAGTCACAATGTTACGAAACAATAGTAACAACAGGCTACAGGAACATTTATTTATTTAGAAACAAAGCCCGATACGTAAACTAGAAATCTGTGAATCCAGGTTTTTGTGAAAAATGGAAGTTACTCGCGTACCACCTGGAAGACCTTCGCGTACCACAGGTTGGGAACCCCTTGTCTAAGCAAACAAATTTAATTGCAAGTGCGACAACCCAGCTTTTTTCACCGTCTCTGCCACGTTTAACATTTTCTTGAAAAAAGAAGAAACTATGTCGACCTACTTTACGAACACACAGACTTTGGTGTTTCCAGAAATTGCTTTTGGGTACATAACCGCAAGAACACAAAAAAAGTTTATTAGCATTATTGCAATCAAAACCCGAAGCGGAGAGTTTTTGCAAAAGGACTTCGAATGCACATATTCTGTCTGGAAGTCCGTTGCTCGAGACCGCGTTGTTTTTAATGTTCGTCCCTAGCTGTAAAGAACCAAAGTTCAGTTTGGGGTGACTAGGCAACAACAATGGCTGAGAGGAATCTGCAAATGCCAAAACGTTTTGAAGTTGAACGCTGAAAGCGTATACAACGTAAATAATGTTGACCATGACGTAACAAAAAATGTGACCAATGAAACACAGCATCTGCATCAAACGACATGTTTTCCAGACTTCGATGAGCTTTTAACACGTTTGCTACATTATGCTGTGGATACTGATGAGCAAATATGAGCGACACTGACCAAGATAAATCTGTACTACATGTACATCAATAACTTGTTTTCAATGTCATTCAAAAGCTTTACCGTAAATACCGCAATAAGAAAATCGCAAAAAAATACGTGAAACAACGTTTCCTTATTATCCACGAGTACATTTAGCATTATCCAGGAAAATGGTCTTACAGTTACACGCTACAGTGTAGTGTTTAAGCGTAAGCCATCGTCTGTCGTAAAGCCCACTCTAACGTCATCGCTGTGTCCAAGAAGGATAGTCACGATAGGATACATAACAGGAAACATTAAAATGGCCTGCAGTGCATATGTAGAGTAGGCCACATAACACGCAAATTGCAAGCCAGAAGCAGAACTACTTTCACTGCAGTTGATGCTATTATTTTCTTGACCAATTTTGGTCACAACGTTACGTTATGCAGGAAAAGAACACTGGTTGAAGTCACGAGAAATCACAAGGCCTCCTAAATTTCTGAAACGACGCACCGTGCAAGTCAATTCGCCAGCGACACCATCACGTATCCTATGATGCGGCCCAGCCACACACAAGGGCGTACGCAAGGGGGGTTGAGGTTAAACCCCCCTTGAGCTTGATATTTGACAATAACTTTATTACCTGCACAAAGGAGATTAATTGTTTTCGCATACTTTTTGCTTGTTAATTTGTCGACTTAATGCAAATACCACGGAATAAATTTGCATGAAATTTCAAGGAACATTGTATATGGGTCAAAAAGTAATAATTAGGGTTTGGTGGGAATCTGGGTTATCGTCTGCTTCCGGCAACCATCTCACCACTTTTTGCAGACCCTCCGTCCACCAAGGCGTACGCAAGGGAGGGGTTTTAGGGTTAAAACCCCTCTCTTGAGTTCGATATGTCACAAAAATTTGATTACCTGCGCAAAGGACAATAATTGTATTCGCATACTGTTTGCTTGTTAATTTGTCGACTTAATGCAAAAATTGCAGTTGTAAATTGCTCTGATGTAGTGATGAATGTGTTTTACTCCCCTGTTTTAACACTTAGCCTGATATTTTTGCAGTTATGAACTGTGTGTCGTAGTGTTGAGTGTATTTTCCTCCGATATCGTAACTTGGAGTGCTGATAGTTTATGCAATAACACATAAAATAAGGAGAGTGCGTGTGGAAGAATATGCATATTCTGTCAAGAAACTTAGCCAAAACGTTGGTTTAGAAACATGAATATGACGTCCAATTTTGACGTCACAAATAGCGCACACCAAATACAAATGACCACCACATGCCACTGAATGAACCTCCCCATGAAAATTTTCTGCGTACGCCACTGGTCACACATACGCACTATATTTGACTAAACTTCGAAAAACATTCGCTGCAAAAATAAAACTCACCAAGGTCATATTTGGTCCTTTCTAGACAAGGGGCAGATGGGTCCAATTAGTCTCGTAGTGCGCGTAAAACTATGCTCGGCAACTGCGGTCATGGAGGAAACGATACGCAAATAGATGAGAGCAGCCCACTGCCGATTTTCGCGCCTCACTTTGCGCGGAATTTAGGAAGCGGCAACAATCGCAAGCGTTTTCTATAAAAAGTTCGACCTGAATTTGAACTTTTGAACTGTGCCGTAAACGGCATGAAAAGCGCAAACGGCCCTTGGAGAAAAGTAAAGAGCTTTAACGATCGTGTTTGATAATGCGAAATAATGACCTGACTAGTGCTTGAAGTGTTTTGTAACGCTGGTCAACACCTGCAAAAGTCAAGGCAGCAGCCAATTGCCTCTGCAACCTTCATCAGGGTACAAGTATTGGTACAACACAAATAATTTGAACCTGAAAAGGCTGTCGCGTAATTAATATTGAATGTCTTGGTCCAAACACAGGTCAGCACTTTAGTTGGTAACAACTACAGCATTTTTTGTTTGTAATTTGCAACGGCTGCTATGCTAGCTTTTTTCAAACGCAGATGCAACGTGTTTTTTAACCCAGATAAAATCCATTTGAGTTCAACCACAGACCATCATGTTTATTGAAGGAAAAATACTAGGTAACAAACTCTGTAAAAAGCGGAAACGAGAAGCTGTAAAAAAGTGGTTTTGGTGCTATTCGCATTACCCAAAAAGCTCCATGTCCGTGATACACTTTTCAGTGTGCACTTGTTTAAATTTGCGCAGAGGTTTTCAAGGAATCAGTGTTTTGATTCATGTATATAACGTCGTCCATATTAAGTTCACATTCAAAACAACTCAAGCCTTAATCATGAAGCAACACTCTTCTGGTGATGAACGTGGTCCCGTCACAATACGCCAAGTCACCCAAAACGGATACGTTATTGTCCGAGACAAGCATTTTACATGCAAGCTTAAATGTCTGTAATGTATTAAATCAAAAACGTAACCTGGAGTAAAGGTACAGGTCTGTGAAAAGTTCATCGCGAAGTGAATATTATCGTGTACACTTCAGAAATATAAGCCATTACTTTGGTCACAAGACAGATCGGAAAAAAGTTTGAAAATATATCATTTCGTGTTCTACTCCTGCAGAAAATCCTTTGAACTGGGTCTGACCTGCTTTCACATTGAATGTGAAGAGTGTAAACGCGCATATAAGTAATAAGAACGTTAATGCAGCACGTTAACCTCTGCATCCCAGCAACGTGTGTTTAGCCTTTGTTATATTCGCATGCCGAACCAAGGGCACGACCAGTATTTTTCATCGGAATTTAAAGATTGTCAAAAGAGGTAAACCACTCCGAACTTCTTTCGTTACATTTGCTCTATGCGGCGAACGTCCGATTTGCTTCTTGCGCAATAACGTCATTGATTGCACCCAGATCCAGTGCAAAATGTTCCATGTAGTGCCTTACGCTGTCACCTAGCACTTGTCATATTGATCATGTCTTTTCATGATGCCTAGGTTTTTACGGTTTTCTACTCGTCGAAATTAACACGAGTATGTGACATCGCATGACAATGCTGAAGGAGAATTAACACGACTGACGACATAATTGTCATTATTGCAAATCATTTGTTACGGCACAGTGGTTGTTGTTGGGTTTGAATGCCCACTCACCATTTTTTCAAGTGATCCTGAAAACTAATCAGTCAAACAGAAACTGTGATCTTGTTTTATAAAAGCTACATTTCCTGCTGAGTGCTGATGCAATAGCACATTGCTGTGGGGCTAGCGAATTAGGACTTGACGAGATGCAAAACGCAATAGGACGTAGCAAGATGCAAAATTATGCCAAACACTGTTAAGAATGTATGGTATAAAAACTTCACTTCTTTAACAAATTGGAAGCAAAGTTTTTTCTCGTCCCAAGCCCTCTGAGAGAAATTTTACCGGGAGGTACGAAGATCGATACCGGGCCCCCTAGCTTCTGGGGTCCTTGTCAAAACGTATATTGCTTGTACGCATACTGTAGTAATCAGAATAACAGTTACCATGCTAAGATTCACAAACAGATTAGATGATATACTGGCAACTAGCTTATACTAGTGACAGTTTTTTTTAAGGAAAATGTTAGGAGCCCGGTATGGATCTGTAGGGACCCGATTTCTCTGATTCTAGGGACCCGATTTTCTCTGATTTTAGGGACCCGATGGTAATTTTCTCAGATTCTAGGGACCCGATTTGAAATTCTAGGGACCTTAAAACGCCTTAAAAAACCCTGCTAGTAACAAAAATTACTATCAGCTTCGTATGATTCAATAAGGCGGTACTCAACAAAATATAGTGTAAGTAATAACCATAGCTTTATACTGTATATATTATGCTGTTAAACAAAATCCCCAAAACACATTCAATTTTGCTTAGTATAGGCGAAGTAAAAACTGAATTTTTTAAAAAGTAGCAAGCGAGGATTTATTGCTTTTCAAGATGGTCGCCATTTAAAATTATTTTAACAAATTCTGGTCTGAATCACGCGTGAGACTTATTTTCACACTTCCATTACTATAACGATGTTATTAGCAGAGTTCGGGAGAATATGCGTTCATGCTTTTTATTGTGTTTTTATGCCCTGGGATTGAGAAATTGGCCTACCGTATATTTATGGGTGCTTAATCAGGCTCCTTGCAGGTGCTGAGCACCTATATTGTGGTCATAACATAACTGCTGCAGTTAAGTACATCCCTCCGCTGAGCCATTTAAAGTGGCTAACAAATTATAACGAATACATTTCCTGCAGAGGAAGCAACGTTGCCAAAGCTTTACCACTCGCTGTGAAGATCGCGAAGTTAGTGCGCCATATTTACACACCAAAGCGGCGGTGCTTTTTCTCATCTTGTCATACATACCGAATTTTTATTTCTGTAACGTTGCTAACCCCGAGCTTCTTGATCGTGCATCTGGTCGCAAGCGTGTTAATATCACCAAAGGACAGAAAACAATTCGTTACACCTTATCGTGGTTGTATGACATTACAATTGATGTTAAGTAATCTATGTTAACTGCTGTAGCAAACACAAGTTATAATTGCAGTGCTAATTGTCACAATTACGTGAAACAACCCTGCTTGTGTTCATGCAATAATCACGAAATTGTGTGAACTGTCAGTAAGAGCACGTCGCAAAACGGTAGAACGCTGAATTTAAATGATGCTGACTGTTGTGTATCACACAGATTTGGCAACTCGGACAAGTGGCTACTTTTTCCTGGAATTTGACGGGCCTATGTACGACGCATCATCTGGCAATAAAATGCGGCGCTGGTTTTTGTTAAATATCTGGGTTTCTGTGAGATGCGACAGCGCTTCTTACAAGCGGCTCAATTCAGTTTTGCTGCGTGGAATCGATGAACGATACGCTATACATAAACTATGCTGTATAGTAGTTTCAAAATTACTTGGTGTGTATGACCTATAGTCACAAAATATTACGACATAAAGGAAGATGACAACAAAAAGATACTGGTCTAAAAAGAAGCTAGTAGCGGTGCCCTAACTTTATGTATTGGCGTAGTATTTTTTTGTTTCGTATGGTGTTCTCGTACCACCTCCATTTAGAAAACTCCAGAACTTACGAACAAACAATAAAAGGCGCGGACGTTTAGTGAATACCATTGAAAGGGACACCAGCCAGAGGTTGAAACCTTCAAACTTAAATTAAAACAAAAAATATTAACAAAAAAAAAACACAACACAAATAAAGTGGATGAAGTTGTCTTTTCTCGACTAGTTGGTCAATGCGAGGAATCACTTCGCTGACAGCGCATCAGGAATCATGCTCAGGCGCAGTGAGGCGGTTCTTACTTTCGACTTCATAGTCATCATAGCTGAGAACCCCTGTTTGAATGCCTTAAAAACAGTTCTAAATTCAAACATTTTGAGAGCATATTATTTTGTGGAAAATATTTCAAATGAAATATCAATTTTAAGACTACTTAGCAACTTTCTTGCACACAATCGCATGAAACTTAACACCAGCGATGCCATTTTAGCTTATTTGCTGCTAAATCTTGAAGGATTTTCTAACTTTTAGGTGTAAAATTTTCAATCTAGCAGTTGGCTGATTTTCTAGCAGGATTTTAAAAACCGTTTGGCAGTTTTAGCAGGTAACAAATTCCTGACAAAAAAAATTGTTTGAACACTTTTTCGAGATGAAAACTTGCATACCTTGCTCATCAAAAAATAGTTTATCTTTTTTGTGACGCTTTAAATTGGGCAACACCACCAGGACCAGGCATAACCAGCTGCCTTCAATCATTTGGAATCTTTATTATTAGGCAACGGAGCTGCTTGAAGCAGATAGTTGCGTCATAATATCAAGAAAACAACGGCTTAGTGAAGCTTAAAAGATTTGCTTCTGTGCTTAGTGAGCGCATTAGGTTGAAAGACTACATTGGTAGAATATATTTTTTATAACCCCACGACACATATATTTGCAAATGGTTCAGTTACGCCGGTGAACTTTGGAATGTCAGGTGAAAAAACTCCTTTGTACACGAAGTTATACTCACAAAAGTTTCGACATATACGGTTGCAAGAATCAGAATTAAAAAGTCGGCTTGGTGCCTACTGCCTATTCTTGTTGATTCCAGAAAACTCTATTCTAAAGTTTGCAATAATAGCGAAACACTGCGAACCTAAAGGCATGCTGGAAGCAAAAAGTACGCCGTTAAGGCTAAGGAACGTTTTGCGTACTCCCAAATGCAAATAACACAAAGTTTTGAGTTACAAAGGCCAGACTTAGAAAGTTGTGGGGCTGAAGCTAAGCTCAGTCTGCCTTTGTCTATCACTGAGCCTTGTTCTATAAACACATGCGAACCTTTGAAAGAGATTGTCAAAAACTGTCTGTCATACAAAAAAGTTGGTAAACTGTAGTTGCATTGCTCAAAATGTCGAAGGAATAAAAATTGTGGGCTGAAAAGTGTGGTGGCCAAGACTGACAGTTTCTACTCTTGTCCACTGATACTGAGTGCAAGATCAAAAATTCGCATATAGCTTTACAAGTTTATTTTAATCACCTCAAAACTAGCAGATTTTTTGGCAGAATTTCACTAGTTTCAGCAGAGTTTAGCTGAAAATTTGTGACAAGATTTTTAGCAGAATCTAGCGGTTTTCATGACACCATTTAGCAGATTTAGGTGACAACCATCTGGCAACACTGCTTAGCACTTAAAACAGTACATGATTGCATTTATTCTGCATAATGAGAATTATGCGCTCTGTGTTTAGAACACATAAATCAATTTGTGGTTTAATTTGAAAGACAACCTGAAGATCTTCTACTTCTAGTCTTGATCAGTAAGCGTTTTTAATGTATTCTTGTATCACTCATTACTAGTACGCAATAGGGAAGTATAACATTGTANTGTGATGTCAAATTAGGAGAACTGAAATCAAATGCAACAGTAGCCTACTTATCTCATTTAGAANCAACAAATCTCACTATCTGTCTTATCAAGCAATCTTATTAAAAAAAATGGAAAGGAATTTTGGAATTAGANGCATACCACTGATTTTAATGAAAAGCTACTTGACAAATCGTAGACAGTTCACGTTT
>JGI24159J19872_10001518_pt1 | contig 25746 bp, 14 predicted proteins | sample Ectturendosymbi4_FD_19872 | JGI IMG/M metagenome (IMG submission 19872)
CATTACTCTACATTAAGTCAAGTTCTAGCTTACTTTCAGCATAACATGACTCAAAGCTAACTGAAAGTTATCCTGCCTTCTCAAAGCTGCAGCAATTGCTGGAGTTCCATTGAAGACAATGGAAAAATGACGCAACAATAAGCCCCCAATTTGACAAATGGCCATTGAGCGGAATTATTTCATAACAATGCATCATCAGGCTGAAGTTTATTTTGAAAATTTCACTGAAGTGAAAGTGAAATTCCGGGACATTTTGCTAACCGGGACAGACGTTTAAACCGGGACAGTCCCGGCCAAACCGGGACGTATGGTAGGTCTAGACAGAGTTAACGTTTGAAGTCTTTTATACATTCTAAGAGAATTAAACCACTACGGATTAACAGATTCAGTATTCAAGTAACTTCACTCCACAGGTGAAATGAGCAAGGAATCAATCACAAATTTTAATAGGAAATCGATTTCACGTAAAACTGCGTATCATCAGTCCTTACATCTTATTCAAATACACTAACGTACGGAGGGGGTAGGCCACTGTGCCATGGCCACCCACTCCGTCCCGAAATATAAAAAATGTAAAAACATTATTGTCTGAAACTTGCTTCCAGAAAGCACAAAAAATGCGTATTTTTAGGTGTATTTTGCAAAATTTTCCCGAGGGCATGTCCCCGGACATCCCTAGAATGGTCGGGGTCGTGTATTCGGCACTTCCCCTAAAGTTGATTTGTGACTTCACACAATTGTGACGAAACTTGCCCCCCCTCGGAAATTTTCTGTGCACGCCACTGTTCAAATAGATTGTGTTTTGTGATTGATTCCTTGCTTACTTCACCTGTGGAGTAAAGTTACTTGAATACGAATATGCGCAAGTTTAAATCATCGCAAAAAGATAAAAGCAGAGCCCAATCGGCTGAATCCTCTATAGCCTATTTAAAACCTTCTAGAGCTTTTAAATGTCAGATTCAATACTATAGCCTGCTATGTGCAGTATATATAGGCTACTTTTAGTTAAACACAGGGATACTAGCCTACACGAAATATTAACATACATAAATGTTTGGCCTACATCTGCAAAGTAGGTATGCGGCCATCACATCCCTTCATTTTTTCGTTTGATACCTGGAATGAGCAAACTATTAAAAAGCCATGCGGCGGGCTTACCAGACACTAAAAACCAACAGGAAAGAAAATTTGACGAAACATGTCCGAGTCTGCATATGCATGTGTAAAGAAAGCAAAAAAATAGAAAAGTAATGATGAGGAAGATGGCAAAAACCAGAAAAAGTGAGACTCAAAATAAACAATGAAAAACAAAACCTATTTAAAATTGTGGGTGTTTGATTGTGATCTTCAAGATGCTTTATTAATCCTTATATCATTAAATCAGCACCCAAACATTATCTTTCATTCTAAATTCTTGTACGCAAATTTAAGTGGTGGAAAGGGCGGCACTTAGCCTCGCTATGTCACTGGTTGTGACCTAGGTGTGATCCAACAAAGTATCAAACATACATAAAAATAAGATCATGTCTCTGTAAACCAATCTCATGGTGCACTCTAGTGAGACGTGAAACAGTGAAAGACTTTGGAGACAGATACGCGAAATGGGCGACGAAATCAGGAGATCAAATTCGAACCGCAAATCCAAGAGCAGTAATGCGCGTTTCAAAGTTGGCACACCACAAAGAGGTGTCACACACATAGGTGTAGCCAGGGGGGGCCAAAGGGGCCATGCACCCCCAAATTTTTAGAAAATGTAGTCATTTTGTGCTTTGAGAGGAATTTTTCCAAACAAAATAGTGTTATTCGCTCAAACATTTTGGCCCCCCCCAAATTTCTGGGCTGGCTACACCACTGGTCACACACCGTCAAGTATTCAATTTTTAAATTAGCTCTTACTCCGATCGTCGCTTGTGATTTTAGCACTTGTCAATTACTGAATGGTTGTTGCCACAAGTGCAGTTGGCAGACAAGGGGTTTCAGGAACATTCACCGTGTGAGGCTATAAAGTGTGTAACAGTGAAATCATTAAATCCCTCAACATTAATCAAATTATCCGAGGAGAGATTTCAATTTCGACGATAAGTGCTGCGTAATTAGCGGCCTTGAAAAGATTGACAAGGCTGGTTTTGCTTGCTACACCGACTTAAAGAGATCTAGTAACTGTCCAAGGAGCAAACAGCAGGATTGCGTCATGGACCAGGCTAGATATCGCTTTGGTGTGAAGCTGCAAACTGGCAGAGGTTCCTGACCACCGTTAGGTAATTTATGTGATACAGAAGTAGGGCCACTATCTTCGCAAATATTCTGGGAGAAAGAGCAATGATGACGATGTGTCCGGCCTAGATAAGCCAATCATTACCAGTGAACAAGGTTTGGAGCGCATTCGTCGCCAGCATCACTTATATTCGCGGTAGGAACGGCTCCAGCGTGTTAAGATTGTGCTAATGTTTTTCGCAGGGTGTTGTAGGTATCTAGTGAGCCGTTGCTACACAGGGCCAGCTGCATTTTCATGTGATAGGCCCAGTAGTCGTTCAGCAATCCTGTACTTCAACAAAATGCAGCTGATATTACGCATCTGCCATCACGAATCTGTACCACAACAACCAAGAGTTTTAGTTGTCACCAAAAATTATCTGTCAACGCTATTTGAGCTTTCCAATCGCATTGCGCCACGAAGCGAGAATCACCCTGTCCAAAATTTTGGGAGGCCTATATTTTGACTTTAACAGTTTTTGTGGGACACCGCCTCTCAATAGCACAAAATGACAGGATATGCCAGAAGTTTGGGGTGGTCCCTCCAGCTACGCCTATGCTTATCATTCGAAGTTGTGGCACCAGCACCAACAAATAATCTGCAGGTAAATATACCCTGGGTAGACCTACAGTGTTTGTTGAGTGGCTGTAGTAATCACAACATATTGATTAGAATTCGCATTGCCTGCAGAAATTACTGCGAAATAGTCGTGTGATGCACTAAAGACTAAACATTTTTACTTCAAGCGCTATTTTAGGCACATCGTTTATCAACACGTGAGGAAAACCCCAGCGAAGACGAAAATAAGTTGAGTTGATTCTGATTTCATAATGATTCTGAATCACTTAATTTTTTCGCATGGGCGAGATGGTCAGACATCTACCCAAAGTCTGATTGCATCAAAATAAAAGGAATTTTCTCTGTCGAGTGTTGATCTCAGCTGCTTTCGGTGAATTGACAAGAGTCGATAACTTCACTCGGACTCAGTTTACTTTGATTATTCAATCGAATCGACTTGAAGCGAAGTTTGCTGTCCCATTCCTTGAACTAAACTGCGATGCCCGTGTCTTAGGTAGACTCAACCTTGCACTGCGGCCACAGCCAAGCCCACAACGGGCGCTTATCGGGGACCATGGAGAGGACCAAGCGGCCGTCTATGCTGGAGACGGATACTAAAGCTGACTATCTCTGTGAAAGTTGACGCACGGTACAAGCCACGTATAGATTAACAAGTAAAAAATTCTGAAAGCAGACCTTTATGTACTTTCCTGTGTCCATGTTTCCGTTCAACCAGTGATGTTCTCGAGCGCTGGAAACGTCGCAACGCTCGGCGATGGGTATGGCTCAAGACCACCAAACATGACAATGCTATTAATTCAAGCGCAAGCTTCTTTGTAATGATGCTATTAAACAACATCGTGACCGAAACGACGAAGGGTCTGAAAGTTTCACAAAATACGTTCAGCCGATTGTATCGTTGGTGTATAATACAAAGCTTTGATACGTTATTTTGTGGATCTGCGGTTCGCGATTCAAGATCAAGATGTGGGCGTACGTCGCATAGTTGTGAGCTGAAGTACTGGTCTGCAAATAACTTCTAGTCGCATGTCTGCTGAATCCACGCAGTATACGGAACACGCCCATATTTACTTTTAATGAGCGCGCCCTTTAGTTATACTTACATTCATTTTACAAGTTTAAAATTTCCTTCCAACATCCTAGTCTGAGGAGTGGTCATCTCAGATTTGTTGATCACTGAGTTGAAAAGCAACGCAGCTGAAAGTACTTAAGTGGCTCCGTTAGCTTGGCCCACCGCATCCTGTCGCGAGTTACGTTTTCACCGAGGATTTCAGTCGAAAAAGAAAAGACTGCGCCGTCGTTCCGTACCACTTACCCCTCGCGTCTCGGGAGCTACAGCACTCTTCGACAAGCAGATTTTAAGATCTTTATTGAGCTTTTTGTCTGGCACTAGGGTGCGCTGCAAAAGCTAACACTTAGTTCCAATCCATTACAGAAATCCTCTCACGTTGAAGAAGTCGCGTACACGCGAGCAAAGACGACAGAATCGAGTTAATTTTCGCCGCGGGATCAATAGTACCACTAAATAATGCATAACGTTCCCAAGTATTTATTAAATTATTATCGCCCCGTGCGTACTTCTCGATTCAAGTCAAATGATCAAAGAATTAACTCCAGTACAATGGAGACATGAACTGGCTTATTGTTCAAAGTTGTAACTTCAGCGAGCAGGTGTTGCCTTTTCAAAATTGAAAAAGCGAAACAAAGCACACTTCATAATCGCTGCGTAAATGCTGCACCTTCACTGTATCTTAAAATGAAAATAGATTGCACTGAAATAGTTGCGCATACGTAAAATCTTATTTACCATTCGTAGTTCCTCTGTTCTCATTTGTTTATCTTTTTTTTCAGCGGTTGCAATCAGAGTCTACATGTGTTTGCGATCGGAAAGGTGCAAGCCTTAAGATCTATATTACACCAAAAAATCACTTGTTATTTCCCGGGATGAAAGTGTTTCTCATGCTACGATCAATTATGCATTACACCGCACAGCATTTCTGCCGTTTAAATTAACATACATCACCACTGCATTTTCACAACGAGCGGCTTGCTTCTTGTCGATGCAAGTCTCTCAAATTTTTTTTTTGTCACTAGCCATTTTTCTCAAGCAAAAATACAACTACCATTTGTTTCCTCTCCATTCTCAGCATAAAGCCCAATCCTGGCACAAAAAATACATTTTTGTGCGTGGCACTGTAGGTTAACATCGACCGAACGCAAACAGCCAGTAATGAAGCTGGTGATGAAGCAACAACACCTCAGAAGGAAACGAGGTCTGACGAGACGTTCACCTAACCTACATTCACGAACACAAACGCACAAGTTTATTGTTGCACTGTAATAAAATTTAAGCAACATTCTTCACTGTGCAGCAAATTCTGGAAATACGTGACAAAGAACAAACTCCTACACTGGACACCACTCCCTCAAGTCCTATACGAACTACGATCCCGATAATTCAATGGCAAATGAACGAGTTCAAAATATTGGTAATGCTTCGAGTCGCGAGTTTCATCTATAAAAACTCTGGATATCTAGTCGAACACTTTGGCTATTCAAAGGCTAAACTGAGATACGAAATCCAAAATGTCCGCAACCTAAACAGGATACGGGGGTGTAAACACGCTGGCATGAACTGTTTAACTGATGCCTCGCACAATACAATAACCCTCCCCTTGTATTGTGTTTCACAGATTTCTCTCAACAAAGGCATGGCTAAAATGTGATGAACACTACCCTGTATATTCCAAGAAACCACCTCACTGATCTTGCGAATGGTTTGATCTTTCGGTTACCAACTTGTTAAGATATAGCACTGGCAGTAAAAACAGTTTCTTGCTCCTACTATGCTGGAACGTTGACTATGACCCAAAATGTTGAGTGATTTCTTCCCACAACCACGCAGTCCTACCTGCACTCGAATAACAAATCTTGACAAAAAAAGACTTTAAATCGATTTGCCCAACTCGTGGTGTCGCGTTTTAGGGAAGCACTCACTACGTGTGCCCCAAGTACGTGACAACGACTCCATACAAAATTTGCTTTTGCCCTGTTGCTGATTGAATCGCGACAAAAGACCCAGCGCCTAGCACCGGTTTTGAAATCTTGAGGCTGATTCGTGTAACCTTCTAAAGTCTAGAGGGCGACAGGCAAGCAAAATTAAACTACTAAATGTTGCGTTTTGCTGTACATCCTTTCGACGTACTTTCGATTTCATGTTGTGTCGATCTCGCTCGCACGGTCACTTGCAACTCTGAAGATGTCGGCCACGTTGATCAAAGAACATTCCAGAGGTGAAGCGACGTCTCATCAGTCTCATTGTTAGATAACACTCGAGCGTAACTTTTTTTTATCGAAAACAACTTTGAAGTGGAGACCGCGCCTTCGCTACAAAATCAGTTTCGCTTCTGGTTGCCTTTTAATGCAGTTCGTTGTGGTAATGGTGAAAGTACAATGGTCAGGGCACTCAAACCTGGAAGTTGACGAAAGTAATGGAAACGCTGTGGCATCACGTTCTGCGCACTGTTTTCTTCGATCAGCAGTAACTTCAAAACTGGACGCACGGCTGTGTGCTACATTCACATCGGACATGATGTTTCTATTGTGCGTGAGGCAATGAAGCTCGCACGAAAGTACGCAAGCAGCCATCAAAGAGTCACATTTGAAATTGTGCAACGGCTGGCCGATTCCAAGATACCGCTTCTGGAGCAGTAGACCAACTTTTGTGGCAAGCGAGGTTAAGCTTTGTGCTCAGCACAACTGCGCGTATTGACTATTTATCCTTATAGAACAGATGTTTGGGACTACAAATACTTCGAAGTCACCAAACCACGCAAGAAAGTTTCTAGTGCCTGTCAAGACAGCCTGACCCAGAGACTGTCGACGTTTTTTTGCGTATTCCTCCCAAACAAACCTCAGACACTTTCATTTCCTTCCAACATAAATCACAAAAAGGATAAGCGCCGAGATGAGCATTGCAAGCAAATCGAGTTTTACTGCAAAATAACAAGTTTATCAAACAAACCAACCACAAAGGCTTTTCTCTGGAACTGTGTATTTTGACATTTCGCAGAATTGTAGATCTGTATGCTTTAGGTACTGTTTTTGCACTATTATGCATAAGAATAGTCTACTACGCAAAGTTCACAGTTAGGCCAACTTTTTTCTGCTACAGTACGAAGTGTCAGAAAGCAAATAACATCTTTTATCTGTCTACCTCGTAAGTATTATCATTCCAACAAGATGATACCAAGCTTCTCAAATTTAAGTACGGTAACTGCCTCAAACTAATCAACAACGCTGTTAGTGAGAAACTGGTGTCTAAAATGTATNATCTTTAACACAACACATAAGCAAGACTGCATTCTCCATTTCTTCGTATCTCTGCAATATCAGCGCTGTTGCATCACAATAATTACTCGCCTGTCATTACAACTCAAACCTAGTAGGTCAGGAAAATCTAGAAATGGAGCCAACCGTAAAATTTGCAGTAGTTATCACACTACATATTTTTAGCAACAAACTTCGAGCACGCAAACTAGATAAAAAACATCAGAATTGTTAGATATATCAGATCTTGTGAAAAAGGAAAATGAAAACTTAGAATACTTGTTTTTACTCTCTAATTTCTCCCTGGGCAAATTTCTTTCCAGGATTTAAAACTTCCTCCGCTGGTGAGCCAAGTGGCTCCCGATTGATAACCACTAGCTAGTCTGACCGGAGATCCGGCACCAAATCTAGTTTGTTATGGATAAAATTAGCGTCAACAACAGCTGCGTGACCTTGATTGGATCTGATCGATTGACGGTTAAAAAACGGTAGCGAGTTACAAAACAAATCGTGGAAACTCGTACTTATGACAGCAGTCATAGACGTAGGGGGCCAAATAAATCTGAGGGCCACATCGTTTTGCCCTAAAAAGTATGCCCGAAAAGTAGATTTTCAAAACGTTCTGCAATTTAACATACTTAAGTTATGAAAAGACACATTTAATGCAATTTTCACCAGAAGAGTTAACCTGACAAGAAACTTTTTAAATGATTACAATTTCGATACAAATTTTGTTCCATGTTGAAAACTATATTTTCCCCAAAACAAAAGTTGGGAGTTACATCACTCCATGCACCCACGCCTCATACACCTATGCCAGCAGTGTGCCAGTCAAGCGCTAACCCAGCTACAATAGATCCTCTTGTGCCACTGCAAGGTTCTTGGCAATCAGTCACATACGGTCTGGTGGTGAACTGGCGAAGCGCCCGCAAAAAATAAAGATATTTATCGCGCAAGGTCGTAAATCGAAGATGCTGAAGTACGGCCATACGCATAAGGAAGACGCATGAAGGTGATTCCTCACTCCGTGCATTTCATGTGTGTCTTTACACATTCCAACAGCACGGCAAAAATATGTGTTACGCACATCTGCATACCACGTCAGGCAGCATATAGGAAGGCAGAGCATACAGGTCAACAAACAACACATTTCTTTTTAAACATTGCAGATAGACAGCGAAAGAAGCCGCCTAGTTCAACAAATAAACCTGGTTTCAAAAAGATTTTGCAATACCGAGGGAATTGAACCCGTTTCTTTTTCACCTGCAGCACCACGCTTTACGTCTGGTTCAGGAAACCCCACTGATATCAACTCGATTGCTTGTAAAATTATTTTTGTGATTTGAACCTACTGCGTGTTGGCACTCTTTATTATTGCATCTCGTAATTATAGTACTAAAGTTAAACGTTTCTTGTTATGAAAATGGTAGATACAAATACACCTGAATCATACAGCACCAAAATCATTTTAATAGCTACTACCCAAACAGACATGACAATCTTCTTTCATGATTTTTACTTTTCCAGTTCGAAGGGGAGGATCATATCCCTTGGTTTGCACGCTTCTGCTGACCACCAACATTTTTATAAGTTTACTGACGGAACGCGGCAGTTATATTAACCATTTTGCTTTCGGAGTTTTGGTGTGTGTATGGTCCGAGCATACACATTATCACGACTGCGCCGTTACGTACCTGCTTTTTGAGAAGCGCATAACTTGTGTGAAAAGGTTTGAGTAGGCTTGTCCACTCATTTTTATTTCTGGCTCTGCTTTGATGCTTTGAAACGTCCAAAATTCCACAATACTTTTTATAGCACTTTGGATATGTGTAAATAGCAAGATTATATCCACAAATTAACGCATAATGGTTCCACTTCTACAGCACTTCCGGTGAAAAGTGTTTAGAGCAGTGGTTCTGAAACGGGAGCTACTTGGCTCGCTAAGGGAGGAATTTTTAATTCCTGGGAGGAAATTTATTCCAGGGAGGAATTGGGGAGGAAAAGATGTGGATGAAAAAACCTAAGTTTTTATTATTACTTTATTCAACACATATAAAAACTGCACAGCGAGGTTGGTTTAGATGGGAATATCAATAGTACGCAAGCACATTCTACTTCATCATCATTATCGTTTGAGACAGTTCTTTTAGTCCACTGCTTGGCCGCACTATATCTCGGGCAGGTGATGAGCAGCCAGTTGAAAGTCTCATCATCCAGAGCAGGCCTGTCGCCAGGATGTAGCAGTAGGGGGGGCAAAAACCAGAAAGAGGGGCCAAAAACCAGAAGGGGGGGCCAAATTTTTAAAATACAGTGTTGGATGTATGCAGCAACCGGTGGGCCAAATGTGAAATGAGGGGGCACCGATTTCAAATGGGGGGGCTGGCACCACTGGCCCTCCCGCTGGCGACGGCCCTGATCCAGAGCCGTCAGGCCCCGCAAACCATGCGGAGGTCGAGGATTGAACATTGAAAGACAACATGGTCAATGATTTGATCTTCTTCGCCATACTCGCAAGCCGCAGAATGGGCCATAACCCATTTATGCAAACATGAGCAGAAACGTCTGACACCAGTGCGGAGGTGGTTGAGCCGGACCCACGCTGTTCTTGGCAGGGCCATTCCAGCGGGGTGGGTCGGGGATGAAAGTACAGGGTCTCGTAGTGTTGTCCAATCTTTCCGTATTCCATCGGTGATCCGTCCAGAGCGCCGCACTTCTGTCATTGTCGTCAGATGAACTGATGAGTTGCTGAGCGGTAGGTACCAATGGGTGTCGCAATTTGAGATGTCATGCGTTCCCACTCGGTGGACAGGTGAGCGCTGAGTGGAGCAGATGTCCAGGCTCCATGGGACAGTGTGCTAAGACACTACGACAAAGCTCAGCAGGTTGGATGCCTGCAAGGATAGGGAGATTGTCCGCTGGTGTAGGATGCAGGCATCCAGTCACAATTCGCAAGGGGTCATTGGCGGCAGGGTCAATAAGGCGGCTGTGAGACTGTGATCACTGCAGCACCAGACAGGTGCGTAGTACTCTGCGGTTGAATGGACCGGTGGTAAGGTGGCTGTTTGCAACGTTGTTGCTCCAGCATCCCAGCCAGAGCCAGCAAGCCGCCTCAAGAGTGCAACGCATGATGTCAGCTTTTTGCGAAGTGACTCAAGGTGTCGGCAGTACCTGAGTGTGCTGTCCAACGTTACTGTGAGGTATTTGGGCCCGGAGCAAACGGGCAGGGTTTCATTGTTGTGATTGATTTTTAGCTCACGTTTAGCTTCCTTATTGTTGAGGTGGAAGACTGCCACCATTGCTTTTGTAGTACTGAGCTTTAACTTCCAGATCTGGAGGTATTCACCTGCGGTTGTCATGCCTTTGCTTAGCACCCCTTCCACTGCCTGCCAATCTCCATCAGCATGCATGATTGCTAGGTCACTGGCGTATGCATACTTTCTGGTAGGTCAGAGGTGTGAATGTTGAAGAGAAGGGGAACCAGGACGGATCCCTGAGGGACGCACGCCATTCTTGAGGCGTTGTTACCTACTCCGTTTGCCGTTAGCGTTGGTAAGGGTGAAGCTGCGATTACCAACCAGCTCCATGATCAACCAGACCATGCGCCCGTCAGGTAGCAGTTGTAGTAACTTGCAGGTACAAGCTACTTTAAGTGACTGATGTTAAAAAATGTCTGTTTGGCTTGTAATCGTTTATTGTTTCTTCACAGCAGTAGGAAGTGGGAATTTTTGCAATTATCAATTGTTATATTTGTTGGGGAGGAATTGACAGTGATTGGGTTTGTAAGAGAGGAATGTGAAAAAACTTTGAGAACTGGTTTAGAGTATCTGCTTGCATTTGGTTACATTCAAACAAATGTAACAACAAAATCGGCCATATTCTGTTGTGTTTGCACGCGAAAAAGACTTTGGCAAGTTTTTTTGGTTGAAATTGTAGGCTACCACAAAGATATTATTAGCGGAAAGTCGGGAAGTATAATATATAATGTCCTGATTGCGCGTACATTACAAGAGATTGGACACGTTGACAAAGGTAATGCATGAAGTATGGAAAATTACTGTACAAACTACAATAGATTTTGCTGACAAAATGGTGCTTGCTACCTGTTAGAAATGAACTAACTATTTCCATCTTTGCGCTAACAATTCCGTTTGATCGCTCACGTCTTTTTGGTATGTGAGCACTGCAACCTACTTTTTCGTGGACCTCGCATGTATTGTACCTGTGATACAGCAAATTGTGCCCGCAGAGTTGGAGATTTTCAAAATCAGTGGTTAAATTTACACACGTAAAGCGATCTTCTAGTTCAAGCGTGGGGAACCTATTTACTATCACGGACCGCATAAATTGTGAAACATCGCTGGCGGGCCGCAAAAATAATAATTTATTTTATCCTAAAATTCTAGCCTTATCTTCCTAAGGAAAACAAGGAGAGAAAACTTTGAGGAGCGAGAGAAACTGCTCTAGGCTTACTGTCCAAATATCTGCTTATCATAGCGTTACGTTTAGACGAGTGGTTGTGTTGTAACGTGTGTAGCGAATACTTTGATGTTGGGCCATGTTAAATATTCACGCGTGCACTGACGTAAGCCGGTGGCATTAGCACTGACGTAAGCCGGTGTAGCCCGCAAAAAGACCTCAATGCTAGACGGCCCACAAAAAAGTTTTTGTTAACTAGGCTACTGCTGATGTACGCTGAGGTTAAATGAAATCGAGCCAGCATAGACAGATTCATGGCACGTTCACAACCAGAGGGTGATCTGAGCAGCGGTTTCTCATAGATAGGGGTGAAAATGTCATCTTTGAGTAATGCATATCCCGCTGTTGGTCTCGAGGTTGGGACCAAAAATGCCAGATTTACTGTAGTTTTCCAGTTGCAAATGAGATTGAAGCAAGTCATGAATAAGGGTAAAACAACCTACAGCCAAGGACTAAACGATGGCAAGTAGCTTGTCGGAACTTTTATTCAAAAGTTTGTGCTCTGTTTCCGATTTTGTGTAATTTCATTTGGTAACACTTAAAGTAGGTTTACCACACCCTAAAACCTGTGTTGGGATATTGCACATTTTCTAAAATCACTTACTGACAGTACTTTTCAACATATGTGTAATTCTGCCAGTTTGGTGTACAAATTATAAACGTGTTTTTGTCGAGAGCGAATATGTGGTATCTTTTGTCGTGCTCTATATATTCACAATGCTTTTTTTCGCTATTTTTTCTTGCGCTCAGAAAGTGTATCGAAAAAATAAATCTTCCAGCTTCTTAAAAATCACATGATATACAAGACCGCCCCAAGAAAGGCACGTAAGGAATTTACGAATCGATTTTCACCACTTGTCTTCTTCATGTGCGTTTGCAGAACCAAAGTACGATTATTTTCTTTCTTCGATAAACAATTCAAATGCTGTTACTTACTATTCTGGAAAGTCTATCTTTCATTGCGTTTTAATGGAAGGGTTCTGTTTCAAATGTGGAGTTGTCTGAACTGTGGATTCGCTATTTGTTCTGCGTTGTGTTAAAACGAGAGGTGTTTGGTCGTACCATATGTCCCTTTCAGTCAACGCCAAAAACTAATGACAGAAGCAGCACACCTCACTTCGGCACTTTTTCGGTTGATTAGGAAGGAGTAACGTAACTTTTACAATCACAAACTGGCCTTTCCGGGTTTCCGTGTATCCATCCGTCCTACTCGTTTTAGCCAACGATACAGATAGACCAAATGCTCAGATAAATTTAACGGCATGTGTGTGGAAAATTATATTAAATTGTGTATGTGAGGCTGGTGCACTTCAATTTTCAGAAACAAGCTGAAAGTCTCAAAAATCTTTCGTATGGTTTGCTAACCACCGAAGGTGGAAGCTTTTTCAAAGTAAGTTGGCGCAAGCAGGTGTCGAGTGTAAAGCAAGCATACTCCAACTTTAGATACACTGAAGATAATGCAACATGTTTCAACTTAAGGTGCATCGAAACAAATACGTGTAAACGCAGAAGTAGGTGTTCAGCACTTTAATGTTTAATATTTGGCAAGGGCAGCTTCAAACCTTTCACATCAACTAGTTTAGAATATCCTGTTGTACACAATAGCAACCAACACATGGAGTGTGTTTGACTGCAACAGAAGAACAACATACTTTCAAAATACGCAATCATAGTCAAAGGTTTTGTTCTAATAACAAACATCACATGAAAATCTTGAAAAAACTGACCGGAGAGCTGAGTGCTTTGCTGTTTTCGCATGCATCTATGGCTTGTTCTAACAATTGCCTATTGGTAATTGGTTCACAGGGATGTGGAGCCGGAGCTTAAGCAATTTTGGATGACTAGAGTTGGAGCCGGAGCCAAAAGCTTTTAGATAGTGGAGCTGAAGCCAGAGCCTGAAATTTGAGTTCCGGTTTCACAGCCTAGTTTGTAGGGCAAGCGAGTTTTACAAATAATATAATGGTTTTCAGTTTTCAATGGACCAGAACATTCTGGAGTCGGAGCCAAAAATTCAGGTGCCTGGAGCTGGAGCCTGAAGTTTGAGTTCCGGCTCCACACCCCTGGTGGTTCATCTGAAATATCTTCTAAACTTGAGTTGTCCAAAAACCGTTTGGTAAAATAAGATCAGGTTTTTTTAAGGTGTTTTAGGGACCCAATTCGGGTCCCCAGAATTTAGAATCGGTCCCTAGAATCAGAGAAAATCGGGTCCCTACAGGTCCATACCGGGAACCTAACATTTTCCTTAAAAAAAAACTGATAAGATGTATTTTTGTTCATCTGACTCATTGTATTTTGTCAGTTGGTGAACAATTCACACAATTAGAGAAAATTGTCCTGCTTATATAACTCTTCCAAAAATATGTGTAAGTTAAGAACTAAATCATCTGTTCGCAAAGGATTAGTGGGCACCAGAAGCATCAGCTATAAGAGGTTTTATTGGTAACATTGTATTCATTAATAAATATCTTTAGTCTGCTACTTGTGGTGCCAAATCATTTTCGCTATTTTCTTAATTTTAACAAATTTCGTGCGATGTAACCTTAACTATATGTAAAAGTTCTTCAAGCTCCCACCCAAATCCTTGAATAAACTCCTTATAACATAAAGCATCCGATCATCCATAGCAGTAGCTCACAACATGACATACATAGTAGCAGGGCCTTCCGATTAATGCGATAGACTACTAGTTAGATACACACTTCCAAAATAAAAATTTTGCTCAATTTACCTTCAATTATGTTATTAATATGATATTAGCCTATATATTATATTCATCTAATGCAGCTATGTCCACCGAAATGTCTTACTGGGCCAAAAGTTATGTCACTATCTTCATGAGGGCCGCACATTGCCTGACTTACTTTTATTTTAGCAAACCAAAGCTTACATTAAAGCTACTGAAAGTATTCGAATACTAATTGTCCCAAACTGTGATGCTATAGGAGTTTAGTACTAATGGAACGACAAGGGTACAGCTAGAAATCAGTTTAGTGCAGAGGAACACATGAGTAGAAACCAGAAAACTAGAAATCAGTTTTGCACTGTGTCAGTGAACACTTGGAATTCTACCAGTGCATAGTACATGATAAAAATTAAAAAGGCACTAACTACCATTGCATCGAAAATGTCAAATTTAAGATAATCAAAATAAAGACAGATTGTCATTGTACTGCACACACACAATAATTAAAAGCTTACTTGGCCAGGGAAATCTACTGGGCCGCAAGTTGGACATAGCTAATCTAGTGTCTTCACATAGATGCATATTCATCTATGTGAGGACAGCAATCATGTTGATGCTGTTTTTAGAACAGGCTCGCATTAGATCCACGTGGTCCTTTCGGGCGACCTGGTGCCCGCGGATCTCATGTTGTGACCCTGCTCTAACATATTGCCTGATTTCAAAGCAGAACCGTCGCCAGAAAGTCATCAATAGGGGGCTTTACGTTTGTGCGGGGGGGCTTGACGTTTGTGCAAGGGGGGCTTCACATTAAAATTTAACAAAAATTCCACCGATTTATAATGTTTCCTATTTTAATTTGGGGGGGGCTTGGAGCTTCGTTTCGGGGGGCTAAGCCTACCAAAGCCCCCCCGTGGCGACGGGACTGTTTCAAAGTTCTCCTCGTTTTCAAAAAACTAGAACCGAGATTCCACTGGCGTGTGTGAGATGAAATCTACAGGAAAGTTTTACATACATTTTAAAGCAGGGGATCTTAACCTGGGGTCCGTGAATGTGATTTAAGGGATCCGTGAATGGGATTTAAGGGATTAATAGGTTTTGCTATGGCATTTCGAAAGGATTAATAGTCTTGTTGCTACCACAACCTTATTTCGAATATTTATTGCAAGGTTTCTTCCAGTTTTGATTGTGGAAGTAACAAATTGCCAATACCACTAATTTTTTATCATACGCACATTTCATTCCAATTTTTATCGGTTACAGACATGAGAACCAACATTTTAAACGACAATCTTAACTACATGCTGCAGGGTAATAGCTTAATGTTTTTTGCTCTGTTTCCAAGTCATGCTCTGAAATTTCATTGAGATCATGAAATATACTGATCAGAAAGTTTTCTTTCATATTGAAAGACAAGCAAGTTTTTTACGGTTGTAGTTTGAAAGAGTTGAGAATGTAGTTCAATAATAAGTTTTGAAAAGACGTTGCAACTAACTTTACACAAATATTTCACTGCGTCGATAACAGCAGTTAGCCTCACCATCGCTAGGTCGATATTTTTTTCTTTTTCTCAATATATTTGGGTTACGGCAATCAATGGAAGGTCAAAACTTGAATTGCGTCTTTTGCTGGGAACGTTGAAGTAAACCTTCTTGCCCAAGGAGCTCTGCGGCGATTTATTTAGCTGCTGGAGATCGACAATCCCTCCCTTCATGCTTTGGGAGATAGACGAGGACGGGACTACTAAACTATCGCCACCCCAAGGAGTAGGATGGCAAAATCCTGACCTTAAGAGGCGTCGACAAGATTAATGGGGTTCTGCGTTTCCTAAGAAAACCATTTTACTTTGTTCAAACTTCATTCTAATTGTTTAAAACTGGGCTTACATCAACGCACAACAGAATTCAAGTCGGGAGTTAGAATTGGCAAATGTCAAATGTGTCGCATCGACCTCGTCCGAAGTTCGTTTTCACAAGGATTGGCNTAAAGACAACCTTAAATCATCAAGNATTTTTTCAAAGGTTGTGCTTTTAAGTTATCCGTCGACGCTCTCGCCTTTCTCATTTTTATTAGAGCGTAAAAACTCCGCAGCACATAAAGTGTCGGAATTAAACTGTTCAGTGTCGGCCTGTAGCAAACAAGATTTACGTTTGGATGAACGCAGTAGTATTTGTCGTAATAAAAAAATTATCACTGTAAAAAAATAAAAGTAAAAATTGAATCATTGGCTAGTGATTTCGCTCAGAAATAAGTACAACACACCTTCACATTAAAAAAAAACAAGTCAGATCCAGCAATACCAGGCAAGGACCGAACTGGCAGCAGAATGTGTTTCGCACACCGATTTTAAACAGCGTTCATGTTTACCGCCCGGAAATTTCAGCGTACGATCTCGGTCAGCTTTCATCGATTGTGGCACGTGGACGTTTCGTTCAGCAACAGCCACGTGGAGACAGAAGTGTCAAAGTATGACTTGCTACAGTCTCAGCTCAACGCACACCAGCCTTGGGCTATCCGATAGGCATCAGCAAAAACAGAAGAACTAAGTACTGAAGCACCGTCAATGTGAAACATCTTACATTGTATTGCATTCACAACAAACCGGAGACTGGCAGCAGCCGCGTGACCCGCAGTGGCTCGAGATTCTCACCTGGCTATTGGCGGCAAGACTGAAGCAGGCGACAGGTCTGGGAAAAACGTCCTCAAGCTTAGAAAAACATTTTATTCTGAAAGGTCTTTGGTCCGAGAGACCCACGTTTTAGTTTTTGGTGATATAACGTGTTTACAAAATTTTGCACTTAAAGCAAATGGAGACTAGAGTGATCTAAACCTTGCCGAAAGTTCAACCAAAGAGAGTTAAAGCGTGGGTTTATCGCTTACAGAAATCGACGCTCAAAATAAAGATGGCGCAAAATGACTCGGGCCCTGGATAATTTTTTTCTGTGAAAACAGAGGTTTAGTATGAATTAGTAACTTTTATTAAATAAAAGAACAAAAGCCTCACCTCGCTTGATTCGTAGATCGCGTAAGACGGCTTGGTAATCCATGAAAAATAAAGTCATCAAAGATAGAAGCACGTAAAAAAAGCTTATTAAGCAGCAGAGGTAGGTTCGACTGAGTGCAATCACCAGCATATCAAGCGACGAAGACTTGGCTTTGTACATATTACCAAGTACGCAATAGCAACCAGTCTTGTCACACACATTCTTAAGCCTTTAGGGCGAATTCCTAATTATTCGCAATAGATCAGTCCCAGAAAGAACAATTAAATAAATACCCAGCCGGATTTCGCACAGCATACCTAGCTGAAAAAAAATCATTTTAACAAAACACTCGATGCTAAAATAAGACTAAGTGCCCCTCTCATCCAGAAAGATGCGCACCACAGTGTGTTTAGCATTTCAACCAACGGAGACATTTTCAGTAGTAACTTTTGCAGTAGGAAGCATGTTGAGATAACGCGGAAGCGCTTAAAACTAGGCGCCGAGGTTCATTTGACCAAGTCGGCGATCATACGAACAGATATGAACATTATAATGTACCACTGATACTTATCGAATAGCCGAGAAACGCGCAATAAGATACGCTGAAAACTGTTGTTATGTGGTTATTTGCCAAAATCCTTTCTCGACGTGCCACGACGTAACACGGCACTCCACTATGTTAGCTGCAAGCATAGCACCTGAACAATGAGCACAGCTGGAGAAAGAACCAAACGCATTGCCCATAACCGCTAATTAAACACTTAAGTGGAACTCTTCTTGAAATTCTCAACTGTGCTTGAAGTGGAAAAAGATGAGAAACGTTCATATTCACTATAATTCTAAAATTTCTGGCAACTTAATCTTCATATTTGTAGGCCTTATCAGTAGAGGACTGCAATATAATTAGCTGTTGCAACGGGCTGTTTTCCACTACGTGATCTCATGAAAAACTTGGCACATCACCGAAATTTTAGGCTTTAAACATCAAACGCTGCTTCTATTGCTGCAACGCACAGGTATTTTGAAGGAAACCATTGCTAGGGTTCTTGGAATTCAGCAGTAAACGTTTCAAAGGTTTTTTTAGAAGCTAATCGAACCGTCTTATCAAACTAAATCTAAATTAAGCACACGCTTTTTTTAAGCATTTCCGATGCTGTTGACATAATTATTGGCCAGGCTCGTACGAAGATTTAAGGCAACTTTCCACCGCTTGAGTGCAACAACAACACATTAGTGTTTGATTTAACCTACGATTTAACCAAACAACTTCAGCGAACATAAGAAATCTCCGCCACGAGCACTTAGCAACGAACGTCGTGAGCAAACCGCTTTCAACCTGAGTTGCTGCAAACTTACTCGTAATTTCAAACTTTCGCTTGATCGTAGGTTGAGCTTCAAGTGATTGTCTCTTAGCAGCTCGGGAACAGCGGCGCAAAACTGGCAGAAAAGTTTTGCGTGTGTTGACTTAGCACGTCTCTGTCCTGGTCTACGCAAACAGTCGCCGGACATAGCAACACATCACTAGTCGCCAAGAACATGAAATGCCACACTTGGCGGTAGCGCGATCAACCTTAAGATTTTTAACTACTAATCGGCTTTAATCCATGACTTTGCAATCATGATCAAACGATGAGTTTCTTGGCATGCTAAAGGAGGAAGAACTGCATACAAACGAACAGGGAACGACTGATCACACTGAGTGACTGCTCATTGCACTCGGCTTGTTCTTTGGTTATAGTGGTAAGGTTAACCCAATGTCAGCAAACAAGTCTCTTGCTTGCACGGTGAAGCCGCGCAACTTGCCACGACAAAGGAACATTGATCACATCCCTCACATGCACTTCCGAAGACCGCATGCGCTGCTGCTTACTGGTAACGGTTACATAAAGTAATATCTGAACAGGGTGCTTGCTTGAAACTAGCCTTAACTCTTACGGATTTGGTCCGGCCATCGTGTATCGTGTCTACCATCTCACTGCTTGCGCTTTGGCGATGTCCAGATTCTGGAGAAAGTTTTGCCGAGGGACCGTACCGCGTTCTTCGCTCAAGTTCATCGCCCGACGATGGGCCAGTCTGGTGTTTCACCGATTTGATCTCGTCTAAGTGAACAATTTATGCTTGCTGCACCGAAATATTCCGACGAGCCTAACACGAAATCTGCGACTTGCTGATGATGCTCGTGCACGCACGGCACGTCCTTCTTTCAACCTTATCTCGCATCAGTTAACTGTACCGCCCCGGAGACCGCGCTGGCAAAAGCCGCAAACACGCTCCAGTCGAGCCGTTGTTAGTCAGAGCGGAGGCAATGTCCCGTGACATTATTATTGGTGACTCGAGCGATGTAGCGAACAACACTGGAGAGTCACACAAGTACGTGTTTGCCTCCAACATGCGTGTGGCAGGATATTGCGATTCAGACATCTGCGCACTTGACACAGCGCAACTACGTAAAGGGCTTGCTATTGTAACATTTACTCTACCAGGCCGAAGTTCAAGTATTTGTTAAATTGAAAGGAAGGAGAGATTTGCATTGTGCGTCATGACGCGTATCTAAGAAGTTGTAACGACATGTTGGTGTGCTTTGATAACAAACTCCTATATATGAAACAAGATTTTTTTAACGCAAATCTATGAACACAAGTGCCCACACAGTCAATTTTGTGTTGGTGTCTACTGCCGTATTTGTTGTGCTCACAGTCAAAGGTTTTCAAAACGTATCTAGAATTTAAAAGTTGCATATTGGTGATGAGACATGCAAGAAATGCTTGTCACGATGGCTCCTATGTAAAAACTCTCCCATTAAAATCAATTGAAGAGAGTTTTCTAATGAGATGAATTGTTTGATGATAACGAATAATGTTCTTCTATCCAGTTGAAGTGAAAAGGACGCTCGGGAAAATTTTGTCGAAATGGCAGCAAACTTGTTTTTGTTGAAGTCTGCAAATCATGTGAAATGAAATCTGAACCCAAGAAAGTTCTTGCATTGACCAGGGGTGCTACTTGCTTGTTGGACAAAACGGATTGCGTCCTTTTCGACTCGGAACATCGTCTGAATTTGATATAGTGGTTTGGGGATCTTCGTTCAGCGTGACTTTTGCTTTTTAGTTTATTTCCATTAATTTTCTGTTTTGCCGCAATAATTCCGAACTGCAATAGTTCCCAACTAACTTGTGCTGTGGGCTTAGAATGGCTAAGTACGACTTGCATCATGTTAGACCAGGGTTTCTAAACTAGGCCCGCGGGCCCAATCCGGCCAGCGAAGCCATTTCATCCAGCCCGTGAAGAAGGTCCGTGAAGTCAGTAATGAAAAAATAATATATTTACGAAAAAATTATTGGTTTAGTAGAATGTAACATATCCCGAAACAATGACATTGCGTAAGATGTTCGGCCCTCGAACTGTTGTTTAATAGGCTGTTGGGGTAAAGACGGTGTGATCGCCAATGAGTTCAACAAATGTTATGGACTACGAAAGACGTTGAAACAACGAAAACCACCAGACGATCAATTCAACCTTCACATAAATGCAGCGTTTTATTTTCCAGTTTAATTTTATTTTGACATAAATAGATGAGCGAAATTGCTTCATTAAAACTTGAAATTTCAAAATTAAAATCTGGCATTTGCTACCTTACCTGCGCTACAATAAACCTGGACCTCCCTGTAGATGTGTGTAAAAAACATCAGGCATAGTAGAACTACGTTTTGATTTCGTTGCTAAAGTTATTGTAAAGTGTTTGCAATTTACAACTTTTGTAAAATCATAACACAAACTTCGACCACGTTACACGTGAATAACCCAAAAAGCTGATAGATTTCTCAAACGTCAAACTGGAAATTGATTACAAGAAAATGTCAAGGATTTCTGTGGTTATTTACGAAAAGTCTTCAACATTTTTCCGTGCTCGATTCGTTTGTACAGCATCATTTCTTTAATTTTTTTCCAACTTTTAGCTCCTACTCACATCTACAATTTGTCCTTAAAAGCCTACTGCGCTTCTCACCAATAAACTGTTACTGCTGCAAAATTTCGAGCGTTTAAAGAGAACCTACTATTACGATTTTAATTGGACACACTTTGGTCCATTTGCGCTTGGGTAGCAGATCTGCACACAGTTGATCAGCAACAAATGTAAGGGGCATGTTGGCGATGAGCGTAGTCTTTCAAATTAAAGACATATCACTTAATTAGCTCAAAGACGGAAAATAGATACCAACAAATTGTATAAATCTAAACAAGGTGCATGTCGTGTAACGTGTAACTCGGTACAACTCAGCCCCAGCACAAAGGAAGCACCAGTGCACTTCCACTCGAAAAATCTTGATGCAAAACCAATTTTTGTTAGTGATTGGCGGAATATACCTGTACTTATTCATTATTCAAAAAGTTATGCATGTTAAACATCTAGCATCTGGTTGAATCCTTTGTCACCCTGATGCAGTTGCGCTTGTCTTTCATTTGTGTAATGTTATATTTTTATTTTTGCGTTAAATGCACCTTAAGCCTGAGAAAGGCACCTTCGCATAATGGGAGTGCATACGTCATTTTATCCATTTCACAAGCTGTCAAAACTCAAGCCATTCACCTCAATATGATAAACAGCGTCCAATCTCAGAAACCTTTGGCGCTTTGGCGTTTTCACACTCTATTACTGCTCTAGCTTTCGTTGAATCTTGATGCTTACATCCCTCGCATTCAAAGATTTTACGCAAGGTGGCTTCATCATCTTGCGCGCTGTACTCTTCTCATCATCACTTTGGTATGCCATTGAGGTTTCTTCGCTACGTGCGCTGCTCGCCTTTGATGCTTTGCCAATCGCTTATCAATATTTACACGTTTACCTCAACACATGACAGTGAAACCAGTGACATCGGCAATTATGCCCTGGTTAGACACCATGAAAGCCGTCCGGCAAAGGAAGGGTTTTTCATCACAACTCCATCGGCTTTATCGCTGCAGAAAATGTTCGTCAGAGTGACTGCGGTCACATGGGGCCAGCCGTTTGCGAGTAGAGGAAACCTTCCTGTCTCATTGACGCAGTAATTTCCCCGTAAACATACACAATTTCATATCAAGACACTGTGTCGGATTTGTGGATTGAAAGCAGAGTTGCGCCTCGATTGCCTAATGGCAAGTGTTTAGTGTTTGTTTGACTGCTGGGTAGCCTTTGCGAGTGCTTACATGTGGTAGAAATGATAAATGTAAGTTATTTTAAAAAGAGAAAACATTTTACGTTTTCCCTGGGAAAACCTGCTTTGCAAGTCTTACCTTGAAGGACAGTTTTGGTTGCATTCGCAAGGAGACTGATTTGATCACTTTGGATAACTATCTAAATACCCAGTCATTCCGGCCTTGTTTTTGCTCATGAAGCTGGTGATGCGTTTTAGATAAAATTCCCAAAAGTACTGACCTTTGAAGGATGATCTGTATTATATTTACAAGCCTCTCAATTTGCGCTAACCATTAAACCCCAACAAAAAGGAAAGCCTACAGCCAACAGAATACTCGGCGATAAGTAATAGTATGGAAAAGGTCAATGACTTGTGGGTGTTTTTTTGTTAAACGCTAAAACCAGAGAGCTATTCCCACCAGTAAGCATAAGAAGCAGTCTTTCAAATTATTGACAAACTGCACTGTGAGTGAGATTGATTATTGTCTACAGTTTCGTGGTCAGTCATGTAAAAAAGGAGACGCCTAAAGTGACCAACAAGCAGCACATTTCAGTTCAACCGCTAAAAATTAAACGTTCACCTCTGAACACCACAAGTTTAGAAATGTCCTGTGCCACTGAACATTTTATCTAAAAATGCTTTCATCTTGTGAGCGCTATCTTTTCCATCTAGTTATCGAGTTGCAACAAACAAAATAAACAACAACGCGTCTAAAACAAACACCTTAAAAGTCAAGGCAGGTTTTTTTCATTTCTAAGTTTGCACCTTTCTCATACCTACTTAATTTAAAAGAGCCAATGATACACATAAGCCAATGATGGTCGCTCTACACAATTTAGAGCAGGGGTGCTCTCACGGTCTACCAGACGATCTCAAAGGCACTGTGCCACTGTGGGAAAATGTCACGACATCAACACCTTCGGCGCCGGTGGAGGGACATGTTCAAGTAAAGTCAGGTAATGATAAAAAGTGTACATAGTTGATTGTGTTGTGCAATATGAGCTCATGCGGGTATGCAAGGTACATCAACATGCAATATAAAAGTAATTTTCGGTATATTTTTAATAAGTATACTGTATGTTTTACATTTTTCAGGTAGGTATAGATCATTTTGGCTTGTTCATTTTATACTGTAAGTAGCTCGTATGGTGAAAAAGTGTAAGCAACCCTGATCTACAGTATCCCTCCGTAAAACCTATTCGTTCTACAAAATACTCAGGGATTCGCGGCATGTCTTGTTCTTCGACACATTCTTATGTTTGTTTCAGCGCATCCCGAGTTGGAGCATATCCACCATAAATCTTTATTGCTTCCACGCCACGTTTGAAGACTTTTGCCACTAACTTACATGTAGACATCTTAATCTTGCGATTGATTAATGCAAAAGAAGTAACAAGTGACAGTATTCAGTTGTATTGCTGTAAATGCCGTATATTTAACTTTTTGCGAATCGCCATTTTAAAATAGTTCGACAAAAAGTTGGCTATGTTATACATGTTCATTGTCTGCTTCTGATTCGGTCTGTTCGTCAGGGTAGCATCACTTTTCAACAATTAAGTACAGCTCATTGTAGTCATTGTTTTCCATAAAAAAGCGTGTATAATGCGTAAACAACCTTGAAACTTCAAAAAATCCAAAACGTTTTGTACCAAACGCCTGGTGTGAATGAATATGGTGAGAAACGATGTTGATTGGCAACTGATTGCAAAGAAATGTCCCACCTTCTTTCTATTTGCACGCCGCTCTTCGTTTTTGAAGATTAAGTTTAGTATGTTATTTTGAAGTTGTTGCTCGATCAGATATCTGCAATTACGGCCAGAAAAAGGGTTTCGGGGCATGCATACAAAACAAACAATGTGTAGTGTCCCGATATTGGGGAATCAGGAGAAAAAATCGTGAAAGTATAGCGAAAGGTCACAGCAAGCTCAACTTAACCAAATATTATATGACATGCCGCAAAAAAACATTTTTTCTGCCTCGACAAACATCTGAATGAATTTTCATTTGGAATAGATTTCTATAGTGATGTTGGTTCTTCGGTCCTTACTTTAAAAAATTTCCATGTGATCGGAATTTTGGTAAAGCTTGCAGTTTTGCCCTCTACTAAGGCAATAAGGAAGGTCTGATATTGCGAATCATCATGTTTCATCTTTCTTTCAGTAGCAACAAGCATTGCTTCACATTTTATTCTTTGACTCGGACACAAATCTGGTCAAAAAGCAAACTTTTGGCTTCATGATCAGTACGAGGCCGATGCAAAAAATTCAAACATGAAGAACTATAAACCGTTGCACGTATTTGTTGTGAGGCTAGCTCTGCTGAGCTAGACCAGCTTTGTTGAATTTGACTAGTCTTAATTTGACTAGCTTTGTTGCTCACTTTAAGACAGCATAATCAAAAGCGTAGCCATGTGTTAAAATCTCGAGGACTTAAGGATTGAGTTAATTTATTCATTGCTTCTTTAAAACCCAAGGAAGTGGATGCTGCAAGTGAGCGGCATTACACTGCAGCTGGTGAAGTTCAAATAAATTTGGGTGGTATTTGCGAGGGACGGAAGGCGAAACAGGGGGACTGATACACGGATTGGTAAAGCTAACGCAGGTTTGCGTTTGCTTTATCGCTCTGTGGTGACAAAACGAGAGCTTTCAAATTCAAACACCGCTTGAATCGGTCTTTGTTCCGATCATCGCCTATGGTCGCGAATCTTGGGTAATGACCGAAAGAATATTATCTCAAGTGCAAGCGGCAGAAATGAGATTTTTGCGAAGAGTTAACGTTGTGACACTTCGCGACAAAGTGCGCAGTTGTGAAATCCGCAAAGCCCTGAATGCAGAGCCACTTCTCTGAATCGAGAGATCCCAGCTACGTTGGTTCGGCCATGTGTCCAGAATGTCCCACGAAAGATTGGCGAGGCAAGTCCTACTGCTACACTCACGGGAAAACGGCCAGAGGTCGCCCAATGACCAGGTGGAGTCAGTGCCGGATTAACAATAGTAGCACGTATAGCAATTGCTACGGGCCCCGCGCTTTTAGGGGCCCCGCGGCCCTTTGTGTGAAAGTTGTTCTTCAATATATGCAAGGGTGGACGTTAAAATTAAGATGCCCGAGGAAAGCCCTCAAAAAGGGGCCCTATATTTTACACATGCTATACAGAAACTTTATTCGTTGAAATCAAGGTAAATTTTTCATTTTGTCTGAGAATTTGCTTCTGTGTGAAAGTAAATTTTACATTGTAAATTGTTTGAAGTCATTTGGTTTTAAATTGTTCTTTGT
>JGI24159J19872_10001521_pt1 | contig 25733 bp, 20 predicted proteins | sample Ectturendosymbi4_FD_19872 | JGI IMG/M metagenome (IMG submission 19872)
GCTGAAGTTTTCATTGGAAACTAGGCTCGAGTCTGAGTCTTTTGAGCCTTTGATCGACTTTCTAGCGTTTCTGGTTCAAAAGTTATGATCTGAAATAGACAAACTAATCAATTATCGAACTAGTCAAATATCTGTATTACTTTAGATCATAACTTTTGAACCTGAAACCCCAGCAAGTCATCCAAAGTGTCAAAAGATTCAGATTGTAGCCTAGTTTCCAATGAAAACTTCAGCAAAATACCACCATCTTAACAGTTGGCGCCCAGGGCTAGGTAAAGTGGGCCAAAGTGGCCTAAAAGTCCTTCACTTATGACGTCACTCACAAAAAATGTGCACCCCTCAACCAAAAGATTTTTAGAGTGCAGACTAAAAGACTTGCCGCGTCTTTTGAGCCTTTCATCTAGTCTGTGGCGCTGATCGGACCAGAGAAATTCCCACGCAAAGCCATGTGCGTTTCAGTGTTTTTTTTATATCCCTGAAAGCAGCCGGACGCCAAAGTGTTAAACTAGTTTAATGAATAGATCATTATTTTGCTGTTTCTATGTCTTCTGAAACAGTGCATTTGTGAGCTTTTTCAGATTTTTTTTTTATACTTTTACCTTGCATCAGCTCACTACAATTTGTAAGCTATTCACAGTTGTCACAATCATAAATTTCTTTTTTGTTGTTAATAAATACAAAGGTATCAAAAATGTTTATTCTAGTGTAGTTCACTGGTCTGTTGGCAACTATAATTATCCACACAATTAACACCTTCGCAGCCAGTATGTTTTCAGCCTAAAACCAGCAGTTTGCACATGTCATTGCGTGGGAATATCTCCGGTGCTGTAAGTGCTCGAGAGCTGTTCAAACCCTCAAAAGACCCTTCAAGTCTGCAATGAAAAACATTTTTTTGGGTTTTGTATTTTTTGTGAGCGACATCATCTGTGGAGTAGTTTTAGGCCTTTTTGGCCCTTTTCATCTGGTCTTAGACCCAAACTGCTAGATGGTAGTATTTCGTTGAAGTTTTTATTGGAAACTAGGCTAAAATCTGAGTCTTTTGATACTTTGGATGACTTGAACAGCTCTCTAGTGCAATCCGCTGAGGAGCTATGCAGTTGTTAAGTCAACCGAAATCCCTGGTTTTCCCCGATTTCCAGGTTCTATATGTTCGTACACCAGCAGCCAAAGTGTTAACTGCAAGTGTTGATAAATGTTTTCATCAAATTTTGTTTTTGCCTTAGCTACTAGTAGTATTTTGTTGCATTGTCACACTTTGTTTTTCGTTTCAGGCCATGTTGCTGTATACTACAGGGTAAGTATGTGTGTTTTGTTGTTAATCCACCTCTTTTTCAATTTTACATCCAATGAGGTTTTGGCTTGGTTCAACTTTCATTGCTTTGGTTTGTGACTAATGACTGGTTAAGTCATGACCATCCATAGATGAACTGCTTGGCTCTGTAAATGTATTCATGCAAGCATGTTGCACCATGTATCCTACAGCCTATTGCAATTTGTTTTTTGTATACATTTGTTCCTTCCTACAGATACATAAGTGGTATGTCATGCTTGCACCAATAGTAACACGGCTGTGCAATTGCTCCTTAGCATTTACCTATCCCTTGCATGGTTTTGCAATCTGTTTACATACATTTTCTTAGCTGGTTAAGCATAGCTTCACTATTTGCTGGTTAAAGTTAATTTCATTTTTCACGTTCATGCACTTGGCAGAGAGAAAGATGCCTGTTCAGTATGTGAAACATATACATTGTAAACATCATACTACCGACTTATTTTCCAGTCCTTTAGACTGATGCTGTTAAATCCTACAAATAATGTTTGGTGTTCAACCTTTGTTTTATTGTTATTTCTGATTTAAGATCAGCAAGACCATATCCATTGCTGACAGTTGCAAACTCATTAAGTGTTAAGTGCATGATATAAATTTTTGCAATTTTGCATGGTGTTTTCATTTTTTTCTAATGAGCAAAATCTTGCCACTTGGGAAACATATACCGTATTTTTTGGACCATAAGGCACACTTAAAATCTTTTAATTTTCTCAAAAATTGGAACTGTGCCTTATAATGCGGTGGGCCTAATGTTTGAATCTGGTTGTGCTTTCTCACCTAGAACTAATTTTATGTGGTAAACAGTGCTATTTATTTAATTTCTATATACAGCTTAACTGTGAGTGCTGCACATGTGTGATTTCAAAGACTGCCATCAGCCACATGACAGTTTTGTCTGAAGGCTTTCGCATGCATTCAAAATCACAATGGTTTTTTTGTAATCAGACCATCGTGTTATGTCAGGGGTGGCCAAACATCTGGCCCGCCAATCAGTTTACTTTTGCCCACCAAATATCTTTCACATTTTTTCAAGCACCATGTTTCTGACTGTGGACAGCAGTGCAACAGCATTGGCTGCTTTCTGTCTCTTGTTGACTTGTCTGCCGCAGAAGCACTTAGCTGAAAGTAGCGCTATAGAAGTGCAAACAAAATGGTGTGATTTTATTGATTGTACTACAACACATTTTAACAACCTATTTTTGCATAGATTATGTAAATTGCACTATATCCAGCCTTCCCGTGGCCAGGCAGTTGCAAATTCGGCCCTCGGGTCAAAAAGTTTAGCCAGCCCTGTGTTGTGTCATAAATCAACAACAATTGCAATGAGGAGCAGATGTGGTTCCATGAATAGCTAACACATACCCTAATGCTGAAGCACAGATCATATCACTCCGCGAGGCTCCTGACTGCATTGGCACACTCTGAATCAAACACTCGCACAGCTTTCAGTTTATTCTGTTTAGTCTGGTGGATTATATATGAGGGAATTTAATCTATCACACACACCTAATCTGCTAGACACGAATGATTATATAGTTTGTGACTATATTGTTTTGTATTTTATGTGTTACAACTGAACAATGTTGCGAATTATTGTGAAATAGTTGAATACAGTTAGACTTATCTGAGTTTTGCTTCATTTAATGCACCTTATGATCTGGTATGCCTTATGTATGATAACAGAACAGCTAGTATTCAATCATTGATACTGCACCTTATAACCTTATAATCCGGTGTGCCTTATGGCCTGAAAAATACGGTAGTTTGGTACTGGTATATAAAGAGAAGTGCAACTTCAATATCTCATCATTTTCACAAACTTGTTTTTTGCACTTTAAAAAATGTTATAGTTATATCAACCTCAAGAAAAAAGAAGCACATGATGTTGCAGTGTACATGTTTTGACAAATTATGCCATATTGTGAAGGGAATTTTCTTTCAATGGGTTGAATGTATGTTGTACATGAAATGTATGCACATTGTACATGCCCAATAACTATTTTTCGAACATTTGTTTCTTTGAAAAAGTTGCGCGTATTTTCTGCTTTAAAAATCCAGTACTTTTTTCACAAGCTTGCTATTCCGTGCATATGGTTTTTCATTAATATGTTTTGTGTGCACTTCTCTCAAAAGCAAACACACTAACATCTAGGAAATAGTTCCAACTGGCTTGATTCGTTAAGTTTCTTTGCTGTGAAATGTTGCTACAAGTCTTTTAGTGTTTTGGAGCATAAAATTAACATAGACATGCCAACTTCATCAGAACTAAAAAAAAACGTTTGAAAAACTGTTCATAGTTTGTCTTGAAATGTTTCAGATTGTTCTTCATTCTTTTTCTTTCAGGAAATATTTTCATGGTTAAACTATGGTTTAAAATCTGTTGCTAAGTTTCTGAAAAAAAATATGAAAAGCTAAGTTCACTTATGGCCCAATTCAGGCAAAGATTTGCTTATCTTTCCCAAACAATTTCAGGTTCTGCTTAAACTTTTTTGAAAACATCGTCTTTGTGTATTGTCTGACCCTGAGCTGGTGTCATTTGAGCAAATGTAGAAAATATACACTTAGAACTTACTAATGTTGTTTACGGTTGTTTATTCCAGAAAAGCTGTTGCACGCATGACCCTGGCTTTCTCATGTATTTCATGCTTGCACAGTGATAACTTACCTGTAATGCATCCATGTCATGAATGCTGTGCAAACAGATATTTTTTTTGTTGCAACTATCCATCAATTGTTATGTACGTTTGGCAAAGCAAAAGTTTTGGAAGAGCCATGTCATTAACTTCATCTTCAGGATTTTCTTCTTTCAGGGAGGAGCATTGCTGCAGTCTACTGCAGGACCTGGCTATCATGTAATGTTTCCTTTCATAACCAGCTACAGGACTGTTCAGACCACTCTACAGACTGACAAAGTAAAAAACGTCCCTTGTGGAACGAGGTGATCATGAAACAAACAAGCATGCTTGCGATTGTTGCACTGTCATGCCAGTTGTTGCTCTGCATTTTGCAGTGAATTTTATGATACAGATTGATCTTTGATGATACCGATTGCACTGTATGCAAATTTTATGTGTTGCAGTGGTGGCGTGATGATTTACTTCGATCAGATAGAAGTGGTCAACATTTTGTCTCCTGCCGCAGTTTATGAAATCGTGCGCAACTACACTGCTGATTATGATAGAGCTCTTATATTTAATAAAGTCCACCATGAACTCAATCAGTTTTGCTCTGTTCACTCACTTCAGGAAGTTTACATTGCTAAATTCGGTGAGTCATGTGTTCATAGTTGTTTTTTCCATTAAGAGATTATGGCAATAAACGTTTTTGATGAAGTCGGTTTTAGTGACTGTGCTTATTAACCTTTTCAGAGATGAGTTGATATTAGGTTTTGCCATTTCAGAAAAATCTGTTGAGAATTTGAAGTTGACTTGAATGCGGCAATTTTATGTTGGTCGTTGCCTTTCTGGAAAAATAACGAATTAAAAAACACGCAGTGCAACGGATGCGTAGAAGATTCCAATAAAAGCAACCATGGCCGTTTCAAGTCGATGCGCAAAAGAAAATCATGAAGATGTGAAGCCTGTTTGATTCATCAGTGTGCTACAACTAAGAATTAAGAGAAGTGCCAAAATAGACGATAAAATTATGGCAATAACAAAAGCCTACCGAAGCATTAGGACAAAGAAAAAAAGCTTACTGATGGCAGTGAGAATCCGTGAGAGGAAAGTTTGTCGCGCAACAGTGCAAGAAATGTTTTTCAGCGGAATGGTTCATATTCACCGAAAAAGAAAGCAGTGCGTGGTGCAGGTTCATAAACGAGATGTTGCGTATTTTCCACCTCTTTCACTCTTTTTAATAGTGTGCATGCATTAAAAAATCGCAGTCTGACAGCATGCATAACCCAGGCAGGGGAGTTTCGAAAGTCATTGTCCCTCACGATGAATATACCCTTATCCGTTTTATTGTTAAACCAGCTCTGCAGCGATGATGAACGCCTCTTCTTTACATTAAGCGTCATTTCTATATAAATTAAAATACGCATATTTGTAGCTCCCCATGAGTATTACAATAATCACTGGGCCAGCGTATTTTCTTTTAATTCAACTCTTCCGCATTGTTGCCGTTCTAAAATAATTAAGATGAATGTGTTACGAGTAGGCGAGGCAAATCCTGATGGTTATACCCACGAGATAGCGGCTAAGAGGTCGTCCAAGCATCAGGTGGAGTGACTACATCTCCAACCTTGTTTGGTCCCGCCTGGGAATCGACAGAACTATCAGAGATTGCTGTTTACCGTGAGGTTTTTCGAATCCTCCTAGATCTGCTGCTCCAGCGATCCTCCATAGAGCAACAGCAGCCATGAGATGAAAATGAATGAGTGTTCAATATAGTCCGTGCGTTGTTAGTTGGATTACACTGAAGCTGTACGATTCGTATCAAGATTCTGCTCACTGACAAACAATATTACCGGCGTTTTCCGGAGGGCCGCCCAGTCTTTAGCCCGCCCCTGGGCGCTTGTTTTAGGTGGGCGTTTATATGGTGCTAAGATTTCAGTTGAATACTATTTGTACTTGTTCCCTTGAACGGCGGCACGTCCAACGTTATACAAACTTTGAAAACTATTTAGATATTTGTGGCCACGCCCCAGACTGTATTGTGCGCCATTATGACATACAACATGATTAGCCATTATGGCATACAAGGTGATTCACAATGCTTTAGTGAACAAAGTTCCAACTTGCACCGGGGTTTTCCGGAGGGCCGCCCAGTCTTTAGCCTGCCCATGGGCGCTTATTTAAGGTGGGCGTTTATATGGTGCTAAGATTTCAGTTGAATACTATTTGTACCTGTTCCCTTACACGGTACGTCCAACGTTATACAGAGTTTAAAAACTATTTAGATATTTGTGCCCACGCTGCAGACTGTATTGTGCCCCAAATATGGATTATGCATACATGTGTAGTTGTACAGACTCAGGCAATATGCAACTGCCGTATAACAGCCCGGGCGGTTATTTGGTCCACGTCTTATTTTCCCAATGTGTCTATTTTCTTATTTACGGTCCTGGGCGGCCTTCCGGAAAACCCCGGTATGCTACAGGGCCTACATTACGACGTTTAACGCTTCTGATACTGTATACCGGTAAATGTCAGACAAATCCCACAATTTTTATTACCTGACAATGGCATCCAAAGAGACAACGCCAAAACGTGTTCAACGTTTTCATAGTATCAGTGACAAGTTAGAGGCTGTTAAGACTGAAAGAGCTTTCTGGAAATTTAACTGCTGCATCAAGGGAGTTGGGGATAGACAGAAAGCGTTTGCGGGAATGGAGCACAAAAGAATCTGAACTTACCAATACACCAGGCAAGAAAAGGCGCAGACAACTTGGTGGTGGCAGAGGGCCCAGGCACAGAGATTTAAAGACTGAAGTTGTTCAGACACAGGCAATATGCAACTGCCGTATAACCGCCCGGGCGGTTATTTGGTCCACGTCTTATTTTCCCAATGTGTCTCTTTTCCTATTAACAGGCCCTGGGCGGCCTTCCGGAAAACCCCGGTACCAACAAAAATATTTCACGGCTACACCATGCTCATGCAATATTTATTACTTGCTTTCTAAATGTGAAATCGCCAGCGCAGTAATATTAATATATCGCAACAGTGGCGTGACGAGGTTAACTGACACCCGTGGCCGAAGATGAAAGTGCCGCCCTTTCCAAGCACTCAAATTTGCTCACAAGTGATTAAAATGAACAGAGATCATGTTTTATGCTTATTAAATAAAACAATGTATATGTATGTATACTGCATATAGCAGGCTATAATAATTAATTTAAGAATCTAATCGTATTATTGTAAAAAATGTGTTTTGTTCACTTCACGTTTCAATATTGGTTATTTCTCTTAAAATGTATAAAAGGCTTCAAATGTTACCTCTGTCACGGGGCCCTCTTTAAGGTGCGGGATCCATTTTGATAAAATGGGTCCAATAGGCTTAAAACAGGCTCTGATTGAAAATTGCTGGCTTGTGGTTGTAGTCTCCACCGTGACATGCAAACTTGGTGTAGCCGCTGGCTGGGACTTCTACTAATCACTTGTCCAAACTGTTATTCCTTACCTTCGTTCGCTAGCAACAGACGTAATATTTCGAAAACTATATTACCGAGACATCCGCCTTTTTGTTCATCAACAACGATTACAATGTTTTTAAAACTCAAAGGTAATCCCACTGAACAAGTTTATTTGGTACAACTATTGCCAAGTGGTTCAGCTGTTTCGGCTAACGTCCATTTTGAAGCCTTCGCCACAATCTAATTAAACACACCGTTTGCCCTTCAGTTAGGTTTTCAGGCAATGGTTCGTCGCTTCTAAATTGATGAAATGAGAGCAACGCCGTCATAAGCTTTTCTTCCAAGAAACCACAGTCCCCACCGGCTGGCACTGATGCACTCTACGTGTACTTCAAGCCTACGATATGAGCTCTAAGTCACACGTGCAAACACACCATCTGCGTTATCTTACTTCTGGAACGTCTTTTTCAGATACCATTACGTCATACAGAAAAACATCAGTTCCATTATCATTTTATCAATTTTCTCACTCAACAATCACATTTCCTAGAATTTTAGACTGCTAGTCTAGGGCTTCAAAACACTAAAGCTGAAAAGAGTTACGCCCAGAGTCCCCCGTTGCTACGCCACTGTAATCGGTACAGCTACATTTCAGTGCATTCACTTCCTACTTCAAAAATGATACAAGCTGACGCTTTTGTATGTCGCCTCACGCGTTGTTGAATTGTCGAATATTTTGGCGTGAAAGGTGTCCAACACCTTTTTGTTGCGTTTTTGTTCTGTACAAATGTTAAGCCAGTTGAGCAAACGTTTTGTTCGCAGTGAGCGTTGAACGCATACTGCTTTACTTTTCAGACAGGATTGATGAGAACCTGAAACGTGCGTTGCAGCAAGACCTCATCGAGATGGCCCCAGGTCTGTTCGTACAAGCAGTAAGGGTGACGAAACCCAAAATTCCAGAATTAATTCGCAAAAACTACGAGCTGATGTAAGTAGAAGTGAAAATAAGGTTCGCTGGTGTAATGGCGATTAGAGAAATTAAAACTTATAAACATTTAGTATAACTTAAGACGTATAAATCTATCCCTTGCCTATTGACAGACATTACCTGCGCCTCCCGCCTGGCACAACCCTATTTCAGCCAATGTGTTTTAATTGCTACAGCATAACTCATACTAGTAAGTACGTTAGGCTTCCGGGACAGCAAAAACCGAAAGATCTTTCGGATTAGTAAACCAACTTTTCAAAAACATTTTTGGTGGAATAGCCTAACGTAGGCTAAAAATACAAAACAATATAGTCACAAACCATGACTGGCGTCTCCAGGTGTCTGCAGGAAACGTTTCAAGTGGAAAAGTAAAGTAGTGAAACAGCGTTGCTGTGGATCAGCGATCATTAACCGCACAAAAGTTTGTATCCCCGTTCTGGCCCTGAATCATTCAACCAGTGTCACCCCGCAGTTGCATGAAAAAACAATGCGCTTTTCTTTCGCTGCCGCACAAATGCGGGCCTTAAAACATGGAATGGTTAACTCGTTTTGCATAGGCCTGTGGTAGCTATGCAGATGTGTGGCGTCTTGAATCAAATACAGATCGATTTCAATAGTAAGTGTTACAAAATAATTCTTATCACCACATTCAACACCAGTCACATGGGAAAAACGTGATTAGTGTTTCGTGGAGGTGTGGAGACGATTTTGGGCTCCACGGTGTGTTGAATGGAGTCTTGTGTATGACAAAAAATGCTTTATGCCAGATTTGTGCTGAATGCGACCCGAACGCTACATACTGTGCCTGAGATTTTTCCCACGTACAGCCTAATTATGAAGCTTTTAATGTTTTCGTCGCGTATCTCCTGAAATAGAAGTGTGATTGTTGATTTTGAAGTTGTTGTTGTATTTTACCGCCAACAGCCGGGTTTGAAACTATGCCTTCCATGCATAGTTGAAAGTAGCCCCAAGCATAGATTTGGTTGAATGAAAAAACCCGTGAGATCGCTCGTTAATTAAAAGTATGGTTTGGCAACTTTAGAGCAGAAATGGGACCACTGTTTTGTCGTTTTGAAATTTTATCGCTTTCACAAATGCTACTGTCGTGTCTTTTGCAATTGTTTGTGTGAGGATGTATTGGGCTGCCACCACGTATAAGCTGTTGTATTGAAAAGCATACGCACCTTGGTTTGGTGTGCAGCTGCCACTTTTGAGGGCAAAATCAGTGCTTTTGAGGAAGCACGTTGATAGAATTCGGAAAAATCATTTTTAGTTTTTGTGCACAAATCATAGAGTTTTTGTAAAATCAAGTATTTTAAAGAGAAATTACAACCGTTTTTAGTTGAAGCAATAAAAGAGCGCATTCGCAATATTTTCCGCAAAAGCGGCCAAAAGCGAATTCACATAATGTGAAGAAATTAGTTTCGGCACTTCCAAAAAATAAATCGCGTACACTGAGCAGAGTGAAGCGTCAGAAGGAACACTGCACAGCTGAGCTGTTTGTAACCGATTCTATGTTTCGCGGATAATTCTGAAAACAGGTGTGGATTGTGCGTTAGACTTTTGAGTACTTTCTCCGTGAGGTTGTACTACAATTTTGTTAATGTGTAGGGAAGCAGAGAAGACTAAATTGCTTATCGTCAATGAAAAGCAAAAGGTCATCGAAAAAGAAGCAGAAACTGAAAGAAAGAAGGCTGTTATTGGTAAGATGCTCAGTGCAACTGTAGAGATATTCGCTCGACATTTTTCTATTGCTAGGAAATTAAAAGTCGTATATTTGATAACGCTGGCGAAACAAAATATTGACAATTTCAACTTCCTCACGTGGAAAGTGACGCCGGCAAACAAGCTAATTTCATTTAAGCTCCAGTAAGGTTTGTGTTGTTTGACTGCAAGCAACGTTTGTTACTTGATTTTGTGTTCACTTCAGGACGCACTTTTATTGACATCACAGTGACACGTTCAATGGCTTTCGTGCTAGATGCCCATACCGCGAGAAAAATTTTTGTTGATTTATGTAGTTTGACTGCGCAATTTGATAACCTGTTTCAACTCAAGTCTGACGAATGCTAAGGATGTCAGTATTTTGTTTTAACTTTACATGTGTTTTTCTCAGATCAGTGTTTTGACTTTTAAGCGCTTTATTTAAAAACATATTCGTCCGAAAGCAGTGGTTCTAAATATGGAAATGCATAGCGGACATACGTACCCTACCCTGACTTTCACTTGAAATTGTTAACCTTTTCTTAGCGGCGATCAATGGTCATTTTCCACTGAACTTCAATCTACCATCACGTGTCACAAGACGCAATAAATTGCCCCTATCTTGATCCTAGCCTTTTTGCGAATTCGTATAAAGAAGCATGGGCAGAACCTGAGTACAAACATGAAATCATTCTTTGTTCTTTCGAGAAAAAACGTATTGCGAAGTACTTTCCTTAAATCGCCAAAACCGTTTTTTCGGCGCGCGGTTAATTCCGGTGCACATTCGTTTTTAGGTAATCTAATTGTAGTTTTCCAGTTTGTTTTGGAACACTGGCTTCTATTTTTTTTGAATTATTGTATGCGGGCTCCATCAACAAAATGAATTGCAGGCGTTTGTGTCCCATCCACGGCTAAACTTGTGCCGCGACATACATTAAAACTTCTATGACACCTCATGCAGTCAAGGGTTTGGCATCGAAACTACTTTGTACTTTATTACCCATATGCAGTCAGCTTCTTTTCCGCGTAATACAGTACAAAGTAGTTTCGATGCCTAACATGGATAACTAACGGTATTGAAACGCACTGACGTGGAAAGCAGAACACTCCTCATTCATAAATTTATTAACTAAAAGCCGATCCCCTTTTGCTACATAATCAGCAGTAGTTTAGGCCCCAAAATCGTGGTGCCTTAACTAAGAAGAACCTCGTTTTTTATGAACAGGGTCAGTTTGAGCTGACCTGGACTTAATACTGCGAGCGTGATAAAGCAGTCTTTGAAAGTTATGATGATGGTAAGCCTATTTAAAACATTGCCATGGGCCGCATTCAATCCTCTGGAACACAGGTCATAAGCTGATGGTGTCGCGTTATGTGGCTCTTGTAAATAAGGATCGCGAAGATGATTATTTGCAAGAGGTTGCAAAAAGTTGATACTCCATCAAACCAGCAAACTTTCAACGCTGGTAGCTTATTTTTGAAGACAGATATGAGATATTTCCTGTATGCGTTTGACGTCATCTTGTACGCAAGACAAGCTTTTTAACGTAAGATCGTAAGTGAAAATGCTCTTAACAGTTCTAAATGCAAGCGTTTGAAAAACTATCATTATATTGAAAGTTGTAGTTTCTTGTGCTGCAATGTGGTGCTTCGCTCTAAAATTGCTTTTTTATGAACTCTCTTTTTGTCTTGTCTGTTTAAACATGCACTAGGGTTTGAAATGAAAGTTTTCTCATTTTTATTGTTAGAGACAAAATAGCCTATACAAGTAGTCAGCGTTATTTCCATTGCAGAGGCTGAAAAAGTCGCCCAAGTTTCGAAGATACAATACGAGCAGAAAATCATGGAGAAAGAAACGCAGAGAAGAATATCAGAAATAGAAGGTAAATATTTTCTTTTCATGCATTTCGCAGGGTTCCCACGCGGTATTGAAAGTATTGAATTTCAAAATTGGTTTTCAAGACCTTTGGTGAAGTATTGACTTTGGCCAAAATGTACATTAGGTATTGAAAAAGGGTGGAAATTCTAAATGGAAAAGAAATCTTAAGTATCTGAGCAGAATTTTACTGAAGGCAAGCACTTACGCAATGTTATGCAATGTGTAAAATTGAGTTTCATGATTAAGAATTTCGAAAAATTCAGAGAAGTGATGGTGCTGAGGTTTTCAAATTTAGTATTGAAAAGGTATTGAAAAAGTATGGAAAAGGTATTGAAAAAGTATGGAAAAGGTATTGAAAAAGTATGGAAAATGATTTTAAAATGTGTGGGAACCCTGATTTCGAGAAACTTCGGTCATAAAAAGTCGTTTAAAATTGGTGGATATTGAAACAGCACTGTCACTGAGCTAACGTAGAACCAATAGAAATGCCAAGAAAGGATAACTGAGGGAAACTTAGATTTGCTAATCAGAAGATCTTCAGGGTTTGCGATGTTGTACTTTGATGACATCGAAAAGCTGATAAAAAAGAGCTTAGTACTTAGCTGTGAGTCGAAAACACGTGGGTACCAATATTTTCTACGGTCAATCTCGCTCTAGTCTGTGATTTGTGTTTGTGCTGCTGGACTTCGGTCAGTTTCGGAAACAAAACGAACAAGGGTCTGGCTCTGAACAGGGTTGCCAAATTTTTTTCGTAGCTTATGGCCAAACTCCTGATAAAAAATGGCTGTTTTTTGAAAAAGTTATGGCCAAAATCGCAAAATGTTTTAACTATTGTAATTTCCATATTCATAGGTGTCTCAAATTGTTTTGAAGACAGTATATTTTTTTCCAAAAAAATGTGGTTTTGCCAAAGAAGCAAGTTTTTACCTTAAAACAGCAATTTCTGCTGTAAACTTAAAATTACCTGTTACAACTGAACTTGTCTTTATTTATTTAAATAAAATTTAGAACCCTGTATTAAACACTGTTGTAGATACATGCTTCCATTGTGACCCATTTCTGGACTAAACAATTTGAAATTAACTTTCCAATTCAACAACAAGGCTAGAATTCGCTTGATATTGTGCTCCTAATATATGAATAAAAGATTAAAGTCATGAACTGAATTAAGTTGATGATCATAATGACTTGTCCACATGCTCAAAACCATCATTAAGTTCATATATGAACGAAAGGGCAGGAACACTTGAGAACAAACATTGTCTCATGACAGGTCCGACTGAAACACTTGTTGCACAAAATCTACAAGATTGCAAGGGCTATTTACTACACATTTTGAACATTACAATGTTGAAGATACTGCAGAGTGTTACCGTAAAAGTGATGAGAAACTTCTGAAAGTAAAATCTTACCAAAAATGCAAAACACTTCTGCTATAACATTTAGTCACACAACCGAGTGCAACAGAAACAGTCTTCAGATACAGTTCGAGCGCAGCAGATGCCAATGGAAATGGTAACCAAAAGATTGTTCATCACTGACTGAAACATCTGTACGAAATCTACTGACTGCAAGGACTAAATCATTACTACACACTTCAGTGGAAAAAAAGGTCGAATTGCCACGGTGCTACTGTAACAATGAGTGACATGAATACCGTCCAAAAATACAAAAAGACAAAAGATTTAATGAAAACTTAATTTTAGAGTGACAAACCAAAAAATGGCCAAATGTTACAAAATGGCCAAATGCATTTTTTCATAGCCAGCGCAGTTAAAAAAATGGCCAAATTTTTCGAAATTGGCCATTTCCAATTTTTCGAAATTGGCCATGAAATGGCCAATCTGGCAACCCTGGCTATGAACAAAGCACAGAACCCTGCGTTTCTTTCAGCAATTAAGGAACAGAAGGTTTGAGCGTTAACACTGCTCTTATTCTCGGGTTATTCTCCTATTCCTGGGATACGATATGCCAGTGTTTTATTCAAAACGCAGTCAAAAGATTTATATTAGGTTTCTTGGCCGTGGTCTCACTCTTGTGCAGACTGCGTTTCATCGATCTTGTCGGACACGGCGACTTTCCCTGCGCGCGACCTATCCGTTCCGGGCCAATGCTGTCCAATTGCTATGCTTTGAAGTTGTGTTCGTCACCACTGATTTGCGCGATCTGTCAGCAAGCGCTGCGCACAGGAAATCTATGATTAGTCGTGTTACTCTTTAGAGTTCCAGCTCGTTACCAAGTGGGCAGTCTAAAATCCGGGTGTTGGCCCCGACTGAGCGGCAGCGAGTGTTCCTGCCTCAAGCGCACAACAGATCCTGTTTGAGAGACCATTGTCTCGGTGTCGATCAGACAGTAGTGTGTTTTCACTCAGCAAAGACGTTTTGATTGCGAGCGCGTACAAACAAAAACAGAAAAAGTGGTGGAGAACGTTGCCTAAGCTTCGTAAGTGCATGCATTAGTGGAAAATAGTTTTGCGTTCTTGAGGACATAAGTTTTTCTGGCTCTTGTCGAAGACAGATCGCTGCTTCTTCACACTTGCGTTTGTTTGATGCACTGGAAGGTGTTTTGTTGATGGGTATGTGTCATGAACCAAGCAATAAAGCACACTTTTTTAAGCTTTTAGTTCACGCGACATTTCTTCGACCCATTCTTCCATTTCTTAGCGCATGTACAGCTTTGGACCGCTCGGAAGCGTTGACGTTATTGCGCGCAATTGCAAGCCGCTTAAAACTACACCTAATGTCGTTGCTGTACGCCCGGCGGTTCATCTTACAGTGTCGCATGTTGTTACAAATGTCAATCTTCGATCGCTTTTCTCACCGCCTGCTCTTCGCAGATCAAGCGCACTTGGCCAGAATGAAAGCGCGAACCGACGCCGAATGCTACAAAGCGACAAAGGAAGCAGAGGCGAACGCGGTAGGCATTTTGCTTCTTTTCTGGTCGAGACCAGGAAACGGTTTCAACCACTAGTTGCGCACTGAGCGCGATACTAGGAAGAACCGGTTGGTTGTGTCACGATATTTAAGGACAAGAGGAAACTTGTCTTCGCAACCCACGTTCAAACTTCGAAACGCGGTTAACGACGTCGTTCGCGCCAACGCGTCGCCATCATGCTCGGAACCGTGAGCAAGGTCAATTGCTTGCCTAACTTTTCTGAAGCAATGGCGTTGTTGCAGTTTCTTGAATATGTTCCACGTAAGTAACAGACGTGTCCAGGCCGCCGACAGATTGCTGCATTGCAACCAGGTTTTATTTTGTTTATAAATGAAATTAATTACATTCGGGGTTCCCCGAGGTATTGAAAAAGTATTTAATTTTGAAATCGGTTTTCAAGACCTTGAAAAAGTATTAAATTTGGCCAAAATGTACGTAAGGTATTGAAAAAGTATGGAAATCCCAAATTTAAGCCATTTGTTCATTCAATTTTTGTTTCGTACCGCTGATGACCATTTTGCAAACGGTTTTTGCATTGCGTTCCACGAATAAAATTTTGGAACAATGAAGACAAGTGATGGTATTAAAGTTTTTCGATTTAGTATCGAAAAGGTATTGAAAAACTATGGAAAATGGTTTTTGAAAATGTGTGAGAACCCTGAATACTTTTCAAAGCCTAAGTCTGGATCACTTAAATTCGTCCATCGCAAAAGCAATAAGCTGTGTCGTAAATTTTTATCAAACCTTAGTGAACCCGTTGCAACAGCTAGCACTGTCGCTAATGGGAACGGCCTTCGTACTGACTGTAATTGCTCTTAAACTGTGTGTTCGTGCAGTGCAACTTTCGCTTTTCACATTTAAAGCTGCATAGCTACGAAAAGAAAAGATGAGCGTGAATCCTTATGTCTCGTAATATCTGTTTTAGCCGGAACAAGGATTTTAAAAGTAGTTCGTGTAAGTAATCGTCATTCAAAAAAATCGGTATGTTTATGTCTGCTATTGTTATCACCACTGTTTTTCGTGTTGGCTTTGAGCTCGCCGTTGTAGGCACAGGATATTTATTGCTGTCTCTTTAGTGCCTACATCTCTAATGTTTGTTGCAAACTCATTAACTTACTGTAACACATTGGCTGAGCTACAATGATCCTGTGCATTTTGCGTTGTATTTGATTACTTACGTTAAACCTGTGGTTCTCAATCGTGGTTTTGAGGGCCGCGTGCGGGCCCCAAGCACCCTTTGTGCACCTCCTCAGGAGTCTTTCACTAAAACCTCTGTTAATCTTTTGTGTAACAGACTTTGTTCTGTAGCAAAATAAAATGTGTCAATTGACTTGTGTTAAAAGTTTTTAATGCGACTCTCTAACTAAATCGTAGGTCTGGATTTGGCTCCCTCCAGCGAAAAGGTTGAGAATCACTGCGTTAAACATTGTTGGGATTCTACGATCATAGGCCTTCCCGGGACCACATGGTCCGAATTGGGTCCGGCCCATTATCGTGCTTGGTTTCTATTTGGTGTTTGCGTCAAATTAAGGTTGGAAGTGCATCAATTAAGCATACGTGAGAACCACACAACTCGAAGTCTGTCGCACGTGCATCCGGGTGCGCGTCATTCAAAACGGATCCGCTTGCGTGTCGTGCAGGTGAAACTGACTCCGCAGTACTTGGAGCTGAAGCGGATCGAGTCGTTGTCTCAGACAACGAAGGTGTACTACGGGCCCAACATTCCGCAGATGATGTTCGACAGTTACAGCGGTTCTAAGCTGGCTTCCTCCCCTCAGAAAGATGCTGATGGTGATTTCAAGGTGCCCGGTGTCTTTTCTTTTCATCATCTCTGCGATTGCTGAAACGGTTAACTTCTTGCCCCAAGACAAACCGATCACCAACCAATGGCAGCCTCCTTTTAATGTGAAACTTCTTCTTTTTGTCGAATAAGTAAACCCGGGATTCCTCTTCTGACTCACCCTGTTACAATTGCAACTTGACGAATCAATAAAGTAATTAAAAATAGGTGATGTCGGAGAAATGAAGAAGTTGATTGTGTTTGGCAATGTTCGCTTCGCTGCCGTCCGTCAGTTCATTACAAATGACAGGCGCGTCACTTTCGTGAGTGCTTTTCTTGCTCACAGTCGCTGCGCAAGACTTAAGGTCTTATTCATTCTATTTGTCTTCATTGGTGACGCGCTCTTTTTGCCAACATTACCAGCGGGTAATAGAGCTAAAGCAAACATGGTGGTTTTGTTGTGTTTATCCTAGCGTAGGCACGTGTTTCGGCATTTAATTTTGGTTCAAAATTACACGTCTGCTTTTTTTCAGACTGACGTTACCTTGGAAACAACAAAGGCGAAGACAGCCTCAGGATCGCACTAGATCTGTGTTGTGGCATCTCTAACTATAGCGTCCTGCTCGTAGGTGATCATAATTCGAAAGACGTGTGAAGGCTTGTTCTTGGTCGAAAATTGTTAACGTCAGCAATTTGGCACGAGCCGCCACGCTATCAAAAAGCAGGGGGTTGTTTATTCCATTCGAACGATGGGCGCCACCCGGGCACAGGTCTCAGCACGTCCGCGGAGTCGAACCTGCTACTTTCGACATTGTGGCAACGGCGACCTTCGGCAACTGGTGTTTTTCGCCGTCATCAGAGCTGGCTACAGTTTGCTATCTGCCGACAGCTAGTCAGTTTCTTGGCTGTGCATCAATCTTATTTGTTGTTGTTGTTGTTCTGTTCAAGAGAAAATCTATTCTTTGCGGTTGGTTGTGATCGCAGTGGCACGTGGACGGATGGCAAGGGCTCAGAGCCGGCTCTTACTGCTGCTTGGATCAATTCGCCTTGCATTGTAAGATTGCTGCTCGTGAACTTGCGCGGATTTTCCAAGTCACTGTTCCGCGTATCCTTTCGAGGCCCGTAATTTTTACCTTTTGTTCCAATAAGCACGAAAATTATCTTGAACTATTTTTGGTGCGTGTGTGACGTCATCAGAGCGGCTTGATTGCAGTGTGGGGCATTGCGCAAAAAGTTCGTTGATCCTAGACTGACGATTCCATCGTGTGTGTGCCAATGATGCAAGCAAGCAAGCTGATCGACTGACGTTTTCAGTGTTCTTCTTGTCTTTACGGCCAACTACGCAACCAAAACTTATAATTTTGCTGCTTGCGTCACCGATTGCTCAAAAACGCGCCGATCAACATATCGCTTGACGAGCGATTTTTGCTCTTAGTTTGAATCTCTTTGCACGCGCGTCGCTGTCCTTTGACTACGACTCTGCGAAAATGTTTTCATGACACTCCGAAATTGTTGTAAATTGCTCCTGTTCAGCGCAACCATTCTCGTGAAAAAGACACAGACAGCTGCATTTGTACAAGTGCGAAGCTGGAGATGCAGCTAGAAGCGGGCGCTCCAGGACGCCTTAGCTTCTTATCAAACGACTTTTTATTAAAAGTTTTAAATAATGTATACGCGTGCGTTTTTATCTTTCAGTTTTATATTTTTTTTGTAGAAGTACTGGCGGCAGAAAAATTTTAGGGATTTGCCAACTTTGAGCAAAAATTTTTAGATTTTCTCAATGCGAAAATTTATCAAAGCGGAATGACGTGAACCGGAAGTGACGCCACCCCGTTTACTATGCACAAACCGATTCGTACAATCTTTCAAACTGTATCGTACAAAACGTTAGTGCCGTCGTGGTCAATATGTCTGAGGCCAGTGCTTTTCGCAAGCATAATCGTGCACAAATGGATTTTAAATTACTGATATCGACGTCATACCACACTCAAATAGCAGAAATTACCTGTGTCTACATGTCTGTTTTACTTCGCATTTCAGGAGGAAAAAGTTGCAAGATAAGAAACCAGTTAAAAACTTCGGCCATTTCCAGGATTGCTAAATTTCCACGAGGCCGCTGCTAAAGCAGGTGACTTGTGCAAAATGATCAGTTACGAGCAGGATTGAGTCGGATTCCTAAGAACACTGGGAGTCGGAGTCGGATTTTTTTATCCGACTGCGGAAGTCCAACTGAATCATTTTTTACATCGCACACCTAAGTTAGGAATCCCAACTTGTGTCTGTTGAAATGATACCATTTCTTTTGAAACTTTTATTGAAACAGATAATTCTTGCTGTGTACCACGATTTCCATTGATTGCTAGTTGCTACAAAATTTTTGACAGCCGAACTTCATTCACGTTAGGGAGTCGGAGTCAGACACTTTTCCTCCGACTCCACAACCCTGGTTAAGAAGCGACCGCTTCTCGCCATGAATATGTAAATCTCAAAGATACAAAAAATTAAGCGCAGAGAAAATGAACTTGCTCGTGACTGACGTTTCTAACAGTGAAGGTGAAGCAATGGAAAGGTGGTTTTTATCACATCTGCAAAAACTGCTTTTCCCAGGTGGCTTCGTCCGCCATTTATCCAATGACGCCACTGCAGGCGAAACGGCCAAGTGTCGACAATTCGTCAGACGTGTTCTAAACGTTCCTTTGCGCAAATCGTAAATCCCACTCACGTCTTGCGACAGTTAAACCCCTCCTATGCAAATGCTGCCTTTCTTTCGCAAAGCAACATTTTGCGCCCGAGCCGACCTCTCTTACCGTGCGCAGTGATTGTTTGATCATAGTGCTTGCGGATGTGTGCTCTTTCGAAATGTGCAAAGTATTTTTTTGCTGTTGCGTGAAATGAAAAAGGAAAGAACGTTTATGTGATTATAATCAAAGCGTTGCAGTTGGCCATCCGCGCGTTGTCAATGCCAGCATCAACATCTATCATGTCGATACTCTTTCGGCCCTCCTAATGTGCGGTTCGATTTGTTTGGTCAATTTTACACTTGCGTAAAGCGCAATATCTGCGTTACGAACGGAACTGTATCAGTTACGTTTTCCGAAAAGACGTGACGTCGACCAGAGCTTGATTTGCTCACATGAGCAGGTTACGTCAGTTCATGAGCGGACCTATCGCGTGTTTTGTGATACGCTTCATCGCATTTCTGTGTTCAGGAAATATAAACACATGAAAGATGTTGCACAGATTCTGCTTCCGTCAAGCTGTGTGCGCGCGCCCAGGGAAGCTGTATGGGGAAAACATAACCAATACACACGGCTGTTTCAGGCCAAGCTGGGATTAGCTGAAGACGTAACGCAGTGCGAGTGCATAAGCCGACGTCCATTCAGTGGTGGGTTAAGGGACACCTACCTCGAGGCGTTTCGTGTGCAAATTTTCCTCGTTTTTTGTGAAAAACTTATCCACTCGTATCAGATATTCCGAAACAGACCATAAGTAAGTACTCTGCTTTCAAAAGGGTCCCCAATAGCAACTGTAATGTGTAAGAACTCTGCCCCAAACAGCCATTGTAATGCGTAAGTACTCTGCTTTTGAAGGGACCCCAGACAGCAACTGCGATGTGCAAGTTCTCTCCTTTCCAACAGGACATCAATAGTAACTGTAATATCTAAGTACCTTGTTTTCAAAGGGCCGCCAACAGCAACTGTAATATGTATGTACAGTACTTAACTTTCAAATGGTGTCATCTGCGTTATAGACGAAGTGAGTTTCCTTTTTCTGTTTGTGGCTAAAATTAATGCCATTGAAAATAAAAATTCCAACCACCTTGCAGCACTCCGCCTGCCTTGATACTATGCTACCGCTTTTGCGATGATTCAACTGCAGAAGCGTGAGATACTCGCAGTCGCAAGCCCATTGTTAGTCTGGTGTTGTGAAAGCCGACGAAGTTCCGTGTGCACAACAAACCTATGATGTTCGCGAACGCCCCAGCTGGAATCTGTTTGGTTAAATAGATTAAGGCGGTGCGTTCCATAACTGAAAATTGACTGGTTCGATAGGCTACTAAGATCAATAATGCTGGCGTTTCGGTACCGTTTCCTAACCTGACTACACTGGATGGTTGAAATATGATTTAGCGAAGGTATCGAAATAAGCCTTTCCTCCGGCAAAAGCGACGCATATAGCAGTCAGGAAAAATCAAGAAATGAAAAGAACAGAGATGGCAACCTTACAATTTTGCAGTGAACTTGACAAAGTATGGCCTGAGATGCATGCCTGCTGACCTGACAGAACGCCATTGATAAACAAAGATCCTTATTCTATATATATCGTTATGTTGTACATCAGTGGTTCTCAAACCTCCCGTTGCGACGCTGTTGGAAAATTTTGCTGGACTTGCGACACACCCAAGGGTGTAACGAGGTTAGATGGCGCCCGGGGCAAGAAGCAAGTTTGGCGCCCCCATGTTCGAACCTGAATTTACCTCTGAAGACTTATTCGTTATCGATATTTGGTTTTAATCACGCCCATGGCAGAAAATCCTGCTTCGCATATATACGACAGGGAGAAAGGGATAACCACTGATAGCGCTTCCTTGCCAAACTGGGTATTCGTCATTAAACGGAATCCAAAATTTGTCGAGTTTCCTGATATAATCTTTCTTTTCAGGAAATCACAGGTAAGGTCAATTTAGTCTGTTTCGTCTTAAGGTAAAGGACGATGGGATCGGTTGGACGGAAAGGTCAGAATGCATTCATAGTTAGATCAATTCTCTGGAAAGTATTGAGCAAATTTCGAGCTCGGATGGACGTTGCAATAATATACTTCGTAAATTTGAAGGCAGGCACGTACATTTATCAAGCAAATCATTTGATAGCGGTACCAACTTTAAATGTTGCCTTTTAGTTGTGTCTAAAAATTGGTTGACGTCACTGTCCAATACCTTGCTGCAAATAACACACTGCAGTTTTCCTTCTCCGTTCTACAAGATAAACGTGAATACTAAATAACTGACGTTACACTTGCAAGATTTTTTAGGCTTGTCATTATCAGTGGCGGAATTGCGCTAGTGTTGCAATACTAGTTTCCTGTTTACATCCACTTTATAACTGACTACTGTATTTTTGCCTTCATTTGTCTGATGCAAAGTAAATTAATATTTGTGCGATGCTTTTGTTAATAAACAATAACGACAGTTACGTAATCATGAGATGAGAAAATAGGCTATCTGCTGTCAGCATAACCGCATTTCTACAATAAACGTTCTTTGGTAAAGTTCTATAACTGCACTGAATTTTACTGTTATTAGCTCAATGAATAAGACTGCAGTAAATTTACTTTTGTGCGACGCCCTTGGAAAATTGAAAGGACGCACCAGGGCGTCGCGACGCACAGTTTGAGAACCATGGTTGTACATTACGGAAAAAGGACGTTTGTTTTGCACGAGAAAAGTTCATTTTTAGATGAATGAAATAAAAGTTTAGATGAAAAAAATTTATAACGAATTGCGACATAGCTTATCTATAGTATATATGAAATAGAAATTGATAAGAATAATCCTTCTGCACCAAACCTGAAATGGTGTAGTACCTGTATCTTCTCATAAACTGCGTGAACGTGTGTTATATTCACTTTCATTATGTTCATTCACTTTTACTTGGTGTATGTTGGTCATTTCATGAACACGTTTGTATTTTTTGGTCCTTTTTGGCTCAGCGCCCTAGGCAGCCGCCTAGTCCGCCTAATGGTAGCGCCGGCCCTGAGTACAGCGCAAATATATTGTGCACCCTGACAATAGATACTTTCGCGTATGGTTTACGCATCTGTTGGTACCTAATGTGTTCAGTGCCACTGTACAGCCGATTCATCCCAAGTGATCTGGTTTCACGGAATTTATTCAATCAAAAATTAATTTCTTCCGCTGGTGAAAGTTTCCCCGACAACCTACACCATAGAACTTCCCATATGGTGGCTTTGCTTCTCTTGCTGGTGGAGGCGGGATTTTGAAGTTGATCCCTGTCGCTTTCAGGGCCCTTTTTCGGAGAGATCGGGCGATGCGTAAACTCTGCAAGTAAAAGATTGTGCTTTGATTTGACATGGTATATCAACTGTAACCACAACATTAAAAACACCCAATGACTTGCTTGCGCAAGCTTACGGGAAGGGCTCGGTCAGGAGTGGCTTTCTGTTTTTCCCTGATTTTTTCGTTAACCACTTCAATTTCTGATGCCGGTGTCAAGCGAAATTTCTGACTTCACGCCATGTACGCATGCATAGAGTAATGTGAAGCGTGTGCGGCCTGGTTGTGTTCCCACACCATCCTTCAACCTCGGGAAGGATGGATGTTAATTCCGCGCCAGATGAATCAGCCAAAGTGAGCTCCTACTTCCATGCGCGTGGAAGTCACTTATAACTGTCGCTTACTTGGTCTTTCCCTTCTCCTTGCTTTGGCCGTCTTTGCTCACATGTAGCGGTCGCGCTAGCGTGACTGCTACATGTGAGCAAAGACGGTGATTTTGGGCCAAGAGGATCATGATGGGGGCATGTTTTTGGTTAATTTTATGACGTCATCATCCGATCCCACGCGCCAATATTTTGGCTTGCAGTATTTTTGGATTCTAGGCTAAAATATGAGTCTTTAGAGAACTTGATCAAGTTTCTAGCGTTTCTGATTCAAAAGTTAGGCCAAAAATATTCCAAATATGTCAGGAATGTCCCTAGGACATTCAAGGGATTTCCCTAGTTAATATTCTACCATTTTTGCCATAACTTATCAACCAGAAATGCTAAAATGTCCCTCAAACCCTCTAAAACCTCGTACTATCGCCTAGAATGGGTGTAAATCTCGCGCGGTTTCGCGCCGCTGATTCTGCTCGATTTACGCACTGCCACGCGACGTTGATGTCACGGATTGTTTTGATAAACCTGTCAAAACATATCAATACATCCTGTGGTTTTGTAAACATAGCCAGAAAGGCCGAAATCGCACGGCGAAAAGTCTTTTTTTCAGCCTAAACTACAAGTCTTTCCCAATTCTGACCGGATTTGAACAGCTCTGTAGCTCGATCCGCTGGCGAGTGATGGCCAGTTAGAAAAGGGGTGTATTGCACCCAAGATTGGGGTTTGTGGGTGCAGAAATTTTCACCAAATTTAGTTTTTTGTCCATAATTTCGGCTACAGATATGCTAAAAAGTTATTCAAGGGCTCTAAAGACGCGGATTTTGGCCTAGTTTCCAAACAATCTTGAGCCAAAATAATGGCCCAATGGGTTGGGGTCCAGGGCCAGGTAAAGTTGGACAAAAAAAGCCAAAACACCCCCATTTGCAGCGGTCCCGCCAGCGAAACCCAAACCGGAAACGAAAAGCGTTTTTTTTTCGATTTCAAGCCGAAGACTTGCTGACTCCGTGGATGGTTTGGATAGCTCTCTAGCTCAATCGCCTGGCGAGTTGTGGCCAAAAGAGTGTGAGCCAATATATGGGCTTTCGCGGTCGTTAAAGGATTTGCAAGGAATTGAAACCTAACTACGCTGCTTCCATTCACGCAATTTGAAAGTGAGTTTACGATGATAATGGTCAGTGCACTTGTCAAGGTGTTGAAAAGCGCAATCCTATAAGAACGTTTTTTACTGATCATAAAAAGGCATATTCTGGTTGACATTCGAAACGGAACAGTTAAGGAGTGCTTTTCAATGATTTAAACAACAACGTTGAACTTTTCTTGTTTTCAGAGTGGAAAGGCAGAGGAACATGAGAAAAACTGAGAGAATCGTTAATCCTTTCGCCTCTTTTGCTCAGTTAGTGACATTCACGTACAGCCTTAATACATAGTTTTCGAAAACTTAGTTTTTTTCAGTATTGTGGCCAAGTATCATGCTCGTGGTTGTAATTCCTCGGTCCCCCATGCTCACCACCCGAGTCAGTGGCTGCAACAGGCGCGCCCGACGATTGAGCTCTCAAGAAACGACGCAGTACAACTCAATAAAAAGATCAAACATAGAGCAATAGACTTCAATAATGATCTCTCTTTGTACCCACAAGCGGCCAAGAAGTCTGGATCATTTCAAGTATTAAACAAATCCTTGTTAAGAATGATTGCTGCTTAGGCTATACAATTTATGAACTTTTTAGAGGTAAACAATATTTAAATAATTCTGGTGTTTGGAGTTGAGTGACGGGCTGAAATTTGATTGAAGTCGCCTTAAAATTGCCAATGCTCTTGTTTAATGAAGCGTAATTTTGACCAGGGGAGGAGCTAGGGGGGTTCCAGGGGGTGCCACTGCCCCCAAAAATTTTGCCTGTCCCCCAGTGCCCCCCCCCAAATTTTTCAGATCTCTTTCTGAATGTCCTACACAGACCATTGACAGCTCCCCTTGTTGAAAAACTGGACCCTCCAGTGGCCCCCCCAAATGAAAATGTCTGGCTCCGCCCCTGATTTTGCCCCTCTATAAAAGAGCCGGAAACAGTGCCTCCGCCATCCCCCGTGTTTCAGCGTTTCTATTCAGAGTGTTTCTGAACTTCTTCCAAAAGCTTGATTGTCCTTTCTGTTTATACTCAACCTTACATGAAGCAGATTCAGAGAGATCACTTTACAAGCTGCCTTGGAGTCCACAGACAAGTGGCATAAAAGCTATTCTCGTTTAAGTCTTCAAAACCATTTTTTAATCTACAAAGCCATACCATACATCATCTATTAAAAATGGTTTATAAAAACAAAAACCTGCATTAAACAGCTAGGATACGTACCTCCTCTACTGCATCCACCGCTATATTGCACTTGGTCGTCTGAGGTGAAGGAAGAAAGTTTACTCCATCACACCAACAGCCAGGTTTGTCATTGGCTCGTCGCTGTCTTGGAGCTAGTGCCCTCCTGCAAGTAGAATGTATTTGGAAAAGGCCAAAGCAGGCAAGACAACACTTATGGCTCAAAATACTTCCTGTGGACAAATTCGATCCTCTTATAAAAACTGCAAACGTGGTTGTGAATAATGTGATAGCTCTTGCTCTACCACCTACAGGTTAAGCTAAAATTCCTCTATTCAATACTCCTTTGCT
>JGI24159J19872_10001522_pt1 | contig 25730 bp, 12 predicted proteins | sample Ectturendosymbi4_FD_19872 | JGI IMG/M metagenome (IMG submission 19872)
GTAGTATTTCGCTGAAGTTTTTATTGGAAACTAGGCTACAATCTGAGTCTTTTGATACTTTGGATGACCTGCTGGGGTTTCAGGTTCAAAAGTTGTGATGTAAGTTAATAAAAATATTTGACTAATTAGACATTTAGAGAAAAATATATATAATATTGTAAATATCTTGAAAAATACTGACAGCAGGAGAAACAAGACGCAAAATTCGGATTCAGCGACCAAAAATTATCCAAAAAACATCCCAACCTCGACATAAAAAATTTTTGTTGCGTAGTGAGATAGACATTTATGTTGGCCCCCCTATTTTTTCCTTGGTCCCGCAGTGACCCCCCACTTTTTTCATTCTAGAATTGCCACTCCAGGCTGGAGTGCGATTTCGCCCCCGTTGAATACCATTGCTTTAGACTCATCTAAGAAAGCTGAAAACACTGGGTTACTCTTGTTTACATAATACGACAAAGTCAGCTTAAGTAAAAGTATGTATATATCGGTACACTTTACAGAGATAAGGTTTTCACGCAGCCTACAGCGAATAAACGGATCAGTAGGTGTTAAGTTTTCTAGGGAGTTAAATCGCTTGTGTCTAATAGCTGGTTTGCGCAGATACTGTTCCCGCTCTTGTCATTGTTTCCAGGTCAGGTGCCTTCACGTGACTATGCTCTGGGCATTGTGCATCAGTGCTCTCACTTTTAGGGATTCTGTCCCTAGATTGGAACTTTTGGCCCTTTTTGGGGATTTTTTAGGGATTTTCGGAAAAGTATGAAAATGTATAAAATGACCTATTTCAGTTTATTTTGGAAATCATATTTGGTTGTATTTTTAACATTTATCACAGCATTCCGATTTTATGCTGCACCACTGGTGTAGGATGCGGGGGTGCGAACGAACAGTTTTGATTTGGTGAAAATCCGTGGAAATCCGGGAAAAATCTCAGAAAACATCCACAAAATCCCGGAAAATCTTAGCAAACGCCTGAAAATATGAGCAAAAATGCCACCCAACGGCGCCCAAAATAACATAAAAAAACTTTTTTTTTGTAGGTCACCTTTTTATGGAGTTTTTCGGGCAAGTTAGGGAGAATTCGGGCAAAGATCATTCGCACCCCCAAAATTTTGCCTGCTCCTACTCCTATGTGTTGCACCACCACAGATTTAGGGATTTTTTGGAATGTTTTGGTAATGTTTTGGTATTGTTAGGGATGTTTTGGTACTTACGAGCGTGGGTGACGAATCCTTCGAATATTGCACAGTAATACAGTAGCATAGTTGCCGTAGCTGCATATTTAGGTAGTTGTGCTCCCAGTTTATTCTGCTGATGTGAATTCTCGTGAGCAGCAACTTGTCTGTGTTCCTAAGCTTCCGGGAGTGCTGCGAGTTAAACTACTGTACTCCAGTTGTTCACTTGTTGTGGGCCAGAAGTTTGTACTGTAGTTTCTGTGTGGTTCCAGCCAGGTTTATTAGCTTGTAGGGTAGTTCAGGTGGTTCACGGTTTCATAAGGCGTAGACGGGCTGTGCGATCCGTAGTTCTGGAAACCCTCTCGGTGTAAAAACTCACAGTAGGTCTTTGTAAAATTCCTTACTGTTCTCAGATATAGCCTACGTTATGCAAACGATAGTTAGGAAAATCGATTGCATAGGGTCGCGTAAAACGTGCAGATATTTGAAAAAGGGTCGCAAGAGAAAGAACTTGGGAACCCATGAGCTGGACGATAGGTGAAAACTGTTCTACCCCAGTGTTGAGCCAGCAAAGTTTACCCAGGCTGGGGTGAGGACTGAGGATGCTTGTAGTTCTCAGCTGGCAAATTGTGTTATTAAATGGATCTCACTAGAGGAATGGGTGTGCTGTGCATGTTGTGATCACAGATGAGGTTTTGACACTTGTTTGGAGGATGTGCAGGTAGTGCAGTTGGGTACCAGACCAGAGGTTGGTTGAGTGATGTAACCTCTTTATCATTTTATTCCTGCATATTTTCAAGAATTTTTCGAATTATGATGGTATTTTTTAAAGTTATTTTTGTGTCCAAACAATGTCATGATCAATCGACAATACTTTTAAATTTTTCATATTTTTTCATACTGTCGAGTTTTCACATTTTCAAGTTTTTTCTCAATATTTTTCATACACACGGGTTTTCGATAATCTCCGTAATTTTGTTTTATGGTATTATTTTTAACTGTTTCCAAATTTAAGAAAATTGTTAAGAGTTCATTGCGTAGGGACAGGCGTGCGTGGTCACGTTGTAAGCGTCAGGTTTTAATCCGATTAAACGTTTGTTTGTGCAAATAATTAACCTGAACAAGACAAATAATTACATGAAAAAAATAAATAATTTATTTATTTACGTAAAATTTCACCCCAAGATAACCATAATGCTGCATCTACTGAATTTAGTAATTTGGTAAATCCATATTGCTGGTTTTTATGTATTATATTTTATTTGTTTGTTATTCTTTCTTGTGCACATCCCATTTTTACAAATAGAGTTACATTCCATAATTTTTTTACTTCATCAATTTTTTATTTTTTCACTGTGTTTAAAAATTTTTGACCACTCCTAATGTCCTCAATAAGACTACAGCAGAGCCACTCTCTTGTGTACATAGGCATGCTATTGTTAGACCGTTCCCTGTGTTTGATACATGTATACTGGCGAAATTCAAGTGTACTTTACCCGGATTTTGTGGAAGAAATTAGTGATCCCCTGCGAAAGGTCAAAGCTAACGAATCCACGATCTTTTCGGTAGGCTTGCAGTGAACACATTGGGAATGATGCGGGGATATGGAAGGATGTGATTGGCAAACATGGTGATGCTGGCGTAAGTGAGAACGGAAGGCTTCTTCTGTAACTGTGCTGTAGCAACACACTGTGCATCATGAACAGTTTCTGCCAACACAGAGATTTGCACAAGCACAACTGGTGCAGAGATGCGGTGGGTCAACAGTCACTCATATATTTCTGCATGGTTTCAGCCGAGTTCTCCCAACCAATGTTGGGGGTTCGTGTCCAAAGGGTTGCAGAACTGTCCACATATCACCACCTTGTGGTCTGCAACTTTAAGTCTTGAAAAAGCAACAGGGTCTACATTCTACACAAACGCGCAAGCCTATCGGGTCCTATGGAATACAGTGGGAGGCCATGGTGGGCAAGTATGTAACAAAGACTTGCAGACAGTGTATCGTCCTTGTTACGGGAACTTCCGGAATGCACAGCGGGTGCAGACGTGCAATGGCAGCTGTTCAAAGCAACTGCAGCTTCATCTGCCGCTCGCATATGTGAACGAAAACGATTCAGTATGGCAAATAATGGCAGAACAGTACACTCTTGGATCCTTGGAAGAACCCAGAAGCGAAAAATGCTATTCAAGCAAAGAAAGTAGCCTACAAAACCTGGCTTCAGAGCAAAGCCGAATCTTCTTTGCATTCTTTGCACGTCTGCGTATTATCAATATCAAGTTCCGCTAGCTCAGAGGTGGGAAACCTGCGGCCCGTGGGCCAAATGCGGCCCGCGTGAACATTTGAAATGGACCGTAACATAATTATCTTTACCTAAGTTGGAGTACAACATCGCGTCCATACGAAGCTCCACGATATGCAGATAATTGGATAGTAAGTCAAGAAAAGTTACTCTTCATCACAGTAAGGATTCCACAGCTTTCAGTCAAATCGTCAGAAGCGGGCATGACACTGAAAAGGTTGGGAACATGATTGTCGGAAGCGGGGCAGGAGGCTTTGGCCCCCATGGATTTTGAAATTTGACATTTTTCTATTACATTTTTAGCAAAAAAGGTTGTTTTCCTAGTTTCGAGAAAGAAAAACGAAGTTTCACCATTTTTGGCATCCCCTGGGAAATATTTTTGGCGACTTCCGGAAAACTCCCTGTTGCCCCCCTGAAAAAATCCTTCGGAGCTAGCGTCAACATCATTTTTTATTTTGATTCAGACACAGTAGGCTTTTTCTGAAACAACTGCGTACAATAATGATATTTATTGATTGTTATATTTTTTCTTTGTATGACCTCCATTTGCATGTGTGCTTTGTAGTGCAACGTTTCGCACTTTCAATCAATTCTTCCCGACTGTGCAACCATTTGCTTTCGAACTGCACATTGTGGTTTAATTTCAACCATCAGCTTTTGCGTTATAATTTCTTATACTACTGTCCTTTGAAATGCCTGTTTTACCTGAATCCCAGTTCTCATATTTAGCCATCCCGGGCCACCATGACGGACCCACAAGTCAGCTCTGTAAATGTACTGTCGGATGCATTGTTCAAGCGTCAAGCCGTCTGACCCCAAGGCACGGGCATAGGCTCTTAAACTTTACACTGCAGTGGATCGCTTATGTAGTCAGCATATTGACTGGTGAGACATGGCAGTTTCTACATTTAGCTGGCACTTTGTTTCACCACTGTTTTTTGTAATACATATCTAACTGTAAATATGCTTGACTAGCACTAGCGCAAACAGCAGGATAGGCATAAGTCCTATTTCAGTAGGGGTGCACTTTCCTACGAATTGCACGAAACAAGTGATGTTTAAAAGCGAAGGCAACTTCCTCTGATAGCATGCTGGTTGAAAATTAGTTTTAAGAAATCGTTTCTAATTACCAGGGCGCCGTGAAGGCTTAATCCGCGCTTGCAGAGGCACTTCATTCAAACGGTTAGCCATCACTGAAACAAAAACATACGTTGTGTAGCTGGTCGCCGGTTAAAAACAACACCAAACTCGAGGCTTCAAACCCGACGTCGGCACCATTCCTGCTTGAATGTCCCCCCGAGACCAGACTGGGTCAGGCTTAATCGTCTTCGAACTAGTGTAGGACGGTTCCACTTCAACATGTGTAACAGGAGTCTGGCTCCATCAGCGGCCTGCGAAGATGCGGCGCTGCGTAACAAACCGCAGATCATATTGTCCTGGAAGGTCTCAAACAGCAACCTACCAATGGGGCCTGTGTTCTGGTGTTTTTAGATGGTGAAACAGAAAATCTGTTGCTCAGTGCACGTCCCGCGAACTCTTAACTTGGCTGAGTGGTGCGAAATGAAAAGATCGCCGCAAACGACACGACTAGTAGTTTTCAGTAATTTACCTAGATTTAATTTGCATTGCATATGTTCCGCAGAAAAACGTGTTCTCTAAAATAAATGTCAGATACTGTGTAGAGCCAAAATAACTATAAACAACGAAAGGCCATTTGGGCAGATGTGTTACATTTCACAATTTCCGTACAGTCAAATCCTATTTGGTTTGAATAAAGCGCACAGCGCTCAGTAGCAAACTTATGATCTGTTCCCGATCAAACTAATTGCTTACTTTTCTGTCCCTGCTTAAGAAACTGCTTACAATTGACGTCACCATGTGCTGCCACAAGCGCGTTCAATTCATCTTGAATTTTCTAAATTTTACATTTTACAGAACAAATTCAAACTGTTTTTTGGACGGTTTCAGAACAACCACCCTGGCTGAATAGATGGCTCCTTTGGTTAATGGAAACATTTAAAGCAATAGGCAGATGATTTTAGTCGTTTATCTTTAACGTACCTTATTTGTAAAATTCCTTACATATTAAGAGAATACGTGATATTGCAAACGTCAACAGCTGGTGAAGATTTTGAACCACAAACAGGACCGTCGCCAGCGAGGAGGCAGTGGTGCCAGGACCCCCATTTGAAATCGGTGCCCCCCCATTTCACGTTTGGCCCATCGGTTGCTGCATACATCCAATACTGTATTTAAAAAATGTGCCCCCCTCCTGCTGCTACATCCTGGCGACGGGCCTGACCACAAACCAAAGGAACTATTTCTTTTCGGCAATTGCACTAGGCGCGACGAGTCTACTTCGCGGAAAGTCCCGTATAGCATGCTTGCACAACTCAGAAAGCTCGAAGAGCCAAATTGATCAACATAAATTTGTCACAGGCCGCAAAAGTCTATTTCGTTTCGTTGTAGAAATTTCGTTATAGTTTGGAAGAAATTCCGGAATGACAATTAATTATCCGAAGTCAGGCCTTTGCAAAATTTTCTGCAATAGAGAAAGCTCTCTTGACCGGCAAGAAAAGCTCCGGCGGACTGCATACGGCCCGCGGGCCGTATGTTGCGCAGGCTTGCCGAATAGCATTTTGAANGCGTGAAAGCAGTCAGGGACAGAGAGTGATTAAATNTGTTAGGGTTAAAAAAAGTCTAGAAAGCAGACAATAATGTGTTTCTCAGCAAAGTACAAAATCCTTGTGTAGAATCAACACGTTTCTGTTGTCGTTGGCTTCTGGATCTTTCAAGTTGAAGAACGTATTGTGAGGTCATACACAATATATTGGAAATGGGCCTTTCAAAAGCGAATCTAGGGAAGTCTTAATAGGATAACCCCACATTTGCCTACGAAAAAGAACAGTCAAGTTAAACATCAATTACTCAAGATTCATGTTCTCATGTCACGTGACTTGCTCTCCAGATCCTTCGGTCAAGTCGTCGTCGTCGAAAAAAATGTCTTTGAACTCTTTCGGTCGAACTAATTTTTGTAGAGATTGCAGCAGCAGTTTGTTGAGCTTAGCATTTCCAGGTTTCAAGTTGTCGTTGCTTGCTCCTTCCTGCCCACTTCGCGTGTCAGAACCGGGTCTAGTTTCCTGTGTCTGAAGCACTGTTTTCGCACCAGAGCTGCTCGAGGCTTGTTGCTGCTGGGTTAGTGCTTGGGGTTCTTCAACATCATCTGAAAATACAGTATTTTTTAAACGGACGTTACGTTTCACTGAAAAAATGTAACTTTAAAGGGTGTGCAAAGATCAACCCAAATATGGAGAAATAAAAGTGAGAGGAACGTTGCAGATATCAGTTGTTTAGATTCAGAAACGCGGAGCATGAGCTTTGCGAAGTTTATTTTCTTTGCCTGAATTTTAAGACCACCACATTTCTTGATAGCAATACAACCTGACTAAGCTTATTGCTCAACAATCGACACGATAACCATCAAGAGGAAAAATTTAAGTTTATTAATATCGGTCTTGTGGCAGCTGCTGCAATCCAAAAATGATCTAAAACTTCAAAACTAGGAGTGAAGGTTCCATGATAACAGTGAAATCGATTTTCCTTTTCTGTGCATCAGTGTGTACTGATTCTGGTGCTACTGAACGGATAGAGACAGGATTTAAGTTAGATCTAGAAATCAGTAGGTATAACGTGATTATGTAACATGGTCCCCTAGCCCCCCCAGCTACGCCTATGAGTAAATGCATGCTTGTTCTGTGATTCCTAGCGATTTTCTTTAATAATTCTGTCATAACGAATTGCTCTGAGATTTGTGGAAGGGGCCCCGTTGTTCCAATCAGGGGTATCCAACCTTTTTGAATGAAGGGCCACATAAACGTGGTCTGTTATGAACGGGTCTGTTATAAACTAGACTTTTTTGAACGTGGTCTGTTACGTACGTGGCCTGTTTCGAGTGATCTGCTATGAGTGGTCTGTTATGAACAGGTCTGTTTCGAATGGACACCGCTTAGTGACATAACAAAGAGCATTTACTGTTGTTACCTTTTGACCATGACTGAAGACAATCTGATTGAAAAATGTCCTTTAGCTCAAATTTCATAACGGTATGGTTGAATGTTTGCTTTTGGCGAAAATGATCTTGGGTGCCACTCAGAAAGAATCAGCTGCCCATGTGGTCGGCCGGCCGCAGGACGGACACCCATGGTTTAAATGAAGCCTTCCCTTTTTCTCATCTGTAACATCGGACTTATGACATTGACTAAACAGCAGCACTGTGTGACTTACGGTGTAAGGTGCATAGCTTTCAGCTGACATGTCGCGGCATTCATACGCACAACTATGATCGATTACACAAGTCTGAGGCGGTCGTGAAAGATCAGATTTAGGTTCAACACCGAATAGCTGCACGCATGATTGATTAACTGTTTAACTTGTATAATACGGAGGTAAATTGCAGCATTCAAATTACTATCCCAACAGGCCACACAATGATAGCTTTCCTGAGCTATATATTTGCAAGAGGATCCAATCAGATATGTGATCAGACTGCCGACTACCACTGGTGGTCATCATAGGCGTAGCCAGGGGGGCCAAGGACCATGTCCCCCAAATTTCTAGTATATTTTGTCGTTTTGTGCTTTGAGAGACGTTGTCCCAAACAAAATACTGTTGCTCGCTTAAAGTCCAAGTATTTGGTTCCCTCAACAGTTTGGGCTGGCTATGCCAGTGGTGGTCATCCATTTTTCCAATGTTGAGTTAACGGCACATGGTGCTTGCCGAAATGGGAAAGTGACTTCCTGCCCGTAGAAGCTGAATCGACGCTTTTAGCGTCGACTTAAGCTTAATTTCAAGCAGAAGTATTTGACATAGAAGAAAACGCCGGCATTACTGCTAATAGTTGTTTGGCGATAAGAACTAAAAACAAATGAATTCATTCCTTTGACGAGCACATTTGCCATTTCCCGAAAAAAACAAACGACATGTTGGAAATTACGCACAAGAAATATTTCGAAAAAGTATAAAAATTACTTTGTTCAATTCAAGTACTCATTAACTTGAGCATTGCGCTCCATCCATAGCGCCATTGTTCTCACGCTCATCTGTAAATCCTTTGCTCATGGGAAGCAACTGAATTCACAGTATAAGGTCATGGTTCCTGGGGCCATATTAAGAGTTTAAGACACAGACAGAAGTCTGAAAAACTTTTCTGAGTTTCTGTCTCAATGCGGAGTAGAACCTAACAGAGTACTGAGCTCCTTCACATAAAACCTCTTCATGACAAAGCTCTACATTGTCGTTCTAACAAATTTTCCAAACCAGCGATTCAGCAAAAGAAAATCTTGGGAATGTGACCTGTGAGGTTGAAAAATATGAAATCTTGTCAGCATAATAGCGTTTTCTGAACCGTCTCCGTGTCGGGCATGGTTACTCACTCTTCTTACCGTACAATGTGTGTCCGCGAAGATAATACGACTTGTGAACAGGGTTGTGGCTGGTTGAAGACGCTCGGAAATTGTAGCTTTTGCCTCGGTAAGTGTAATACTGCGTAGCGTCATAGTCACCTGAAAATCGATTCACAGTTGCGAGTTCATGGTTAATAAAGCTATAAGGGTATGTACTTTTATATTGAGAACTTTTCCTTAAGTGACAGAAAACGTGTATGGGTCAGCTCTAAAACAACTCGGAGTCACTAGTACGTACCACTACACACAGGTAACGATATTACAATGGTGCAAAAAGCACAGATACAAGTTTCCAGTTAGCTTTTATTTATTCTGTTGATAAAGTCAAGCACGTTTCTGTCACGCGACATATCCAAAGATTTTCTATGCGATTACTGCAGTAAACAATAGTTTTCGAGCAATTTAATTGATTGCCACTTTTCCAAACACATCTGACCAGGAATAACGTCCAATCGAGCAACAGCTCTTGCTGTGCCGTGCTCGTTCTTTGCAAGACATTCGTACGTGCCGGCGTGGTCGGGCAGAGTCTTGCTAATTTCAAGCCAGGTTGTCACTTGATACTTCAACGGACCACTGCGTATCTGAAAATTCGGTTTCGTTGGCGACGTAGCAAGCGAAAATCACTTTTCAAAAGCGATTCACAAACAAACTGATAGATGCAAAGTTGTTGAGAACTCTACGTTAAAAACGCGGTTAGAAAAAATATTTTACATTGACGAAGCGATAAACATGCGATCGCCGACCAGCGCGATAATCGCACAAAGTTTTTTTACATTTTTTTGCTAGATTTTCAGATTGCCGGAAGTTCGTAGATTACGCCAAACCATGCACTAAAGATGGCAGGCGAAAACCTAAGAAACATTTTGCAAGTAGAGTTTATTTTAATCTGAAGAGCGTGAAGTACTTTCTTCCTTGCCTCTATGCTCAGAAATGGTGCAAGCAACAATGTAGAACTCCAGGGACTAAACTTCATGTTTTAGAAATAAAATGAAGCGAGTGAAATACCTGAACAGCAATGCCATGGCTATCGCCAGGTTTGAAAACGTTTTCACCATCCTTGAGCCATTCAAACCAAGCTAGCGGGAAGCCAGATACAGAGCAGCTGAACACCGCAGTGCTTCCAGTCTCCGCGGTCTGGTTCATCGGAGGTATTTCCACCAGAGGCGCTGCAGAGCAAAGACAGCAAAATTACTGTTTAAAATATTCCTGCTTGTCTGTGGTACAAACCACACCGGATCGTAATTTTACTCAGGGATAAAACCACATTAAGTGGTTTTAAAAAAGTTGGTTTTAGCCTACTTGGATGGCAATACAAAAGATGAAACCGAACGAGACAAATCAGCAGTAAGGAATGAATATTATCGTCTTGAGAAAATAGCACTCTTTGCAATACGCACCAATATTACCTAGTTCCACCAAACACCTTAGGTGCACGAAAGCTTTTGGCTATTACAGATGAGCTTTACAACAGTCTTGTATACTTTTATTGCACAAAACACATCTCAAGCTAGACACAATATTTTGTCACAGACATATCGGACAAGTGACAAAAAATGTGCAGCCGCATTTTGCACTTAATTGTGAAGTAGAACGATGGTAATTTATGACGCAGCTTTTGAAGTTTTATGCGTTGAAAACTTGGCAGTCACTGATAACTGAGCAGACAAACTGTAAAGGAAACTGTCATCGTTTCTTCAAAGATTTTGAAAATACATAAATTTCGGCATTTTGATGCTGAACTGCGATAACATCTTTTAATTTTCAAAGAAACATGTCTTACTTCGGCAGAGTTAAAAAGATCAACTTTAAAATTGTTCAATTTTAAAGGTCGTATCAAACCGTTTCCAAAATTTCAAATTTATCGCTAATAAACACATTTGTGATGACTTTAGTACTACTCGATACGCGTTTTTCAAAAGCTTCAATTCATTCGAGTTATTATTTGCAGCGAAAGACCTAAACCAAGTCATTGTTTTCATATGAAACGATTCCGAAAGCCTCAGATATGACTTTAGGTAATTGATGTAGACTTCCATTTATGTAGCACAGGTGTAGCTGACTGTAACAAAGCATGGAAAGTGATTCTGAGTAATGGAAGTGCATGACTGTATGGCTCGGGTAGACTCGTGACAATTGACGACCGGACACAGCTAGACTCGAGTCTATTTGATTAAACGACTCAACTACAACTACATGCCAGTGACTTGGATTCACCTGGGAACTCCTGAGACTCCATATCGATTCGGCGTTTAACTGGATAACTTAAGATCCGTCACCACACTTAAAAGACGTATGCTGGTAGTTCTCATTCATGACTTTACTATTCGTTTGTTGCTTTGCCGGGTGGAAAGCATGCGTTTTCCGGTTTAACTTTAAAAATGACGAAACAGTTTTATTTCCTGCCATATCGGCACAAACACTGTGCTGTTTTTGTTTAATCAAGAAAGCTTTTCATCGCCAATCCTGTCACCAACTACAACAATTTCACCAAGTTTTAGGACGGCCATCTTTGGAAGAATGTTCATAACACATCCAACAGGTGTTCTGTACTTGGCTATAACCCAATGCAAAGCCTGCATAATTGCAGCAACAACGTTTCGATTTTTGGCTAAATACGCTGCATTAGAAGTTAATTACACGGGTTGGCCGATACCTCATTTTCCACCGATGCAGATATCAATACCAAAATTTTTCACAATAACGACACCTTGTCTCATTGTTAGATGTTCCCATAACGTGATACGAGTATGATAACATTCTGGTAAACACTGCGTTAAAAATTAGAAGTTTTGAAAAGAATTTCCGTCCGTTGTTTATAAGATTTTTTTCTCTTTTATGTAAATTTATATTTTAACTGGTATCTTTATTACGTCTCACTTGTTTTAAACATATGTAAAACTTTTGATTCAAATTTTCTATTAGTAGGCTTAGTTTCATCTTTTCCTGTTTTTGACAGAACAAATGAGATTCAAAGTTTTGTAGCTTCTTACTGCGAAGTACCTGTGCTATGTGCTACAACTTGCGTTCCCGTTAAGAAAATTTCACACAAGCAAATATTTGTTCTAATGAGCATGCAGTTGCGCAACCATGTAACCACATAACCATTTAAGCGTTTCAAGCGGTAAAAGTGCTATACGTTATACATACGATGTTAAATTTGGAATGTTACCAGTGCGCGAGAATGAGTCTTCACTGCGCAAATGGTCTGGTGGTACTGCGCATTTGCGCATCTTAGAGGGAACATTGGCTGCCAGTCGCTTTTACTCTGCAGTCACGAAAATGTCCAATACTGCACAACCAGACGCGATATCGACATCATCGTACAAGTCTACTTGACAAAGTCAAGCCAAAGCCGCTGAGGTCTTCACAGCACTGGTGGGTCAGGCGCACCTGCGAGGTGTGCCGTGCTTGTGGTCGCCCCCAGGAATGTCAATAGGTGTCTTGCCTCCGCAGATCGCCTCCCTTCCATCAGCTTCGACTGGCGCGCGTACCAACTCACTGATCAAACGCAAGCGGCCGGTGCAAATGCAAAAAGCGTGAACAACAAGGGTAAAACGTTATGCAATGCTATCGGCCCCTTACAAGCAAAGCAATCACGCAAAGCTTCTGCGCCGGCCTGGCGCGTGCGAATGACCGCGATTCATGATGTGGCGGGTTTGGTTTCGCCAAGTCTGCTGCTGCATTGCAAATCACCATCGACTAATTTGACTTTTTGGATTTTTTGTGGGGGAGTGGAGGACGCAACCGAATCTATTTCGCGCTTGATTGATCATTGGTGTTGGTTGGTTTGGCGAAAATCGGTCATGCGAGACGCAGTGATGAAAAAACGCTTGATTCGTCGAAGAAAAGGCATAACGAGTTTCTATCGTTCAACACCATATAAACCTTATATTTTACAGCTGCATGGATCCCACAACGTTTTAAAGATCCTTTCGTTTGTATTTTTAATGCAAGCGTCTTGCAATGAGTGATGTTCTGCATCGGCATCACCGGTTTTCTGCGTAAAACTGCTTCAGTCATAAACCGTACAACTGTGCACAACTCTCAGATGAAATGCCTTTTTTCTTTTTTACGTACGCCGAGGCGACCAAAGCACATTGTGTCAAAACCCAGGCAAGGCTTGAACAAAGCCAACAGGCAACCCTCAAGAGCTGGCTATTTTACGTAAATTACCACGTGACTACCTGCATGGGCCACACGGTGAGTGGTTCGGTGTTTTTTCATGAGTGCGTTTGCCTCGGAAAAGTATCTTCGCAGTAATCCAGCCGTTGAAAATGTCCGGCATGGACAAAGAACAAAAGAGAACCAGGAACGTCTGTTGCAAGTAACGCATTGAATCTCCTGTTCCAGCCGACCTGGCCGGTGATTGGAAATCAACCGTTAAGAGGAAGACACTTCGCATGCTATCGTTTTACCGATTCCATCAGTTCGTAGCAGCTCGTCGGAGATTCTCATGACCAAAGCATTTAATTTTCTCAAGCGTTTTTGTCGCCTCGGAACGGCTCGNATTGCACGAAATCGCATTGNCCGCACAACGAAATGAACGAAGCCATTTGCCTGTAGCCACAGCTGAGTCGGTATGCAGTAGGTTATCAACACTTGATGAATTGCTGTTTCTGTCAATGAGAATTGATCAGCGGTAGATTGTTCAAGAGCAAGAAGCCATAATTATTTGTTGCGCTTTATCCGCCGATGACATCACCTAAAACGAAGCAAATGCTTTTGTGTCGGCTGCGGTCAGTGCAAACACGCCCATCAAGACGTTCAGTTCAACTCATGTTTTCCAAACGGGACGTTTGCATTTAAATGAGCAAAGCAAAGAGCCATTTTTTCATACGTTTTCTCCCTTTCTCAGGTACAATAAACAGCAGGTGCTGGCGGGGAGGATTTTTTGTCCTCAGAATGGAACTTTAGATCCTTTTTTAGACCCCTGGTTTTAAAGCAAGCACAAAATAGAGAAAGGCGGCGTCTGTGTGTTGATTGCCCGCGGGTAGGTTTTTTCGATAAACACTGAGGAATTAACGCACTTCCCAAGTGTTGTTAATATCATCACATCTATTTGTGTCAATACGCATTAAACTCTTAATTACAGCAAGGTCCAAGAAAAAGGCATCGGAACCAATGACGTCGGTGTTTCGTCACAACGGCACGCTTTGTGCGAGCCACCGCCAGGCCTTCATTTCAGCGTCAGCTCAGCAAAAACAAAAGATTGAACAATCTTCGCTCGCAAGCTCCTGTAGCTATTGCTCGATGTGCTTCCACGAGAAAGTGAAAAAGTGGCCGTATTTAGAAAATGAGGTGCGTCAGAGGCGTCAGACGTTATACTATAAATCACCTGCCGTCGAGTTGGCGGAGACCTTACGAACACGTCCGGTCTGCGATTAAGGAAGTACTTTTTCACTGCGGATGCCTTCCGGATGACCAGCGTCTGGTTTTGCTGGCCCGAAACCTAGACGTCTCGGTCACGTTTATTGCAGTTGATACAAGGAAGGCAAACAGACACTAAAGCGAATGCTATCAGCGCGCAACCCGGGCCACGGTTATTATCATTGCTTGAGCAAGCGGCGATTAAAACAACAACTGAGGCATTTCCAACCTGTCTAAAAGAAGGGCTCAGGGTTTCCCTGGCATGTTGCTGCCATCACGGGAACCTCACATACCACCGTATCCAGTAGGGGTTGGGTTGACGTTTCGACAAGGGCCGTTGATTTTAAGCCACGTAGCTTGGGTCGATAAGGAAACCAGCTTTAACCTTGTTTAAAGTGAGCAAAAACAAAAACAACAAATGTTTTCTGCGATTTCCTCAGATAAACAACGAATAGACTAGATACCGTGAAAAGCGTCTTCCCAAGCTTCGTGCTGGCAGGATAAACAAAAATTTAAATTCACAAAACTTGCATACGTCCAAACGCAGCAAACGACCATAGAATTTCGTCTTTGAACTAAATTCGGTTTTTTTGCAGGAACATACTGTATTTCACGTCGGATTTCCATCCTGCTCATTTGTCTATTGATTGACTCTAATTATTGTAATTGTATTGATTCTTATTGATAATTGTATTGATTCTGAAGCTCATTGCCTGACAAAGGCAGTATTGGTACCTGACCACCACCATTTACAGCTGATTTGGGCCTGATGAAGAATTTCAAAATATACTTCTTAATTATATAGGACTTTTTTAGCATTTAATAAGTCAACTGTTGCAGGTTGCAACACAGGACTTTAGGTTGAACCAGAACCGTCGCCAGAAAGTTATCAATAGGGGAGCTTTACGTTTGTTCAGGGGGTCTTGACATTCTGAAATTTGATAAAAACTCTACCAATTTGTTGTGCTTCATAATTCAATTTGGGGGGACTTGGAGTTTTGTTTGGGGGGACTAAGCCCCCAAAAGCCCTCCTGTGGCGACGGGACTGGGCTGAACGTAAATTAGTAATGAACCTAAGTAACGACTTTTTACCCAAACCAAAATAACGGAGACTATACGAAGCAGATGTTACGTCATGGATGACCGAACATATATGTCGCGTGAGAATTACCGCTGCAGGAATCACCATGGAAATAGATTCGAAAACTACTAAGAATAAATACCAGAATTGAGCTGCAGTTGGCAAAGAACGCCTTTGAGTGAGTGAGTTGGAGAGAGCTGCAAAGTTCGAAGATTTTCGCACTCTAGCAGCAGAGAAGGTCGATGGTTCGTTTCACACTTCGACCTGCGTAATGTTACTGAGCTTTGCAGAAACCCGCGTGTATCTTGTTTTTGCCCAAAATACAATTGAAACTGACTGCATAACTTAGCCGTAAAAGTAAAACTGCTTTCCGCGCAAGAGGCTTGAAACATGAATTAATTTGTACTGTAGATGAGATTTGTAAATTAACAGGTTTTTCAAATAACACCTATCGCCAGGTAACTTTCATCGCATTGCGTTTTCCACCTTTTTTTCCTCTGACACCATCGTCAGTGTAAAGCAATGTTAGACTCGAAATTCAAAAAAATGACTGTGCAGAAACAACAACCTAAAGACTGCAGATCTAAATGCAACCAATATTACTTAATTTAAATGTGTGATTTTTTGTGTTGTGGTTTCTAATAAGACTTCGCAGGACTTCCGAGTTCTACTCCGATTGTCCAGGTCACCATAAAAGTAAACCTTTTCTCGACATCTGCTGTGTTCCATTGCATTCTGCTCATCACGCATCTGCACTGCAACGGGGAAACCATCAGCCAACAACAGTAACTTGCAAGTTTTGCAAAAATACAGGCGCTACATGCACCACAACCGATTGCTCTTTAACGTTGAATAGCATTCGGCATGTTAGAACTGGTTCAAGACCTTTATTTCATGCATAGCCTCCTCAGAGCATTGGCACAAGTCACAGTTTAATATTATATACTTNNTGAATGAAATTTTTTNAAAGTGACCGACAGGTGGTGCATCCACATTGCAAACTGTTGCTTATGCTAACAGCAGGTTGCGACACTACAAAATTCTGGGAAAAAAGAGAGCTATGACAACTTTCGAAACCTTAGCGTCAAAGATCAGCTCTGAAAGTTAAGTTCTGCCGCTGCATCCGTTTTCTATTGCCGTCGAGACTTGATATTAATTCATCGCGGCTGTCCTGCAAAAACTTGAAAGAACTTGGGTCTATGCGAAATAATTTGAGCAACAAGCCTGAACGGTACAGTAAATCCCGCTCATCGCGCTACGTTATTGAATAGGTTAATCTAACACTGTCCAAGCCGTAAGACATTATGTTATCAGCAGTGGCTCGGTTGATACCAAACTGTCCAAGGCCACTACCAACACCTTATTAGTTTACGAGCATAAACAAATTGCAATCTGAAACTTGGGAAGTTCTGGATTGCAAACGAAACTGAAATCAAAGCGTTTTGAAGCTTCATACCAGAATTTGAAATAATTGTTTCAACAAACAAAATCAGTGCCTCGAAGGCTTATTTTAAACTGTCGACCTAGGGACCACACAACAAGCCAATAGCTAAAAAGCCACTTTTTAGTGGGAGACATCTGCTTCGATCCGTAATTGGGTGCCTGGAGCATCGAAATCAACAAACGTTGCAAACAAGATCGAGGCCTATGTCAAGATAGCTCAAAAGACATGACCAATAACACAATCTGGTGAACTTTTGATAGACAAGTCCAAGCACACCAAGGAAATTAACACAGTCTTTATCTTACCTCGCTTACCGCTTTGAGTGTCGTCACAATAACGAGATTAATGCTTTCTTCCTGTTTTCTGATTATTGCTATGTGTATGTCTGTCTTTTGTGGTAGTTCCAAGTCTGTGGAGCCGGAATTCAAATTTCAGGCTCCGGATTCAGTTCCAGGCATCTAAATTATTTGGCTCCAGCTCTTGCTCCAACATCTAGAAGTGTTTCTCTCGGGCTCCAGAATGATTTGGTCAATTGCAAAGTGAAAAACATTGTATTATTTGTACAACTTGCTTGCCCCACGAACTAGGGCTGTGGAACCGGAACTCAAATCTCAGGCTCCAGCTCCGGCTCCGCCTCCAGCCAGCCAAAATTACTTGGGCTCCGGCTTCGAGCTCAGGGTTCCGGCTCCGGACTCAGGGCTCCGACTCCGACTTCACAGCCCTGGTTTTTACGATCCACGAGAAATCAAACTGCAATCTGTCGAAAACGCCTGATGAAACCATTTACCGGCATCTAGAAGCAGAAAAATCATCAGAAGAATAGACCAATGAAAACAAATCAAAACCTGCCACGCCAAAGACGTATTGTGTCAAATTTGATTTGTTCCAGGCACCTAAAATTTGATATGTGCATGCCACCTACACGATTTCTGTATTCATGAATTGTAGAAAAAATTCGATCACAAAAGCACGAACGCGTCTTCAGTGGTTCCCACGATGTTGCTCGAGCCGTTACCCAAATCAAGGTAATAATTATGTCTTAATTACCCTCAATATGTTGCAGTGGTCGCTCATAATATAGAACAACATCGTGGTTTTGGTTCCGCATTATCCCCCGAAGAATCGGATATTACCCCCAGGGGGTAATTTACGCCCAGTTTGGGAACCACTGCTTTGAGGTAACTTTGCTATGAGAGGTCAACTAGCAAGTTGCCTACACCCTTAGGACTATAGCAGTGTTTTTCAACCGGGGTTCCACGAGTGGCTGCCAGGGGTTCCGCCGAAACAGACCGATTTTGCCTGGGACGAAATTCGCGACCACAGTTCTATGTGTTTGTAGCAATATACAGGTAGACACTTGGGTCATTGCATAGGGTACCATGAGCAACGCAAACATTTTGCGGAAGGTTCCGTTGCAGCAAAATGGTTGAAAAACACTGGACTATAGAATCGAGTATTCAGTTACTTAGAAAGCAAAATGACAGATTCTCAAGTCAAGCAGAAATCTTTCGCAATTTGGACTCAAGACGCCATTTTAATCGGTGGTGTAAAACAAAACCAGCATGAGCATGATCCATTTCTAGCAGAAAGAAGCACATGTTTTGAAACCACCACATGACCCCAAATGGTCAGACCAATGATGGTCCAGTGACAAAGATCGTCTAATGAAGAACAAAGGGATAAAAAGAACCTTGAGAAAGGTCCCAGGGAATCTCAAACTTATATGTTGACTCTTTAGTTAATCAGCCTAAACTCTTAACACCTATACATGTAATTTTTAAGTGATTTCTGCAATGACTCTTAAAGCTTACCTTGTTGACAGTCAAATGTGCTGTTTTACGGAAGAAAGAAAATTATTGCAAGTGATTCCGTACAACTAGCAAAAAAAGCAAAACTTAATGGACATGTGGACGAAATGCTGAGGCCACGTTAGCAATCATTTGTAGTTTGAAGTTGATCTTTGAAATTGAGAACGTGGCGAAATCAAGTTGAACATTTCTCCACGCAAAGCTCTTTACATGCACCTTTACCAAGACCTCCTAGAGAGAGATGTTAGGAAGCCCTGCTTAAGCGCATCAAAAGCACAGAGAAAAGCTTGTGTCTCACGGAAGAACGCAGCGCATGTACTTAGTTCAGGGACATTCCGTTCAAGACATTGTTACAGTTTTATTGTCTGCTTAAATAATAATCTTTAGCTTTGTATTTCCCAGATCTTCGAAAGTTATGACCATGTTTTTCCTTCAAACACATTCGCTCAAAAACGCACTGTAAGTTGGTTTCACCGAATGCTTCCCAGACGCTTTGGGGATAATCACTGAGCATAACAATTTTCCAGGAAGGAGGTTAGTATGGTGAGAACAACAAAGCAACAACGCGCACTGAAAGCATCTCTCGGTGCTCGCTGAGCCGAACCGCAAAAACTACTGACGGTATCTCAAATCTTCGATATCACATTTGCGCTCCGTGTCAATTTGCCTAAAAATATCTCCACAGCGCGTTACGCCAAAAAAGCAGTTTGATGCGCCCAGGTGTGAGAAACGTATTTTTCGTGGGACGAAACTGGCATTCCTGCAGTAAAATGTTGGTGCCTCATATTAAGTTACAGGTCGGTCAGCTTAACTTAATCTCTTATTATTTGTCTTTCTTTTCTCAGGTGCGAATGCGCGCTTCACTGTCGCGTGAGTCAAGGCTATCGAAACGCACGAGATCTTCGGCCAGTCCATGGTCTTCAGGCAGGATGAACCGGTCTGGGCAACGAAAGTTCCAAGACCTTTTCCAAAAATAGGAAGCTCGCCAACAAAACCCGACTCGCTATTCTCGAAAGTTGTTGATAATGTTGTAGAATCAGAAGAATTTGTTTGATTTTTCTGAAACTAAACACAAAGCTTCGTGATTTCAAAATACGGTAAAGTACGGTGGGTCCTGACCTCAGCTTGTGGACGACATTCCAGCGTATTGCGTGCCAGCGCTTGCCGCCCCAGCTGCTGTGACCTTTCGCGAGCCTCTTTTATGTACAAACAGGCTGCGTCGCTACAAAGTCAGGTACTTGCGGCGAGCGAAGGGAACCACTCCAAGGCGTACGGAAGCGTGTGGTTGGTGGCCAGCATGCACTTGGTTAAATCGCCAAGGCCGATCGCTCACTTTCAGTGACAATTGATTTCAGACGTTTAGACTGCGGTTGTCTGCGGTCTGACCAATTTATTGTTGCTTTGCAACGCACATGTGCACTCTCTACGCAATATATCTACATCTTTCAATGAATGACTGAATGTTGGGCGGAGAACCTTTATGCTCGATGTGTGCAGAGCGTTTAGAAGTGGAAAGGGAAGTAGATAACAGCAGGCAGACGTTCCGATCGATAACGTTTCGCATCACTGATGCATTAAATGCAAGTAGCAGTAAACTTGCTGTGAGCTTTCGCACACAGAAGGGAAAGTTATACCGCACAAAAAGGATAAATTTAAGCACGGGGTTTCGCAATCGCATTAAATATTTGAAATTGCCCACTCTGCAGGTATGCAGAAGTATTTGATTGAAAGTCGTTAGTATTTGTGCCGTTTAGAACTAAATTTATTTCAGAGCTAATCCTTAGACTTAGATTAAAAGTGCACGATATTCAACCTATAAAATTCTGACAATGTGCTTAAGAAACTAAGCAAATTCTGAACTTGGAGATTACCTGTGGAAGAGTTCTGTTCTGGTGTATTTTGATTTTAAGCAGAGCACTGCAGCAGCGCGTTGCGTAAAGTGTATTGTTAGCAAACAAGAAAACAATGCTTATCTCAACTTTTCTCGAGCTAAATGTCAATCCATGCCAGCAAGGAATCGAACTGCAATTTTTGAGTGAAAATTTGAAACTGAAAGGTTGCTGAAAATTGTTTCAACCTTGCGAAAAGTCTTGCAGTCTCACTACGCAGACAAACGTGTTTTACGAAACTACAGTGCTTGCCAACGTTTGTGTGGAAAAACCTCTGCGAGAGATGATGCCTCCTTGAAAAAATTCCGTTTTAGGGTCACTGAGTTCCCTGTCATCAATACTGTAAACTGCACTTCGAACATCCAGCGAGTCGCACGGGAAGTCATGGCCAGTGGGTTTGGGTCCACGTTCGGCTGCAAGGGCTTTCGGAGTGGAGGAATATTTCCTATCTGCCTATCGTCTACCCATGCCTAGGCTTATATCCTTGCATGGTTGAAGAGCTAGCTCAGACTGCCCTCAAAGAAAACCATGTCATCCATAGCTGGAAACCTGTCAGAAGTCACCACTACCAGCCAGAGGGGAACTGGGAATAATGATGGATGAAGAGTATTCCAAAATCCCTAGACTGCAATCCCAACACTAGTTTAGCGTCATGCTCATGACTAACGTCTCAAGGCGGGATATTTGCAAGCGTTATAAATTCTTCTAACGTTTGCACGAAAAAAAGAAACTAACCGGCCAAACATGGTCCAATATGAGCTTTAGATAATCCTCGTTTTCTTCCACTTGCTCGGCGAAACTTGCACGGATTAGAATAAGTGCGGCCATCAGTGCCGCAAATCACAGTGTTGTCCACACAGGTGCAGAAAGCATTTTCTTCGCCGATTTTGTTTTCTTGTGGTGCCACAGGAGTACAAATTAAGCCCTTCCCGCATTGGCCGAATCTGAAAACAAGATCTTTACTGCACTATACGGCATAGAACCGTTTAAAGTGTTTGCTATTAAAACATTGGAAAGTTTAGAAAGAACACAATATTTTTTCTCTATCATCAGTTATATGCAAAACTAAGGAATGCAAGTATTTTTAGCACTGCTAGTGTCAGAAATCAGACCACAGGAAATTCGATCTGGCGACATTTTTTTAACATAAGGCCGAATTTATAAAATTTCGTCTTAGATTTTCATCTTTTGGTTTGAATAAAGTATGAAAAAATGTCAGTCTGGATTTGGAGAGATCAACTTAAACGGAAGTATCAAAACCTTCAAAATGATACCAAAGCATAATCATCGCTTCTGGATTCATTCGACTTAAAATGTGGCTTCACATTCCTGGCTGCAGTGTAGATAAGCAAAAATGCATTTGTAATGCTTTTCGCTTTCTATTATTTTGAAGTTCATGAGAGTGTAAACCTTTTCGATTTTTTGTTGATGCTACAAGTCAATACCTTTGACTGTCCCCCTATTTCCATTTTCAAATGGAACCGTACATGACATTGCAACGCTACCGTAGGTAACAACAGGTAAAATGTTGCCGCAAGTAACGTCACATTTCAGCAAGAAATAGAATCCTTACAGCATAATATATGAAAATCTTGTACTGGTTTAAAATTTAGAGGTTACTCTTTGCCCAGGCTTTAATATTTTCATTGCCTGTCCTCACTCAGAACCAATGATCAGCCAAAACCAGGACAGTCAACGGCTGAAATTGAATGCTCACAGCTCTGTAAATGAACCTCTTTTGAATTAAAATTTTTCGACTGTAGTGATAGAAATCCAGGAAAGATTAGAAGCAAAGTACCATCACCATTCCTTGACTTGCCACCAATCAAGAGTTTTCATCAACAGCGCCACCACCAGCACCTAACATTGCATACACCTAAATCTTTACGTACCAAGCAAAGCAAAAACTCTTTCAGAAAAACAAAAAAATGCTTGGAACTTGAATTGCTTTTCAACTTCAAAAATACTAAATGACTTTAAAAACTATTCATGGATTATTTCGAGACGTTTCGGATTGTTCTCAATCTATTTTTAATCGGATAGTTCTTCAACTATTTTCAATGAATTGCCTTCAAGTTTGAAAAAATTTGAAAGCCTACCAGTGCATCTTACCTGAAGGTATCGCTCAGCAGATCGCAAGGTGTATCTTCTAGATTACCGCATACGTAGCAACAGTCGCAAGCGTCCCGTATCAGTCCGGTCGGGCAGTTAACGGGCGTGACTTCGCAGAGCTCAGGGTTGCATTCTCCGCACGACGTTGTCCAGTCGAAAAGCAAAGGGTGTCTGCAGGCAAAACCGCCGGGTCAACAAAACCAACTTGACATCCTCTGCATTTTGACAAAGCAAAGAAATTTGCGTTCTTCTGGATACATTTTGCGTTTTCGTGTCATGCGAGGCCTGTCAGGTCACTTCCGAAACAGCACTAAACACGCTTTTTTTTGACATCGAAAAACTATCGATGAAACCTGCAAGTTTAAAAGTAAAAACTCTTCGTCCAAGCCGTGAAGTTATTACAACGTTTCGCCGACGAGGTCCAAATATAAATATAATACACAGAAAGACCGCCAATTACCGTTTTGTGCCGTGATGCCGGAATGATTTGTATAGATCTTCATCTGGGTTTCCGCTGCTTCCAGCCGCCTGTGTGCCGTTATTCTGCTCAAGCTCAGGCCACACTGTTTGACCAATTATTTCGAGTTCATCGTTGCTGCGTTCAAACGGTGCTCCTCGTGCTAAGCAAACGCTGAGGAAAAGCCAAAGGGCGCAAGCTGCGCAGAGACTACCGCTGCAAGTCATCTTGTGGAGTTGAGGCGAACCCTGTCTCTAAGTCGGCGCTGTCAGCAATCGTAAATCTTCCAAACTTCAGGACGGAATTCACATCAGTATAAAAAAAAGGGCAGCAGAACGCAGTATGATATTCGCTGACCAGGCGAATGATATTCGCTATGATATTATGATATTCGCTGACCAGGAGGGTCGATGCCGGTCGCCTGCGACCGGTGTCAGGAAACGAAAGGCCTGCACCGCTTACGCGAGACTTGCTTTGCTGCGTTCAAGCCCAGAGCATACCCTCGCATACCTCACGCCTACATCCTGCAAATAGGAGCATAGCATTAAAAGTTTACAAACAAGCTAACAACCGAAGCGCGTGTGGCTCGGCGGCCGCACGGATGAACCCGAGGGCATACGTCATCCAGAGCAGATGTGGACTCGATTTGATTGAGTCCAAACAGTTAAATCTGACAGAACGTCCGGGAAAAACAAGCAACTGCTTAAAAAAGTCATAAACTAACTGTAAATCGCAAAAAAAAAACACCAGCGAGAATTAAATGAACTTCCACTCGACTTGCAACTGAAAAGAATGTGAACAGTGCGCTTCGCCAGCAGATTCTCGGTTGCAGCGATTTGCGTTCGAGCATAACACATTAAATGCCAAAATCAATTTAAATAGTGAACCTTAAGAAAAACGCTCTAGAGCTTTTCACAACTGCGGTTTCTGAGCGAGGCTATTTGGCCAGATTCCGATAAAAACTCAGTCGGTCCCCGCAACGCGCAAAGCGTGGACCAACCCGTCGACGAAAACCTCAGACAGTTTATGCCATCAGCGACGTTATGCTGACTCTTCAACTACCTTATAAGAGAGTTCCACCGGGCTTGAAATCCGGATCGAGGAAAAGACTTTTACTTCAAGTGATTTTGCAGGTAACGCTCATCGATCTTACTGAGCCTTAGTCGGCTTTGGCGCCGGTCTGCGATCACCGTCAACGACATACGCTCGACTGCTCTCATCCACACGCGTCGTCTCTGTCTGGTTAAGAAGAGAGACAAGCTCGAAAATCGGCGTTTTTCTCCATTCACGAAAGCGTTTTCCGCGGCCGAGGGCGGCAGCAGTAGTAATTCTACTTCGATTTTGATCTTAAACTTGTGTCTGCGCAAGGGAGCAAGAGTTTTTCGATATTTTGCAGTGAAAGTCCGTTTTCCTACAGCGTCACCAGAACTACTGTTGCCTGCGCGTGCGCACCAACGCCTCCTCTGTGCTGGGTATTCATTGAATGTTTCTGTTTTTAAGAAATGTTTCTGTTTACGTTTTTCTGTTTAACTATTTTTAAGTTTCTGTGCTAACTCATGTGATATGGATCGCAGATAAACACATAAATAAAATAAAATCAGTCAAGGCCCAGGACACCAAACGTTTGTCGCAAAGAGCAAATGTTGTCTTGAGCAAGGCTCCTAATGCGTTAAACAGCTTCAATCAAGTTGTGCAAAGTGCACCATTGCGACTGCTGCAAATATTCAGTTAGGTGACCAAACAGTTAAAGGTCGCGGCATGGACGCTAATGTTTTGTAAGCGCTTGTTGCTTTTGAGTGTTGAACACGCATGGGTGACTTCGCACTTGGTATGTTGGTTAAGGGAAACTTTTACTTGAGTTGTTGCCAGTCAGATTTTAAAAACTGCTTTTCAGGTATGTAGGAAGAAAAAATCTGATATTGCACTCACATTAAAAACCGACTTCAAAACAAACTGCATGATGATTTGACAAAACTGAGGGTTTTTTTACACCAATTCTCAAAACTAATTGATGTCTGTCTCTTAGTAATAAAAAACTTTACTACGAGCAGATAGTTAACCGTCTGTCTGGGATTTCGCAAACCAAGGATTAGATTTAATTTGTGATCGTAAAAACGCGATTTTCTGCGCCTTGGTTTCCTTCATGCGAACATAATTGAAGAAACCTAGATATGAGCAAGACGCCTAGGGCGGCATGGGCGCTTTGCAGATCGATATTAATAATTACAGAAGTATAGGCCAAGGCAAAGGTTGTTGTGGATCGTAGAAAGTTTAACATCAAACAAACAAACCGCAAATCTTACTGCTCACATCGCCAAGCACGAGTCGGTTTCATGTTGCATGCAACCTGATTCTTGTTGTTTTTAGCCTTGTCACCATTAACCAGGGGTGCACTTAACCTCCACTGAATCATCTAACTCAGGGGTCTCAAACTCGTTTCAGTTCCAGGGCCACTTCAGGCATATTTAATCTGAAGCGGACCGGACCAGTGAAATCATTGAATAACATCCTGTTATAAGTAATCCCAACTTCCAACTCTTTTTATAACTTTAATGCAAAAATTTCAAGCTTATCTGAAAATGATTATTAGCACATTTAAGGAGCAACCTTTCCAAACTCTGCAACAACATGACAT
>JGI24159J19872_10001523_pt1 | contig 25730 bp, 16 predicted proteins | sample Ectturendosymbi4_FD_19872 | JGI IMG/M metagenome (IMG submission 19872)
CAGCATGAAGACAAGTTTTGCACAGAAGCAAAGTATTGTCACAACACCCTCAGTTAACCACGAAGTAAGCCCAATGTAGACACGTTTTCCCCATTGAAGCTCGCGAGAAACTGTTCTCTAGCTGATTTAACTAACATAGTGTCAACAAGCAATCTCTGTTTGCGGGAAATCTAGTAAAAACAACCAAACGTAGGATCCAAAACTGACAATCTTGCTTTTCATCGGAGTTTGCAGTATCTGATGGTCTTGCGTTGTTGCGGGCTTTTTTGTCAGTGGAAAATTGAACATCAAGTACCGTTTTTTTCTTTTTCATTCTTTTTTTTGTAACCGCTTTCATACAGATGGCCTGAAACTCTCTCACGCTCAGATGCACAATATTGTCATGCTGTTACTGTACTGACAAGTCTAGAGTTGACCAGACATTTGCATATTCGCCCGATTCAAGGTGGATTTTCAAATTATGCCTCTGCGCAGTTTTCCAAATTTTTAGTTAAAACTGAGTCGTCATAGAAAAGATCGTTGCGAGGGGCCCTAGACCATGGCCTATGCGTAAATCCGTCCCTGCCTTGCATTGAAGGAACCAGACCCTGCCGAAACGGGCCGCCAACCTCTACCTGACCACTTGGCACCTTGCAAAAATTTGCATTAAACAGAATTGTACCATGACTGCGTACTCTTTCCGCAGGAGCCAAAGGTTTCCCACAACTGACATTCCAATTCCCGGAAGGAAATTTCAACTTCGGCGGAATGATCCCTGGGAAAAAGGTTTGATTGGGCCTCGGCCACCTGTCCGGACTGTGAAATGATGCAAGCGGGCAGCGCGGACGAGTTGCCGCGCGGAGAAGCAATGGCTTGGATCAAGCAGCAGTCGGGCCAAGCATCGAATCGGCGGGAAGGGACGCTGACGACGCAGCAGCGACTGTAAAACGTCAACCCGCCCGTGATCGATTGTATGCTTGAAACGCCGAAAAACATATAAACAAGCATTTTCGAAGACTTAATGAAAAAGCGCCGACGCGAAAGTGGTTGGGCCACGTCGGACGACCGTGAAGCAATAGTTTTACACAAGTTCAGTTCTCACGGTTGCAATTAACATCATCGTCAAGCGTAGTGTTCAACCGTGGGCGTCGTCAGGGGCGTCTCCCCCGGTTTTTCAAGATTGACGAACTGAATGAGTTACATTCTTGCTTGCACGTCATTTCTGTTTGACCTCGACGAACAGGTTCACAAATTTTGCCGGAAAAAAACTTCTCTCGGGGCTTCTGTGTTTACCTGATGGATCGCTGAACATGGAGAGGCCGAACGGTTTGTGAGCGTTTTGCAAAGTCTCGCCACTGTATTCGCCAGTTACAGGCGAATGCATTGCGACAGCACGAGTCCGCGACAAACGTTCTGTGATACAAACAACTTCAATTTTAATCAATTATAGAAAATCTCAAACGCGTATACAAGTCACATGCTGATTGGCGCAGTTGAAAGAATGCAAGGCAGCAACGCAGGAAATATATGAATGGACAGCGAAAGCAATGCCAAGAGAAAGAGGTCGTATTGAACCGCAAACAGGTATCTCAGCACTCGAGAACTACTGTAAATTCTGTACAGAAAAAAGGAAGTAACAAGCTTAGCAGGCATGGCTCTAAAAATATAAAAATAACGCGTAGATCTAAGAAAAAAAAACGGTTTACTGTATGTTGCCAAGAAGGAAATACACAATTAATGCACTGTACCATGCTNATTAGGGTTTGTTATATACGCNGAAATGTCGCCAGACTTCGTGTACGTCCGAAAAAAAGCTTTTTAACAGCCTTTTTTTCATAGCATTTCCCACAAAAGATTATTTAAAAAAACGCCATTCGACAAATTCTTCCACTGTGCAACGTTGTTTCGCGAAGGCGCCTAAGTCTAAAACACATCTTCCTGCATACTCCTTACTTCAACAAACAGCAAAATTCGAAGTAAATGTTCCTGTATAGACTTGCGTAAACGAACGCGACACTGCGGCGTTTCAGATGTTCTCGGCCTACGAGGTGAGGTAGGAGCGGACATGCTGAGTGGTACAAGAACCCTTAAATCATCTGTGCAAGTTTCTCATTTGGTTGCGGAGCCGCCGTGGCACCTCGGACGAACTCGCTGCTCAGCGTGCGAGCGCCGCACGCCGATCCGTCGCCTCCAGCAAAACTCAGCGGTCTTTGATGCAAGCCTGCTTCCATTGATACCATGAGAGGCAACTTGCTGTTTTTCTGCTGCAAACGAACAAGAGAAATCTTAAGCTGCAAACGTCGCCCAATAAAGAAACCGCCTTTCGCGAGTCCAGAGCAAGGCGGAAACGGTTGCCGCGAATTTTTTGGCAAATTTCACGACCGTAAAATTAGGAAACGAACGCTGGGTTGCCGTTCCCACCAACGATTGAAAGTTTTCAGTTTCTATCCTACAGGGTTTTGCATCGCCCAAACCGAAGTAGAACAGTTTTGGAGCAACTTCAAAATGCCTCAAGTGCTCGAAACGTATATTCAAAAACCTACCAAAAAACCGTCGATATGCTCCGACTAGCGTTTTGAGCCACGCTGTTCCTAAATAACTCTTTTCGAGTATAAAGTTTTGAATTGTTAAAGTGCAAGTCAAACCCAGCTGGTAAAACGCCATTTTCTGAAAAGCATTCTTCGTCATCAACGCACGATAGAAAAAAATAGGATGCGCCGCNTGACATAAGGGCAGGAAGCGTCTGCGGAGGTGATTTCGCTGACCGTCAATCAANAAAAATATCAATTGCTGCTGTTTTCGGCAACTACGACCAAGACGCGAAACGAAAAAATACGACGTGGGTCAATCCAGCTGATCAAGCAGTGCAAGCTGTCCTGTACCTTTCTTCATCGAAAGCAAACTTCACCCAGATCATAGGTTCGGTCCACGCCGTCGAGCCAAGCGAGGCTGGAAATCGGGAAACGTCGCGGGTCTTTCGAGCTCGCGCGGATAAACAGTTTTTGGTCGTTCGCATTCTGCGAGCAAAGTTACGGTTTCAGATAAATTTGTCAACTTGAAACTTTTGCTCTTTTTTCAAAAGCGTTTCATCTGTGAAGAATGATGACAACAGATGCGGCGACGTAAGCGTTTGCAAACGAATACGGACTGGTGCGACAAATCACTGACGGTACAAACGCGTAACGCGTTTCGTACCAAAAATGCAGCAAACTTTCGGCAAAGAGATGGATCACAGTTGGAACTCAGAAAGAAACGTTTAAGCTTCGTGCTAGCTGACACATTATATAAAAAAAAAATACAACAGTGGTTCTTAACATCGTTACCCCTGCGAAGAACCTAATGGATTTCAATTACCCCCTTTTTCAAAAAAATAACAAATTACAGCTTGCAATCAATTAATATTAAAAATGACCTCATAATTTGCATTCGGATGTCCATTAAAAATATCATCAATGGGAGAGCTGAAACTGTTTTTCCTATCAAGCGGTCAAACGTAATCGTTAACACTTGTAAAGCCAAACTTAAGAAAAGGTTCTTTGTAGCTGCTTTTCTTTGGAGGCATCTAATGGTTTTTACCTTACACTAAGCTACACTACAGCCTACACTGCTGCCGACCACCAGTCGCTAGATTGCGAGCTACAATGCATGAGATTCCCGTACTATGACGTCACAGAAGGCATGTTGTTATAAGTGAAAAGAAACAACGTATGAACGCACACGGAACTCTACCGTACTCTCTACAACGTTAATATTTTAGTGTAACGTAACCAAAAAAACGATGATCTACATTGCTCCCCAATAATGTCAAATTAACCCATTTGAGGGTAATTACCCACAGATTAAGAACCACTGACCTGCAACGTCAGCGTGGGTAAAGAGCCAATATCAGGTAACTTCATGAGTTAATTGAAAACAAAATCAATTTCGCTAAATTACATAGTCAGCAGTGTTCCCTCTTATGTGCGCGAACGCGCAGCAGCACCAGACGATTTGCGCAGTGAAATTTCATTCTCGCGCACCGGCAACATTACAAATTTAATATCGCAATTATATTGCATAGCCCTTGTAACGCTGAACTGGTTGTGTGTCTACATGATTGCTAAATTACATGCGCACCAAAACAAATATCTGCTCAGTGTAAATTTTCTCAGAGGGAACACTGATCGTCCGTCATTTCAAATTTCAATAAAATTTCAAATTTCAAAAAACGCATCGACTACAGCACCACTCGAAGCCAAAAACCGACACGGTCATTACGTAACTTACACCGGACCACGCGCACGCACCTGACATGATTCAAAGCGGTTCGTGACTGAGGTTTTCATTCTTTTCGTCCGACTGAGCTCGACCCCGAAAGTTAGTGTCTTCCCGTCAAACGAATACAGTTCATACACTTGATTGCGTGCGGACGAGTCTCGCACGCGCGAGATATTTTCGATCGATTGCAGGCTCCAGTCGCCGCAACTCGTAAAGGCCTCTTGCTCCGCCTCCTTGCTGGCCAGTTGCAGGAAGCGAATTTGCGACGCCATGGTTCCGCCGCCGGGCTGCGATCGGCCGTAGCCGACGCGCACGACACGACGAGGTCGCGAACCTCGAAGGGCCGAAGCCGGAAAGCAGGTTTCCGCTCCGGCGCCGTCCAAGAAGCGACAGACGACTTTTACTGCGTCGTACGCGGCGCCTCCGTTGGGATCAATCCAGTACGCACCTGATTGGCCAGAGCAAATAAAAAATTGTCACAAGTTTGGAATGCTGGGACGACCCCGCTAAGCCGGATCCAAAGCAAACACACTCACCGTTCACGTATTTCCTATTTGTTTTTTCGCTGATTAGAGCGAGGTCGCGGCACGATGCCGCCGGTCGGTCCCTCGTCCCATCCGGAAAGTGCACTTGTTGAATTTCGTTGGTGAGTTCGGTCAGGGTCTTCTCGGCCGGCAGAAGCTGAAGCACGAAGTAAAACATGTAGGTTTGCTTTGCAGCAAACGTTTGGCGGGAAAAATAGAAACAATTTTCAAAAGCACTGGCACGCACTAAGAAAGCGGACAACAGAATTAAATGTGCAGATTTATTGCGATATACTTTGAAGGTAGTGGCGTAGGTCCTGTGCAAAGGAGATTTCATCTGGTTACAGTATATGCTTCTATAAGCAGTTGCCAAACCTTTAACGGAACGTGAGAGGGCATAGATTGCTGCCTTTGACAGAAGGTGGCGCCACCAGCAGTGAGGCGGCACTGGCAATTGAGAACCATCACACCAGAGCGCACAAATCCCTCCCAAATATGCATTTGCTGTAACTGCATACCTACTGACATTACACTCTAACTACGTGAAGCACAACAATATTGCAGTTTCACTTTGTGCAGCGGTTACCACTGTGAAGTCGTCGTTAAATGTTCTTTCCGCGACAGAAGGTCCTTTCACGCTGTTGAAGTACGGTGGGGGCTGAGCAGACGTTTCTTGAACAGTGATGCTGGGACCCTGAAACAAGCGCAAGCCCACATGTCCATACTGGGCTTCAATAACAGCAAGAAGTCAGTTTGACAAAACCACACTCTAAATAGCACTTACCGGTGGCCCGGGGGCGCCTGGTTGGCCGGGTTCCCCCTGGAAGCAAAGAAAGAAGCAACGTTAATATATCAGGTTTCGCTTTCAGTACAAACTTTGCCGCACAGTAAATTTCACGCAGCACTCATCACTGCACCAGATTATCACAACAGGTTGAAATATCCGTGTCACGTGACACGTCAGATGAAAACTTGTCACGAAACAAGTGAGACAGGCGCTCTCACCGAGCGCCAATCCTGTGAACAGGAAGAAACAAAACCAAGTCCGCTGTTTCATGCAGCTTGCAAATGCTGAGGTCATCACTAACAATTATCCATACGCAATTTCTGCAGCACGATTTGAGGGCGTATACTTCCCACGTTTACTTTTACCGTGCACGTGACATATAAGGTGCCATCTTTTCAGCAAACTTGTGAGTGACGAATGCCGGCTGTGCTTAAATTTAAAAGTAAACAACCTACCTTCAATCCTTTTGCGCCGCTTTCACCTTCGTCACCCTGTTAACACAAGCAACAAAGCCGTCAAATTCATTCATTTCACTGTACCGCACGTGACAAGTGAAATGATTTCTACCTACCGCGAACCCACGTTGTCCAGCAGGTCCACGTCGCCCCTTGGGCCCAAGTGTTCCTTGTGGACCGACGGGCCCCTGCAGAGTCAAACGAAAGCTTTTGAAATTGGAAAATGACAGAACCACACTTTACGATTAAAAACATAGTCGTGCGGTTGCCGCAGTGGTTTTACTTCAAAGTGACCTAACACACACACGCCACACGAAAACGGAGGGGAAGGGTTTTTGCTCCTCATTGACTCCCTCACCAAACCGCACAGGGATGTCACAGTAAGAGCAAGAGGCCTATCCTCCACATAGTGGCCTTTGTTTTCAACGCGCGCGAAAGAGCTTAAACACGACTGCATTGTTCGGCGGCGATCGAAGAATACTCACGTCATTTCCGCGGAAGCCGTCCAGACCAGGGGGTCCACGCCTTCCCGGGTCGCCTTTCGGTCCCTGAAAGAATCAGAGTATCTTATAGGCGCAGTGCATTCGTGTCGGCAAAGATTATATTTCTCTAACCCTCAAAATTGTCTACTACTTGTTTCCCTGCGATTTCCACAAAGAATCAGCGCAGTTCAGCAACACAGATAAAAAACAAATGCAGTCGGAATAGATTTGCAGACTTACCTCTGGGCCTTTTACACCTTTCATTCCCATTGGGCCTTGGTTGCCTCTAATTCCCTAAAAAAAGTTGGTTTTTAATTTAGATCAAGCCGCTCACAACTCATTGCATGTCGGTAGTTGCTTAAATGATAACTATAAGCTACATGCAACTAGAAATGTTCAAGTGGCGTTGGTTTTTTATTTGGTGCATTTATTCCATCTAAGCCACTTCGAACAAGCGCAGAGGGCTCTGTTATGCAATACTTTGCACACGCAATAGAGTGGCGCACCAAGTTGCACTGGCTACGCAAACGTTATTTCATTCAATGTACTGACATCCACTAACTGAAACGCACCTTCACTCCTTTGCGGCCTGGTGCCCCTTTGGGTCCACGAATACCGTCTCCACCGCGATGGCCCTCGGAGCCCGTTTCACCTCTAGCACCTTCGGGCCCTTGTGATCCCTGGAGTTTAAACGAAAAAGCTTTTAATAAAGAAGCATCTTTATCAAGTCGTTGAGAATTTCAGTTATCATCAATCAAACGTAGGTTTCAAACATGATTCACACATTGTAGAGTTAACCGGACTTAAAACCGGGTTGACTTTGTCTAGTTTTCGCTCTATTTCCCAGGCATTTTGTTTTAACACAACAGCGTGTATATACGAAATAGCAATAGTTCTCCGAATTTGCGAAAACGTTTCCAACCTTTATGCCGGCAGGGCCAAGTTCGCCTGGCCTTCCAGGCAGTCCAATGTTTCCTTGTGGACCAGGAGCTCCAGGTTTTCCGGGCATGCCGACATCGCCCATTTGGCCCTGAGGGAAAGAGGTGTCCATCGTTAAAAAGAAAATGAAGCAAAGCTTTAATCATTTCACAGTTTATGCACTTGGGAGTGTGACCACATATGGGTACAATTTTGGTTCTCATTGACAAAAAGTGTAAGTTTCAGAAAAAGTGAAACTTTAGAAAATAGATGTGTTTCACGTTTAACTGACCCTTGGTCCAGGGCTTCCATCTTGGCCAAGAACGCCCGTTGGCCCTTGAAGACCCTAGAAACAAATAAGAAGATGCAGGTTGGTAGACGCATAAACCCATTCCAAGCAGCCTCTGAGCGCTACCGAAAACTTTGCAACAAATCACTTTGATTTTAAGACAAAATGCCGCCAATAGCACAAGTCACGGAAAAAACTTATCTAAACCCGAACATGATTGTAAAACAAAGACAACCGAAGAAAAGCCTGTCGCGCTTTGCAACCGTGAAGACAACAACAGCCACTACTCACTGTTGGACCGCGTGGCCCAGGCTGACCAATCGGCCCCGGCAGACCAACTTTTCCCTGAAACGCAAAACCATGGGTGAATTTCGGTGCAATGCACCCAAAATCCCGGGAAAAGTTGCTTTGTTGCGGTCGAATGTACTTCGACCCAAATAGGAAATCAAAACCAAACTATGAAGCGTTTACTTCATTTTTTATTCGTTTTTACAAATCCCAAACGAATGATTTTCTGCGTGTTGGAGAAAAACATCTTATGGTCTGACTTGTTATCACTCTTCATGTGTTTCATATTCGCGCGTCACTCACCGGCGGTCCACGCTCTCCGGGCAAGCCTGGCTTTCCAGCCTTGCCTCTTGCACCCTGCAAACAATACCGTGAATTGAAGGACTCGACTACTGTTGATCAACCGCGACAGTTTCACAAACAAAGGAATAGAAATTATTTTCAAGCAACTAAACAGCCTTCAGTTTGCTCAAAACCCAGGGTACACCACAGCAGTGCGGACCGAATCGAAACCAAAAGTAAAGGAATCTGCCCTTTGTTTCGCGACGCGGACCCAACCAGTACCGGTAATGTGAGTAATAAAAAAGACTTATGTCGGTTACAGCACCATCGCGCTGCTACAGCATGCTTACCCGATCCCCTTGCTTGCCAACACTTCCGTCTGGGCCTTTTTGGCCAATGTGCCCCTGCAACATCAACGAATAGTCATAAAGATCTGACAGAATGGATTTCAAGCGCATGGTTCTGTTGACTGGAAGAGCAATCACAGAGCACGGGCTAAAGGGGAAAAAAGCAAATTCTTCGCTTGGTATCAGCGCGAGTTAAAGCAATTTCGTCGTTCGGAGATAACTAGTAGCGATTACGATGTTGATCAAGCAGGAAACGCGAAGCCATCGCTGTAAGTTGAAGTACAACAACCAGACGGGCCGGTTGGATAACCATGTCTTGGTATAGCCAGACTTTGCGGGATATCTAGAGTCACTTCGTTTATTCAGACTTCATCGCTTGGCAACGTAAGCGATACAACTTCATAGATTAAGTAGATGTGCACATGACAGGGCAGCTTCACTGCACAAACATCAAAATGAAAATTCGGTACAATCTCAAACAGTTTGGATTCTCGGCTTAAACACGTCGCTAGCAGATACGAAAACAGCATCACCTCCCGTCTCGACGAAGCGAAGCAATTAAAAAGTTATCAACTCGAATTCTGTCGCGGTTAGCTACGTAGTTGTTCCATCATAAAAACATCAAATAAAAACACAAGCTATTCTTGTGGGAACACGCTTCTCGCCAACGTAACTTATGCGGAATCATTAAAAGCCAAGGATGTATACATGCGAACACAAAACAATTGAACAAAATGTTTGTACCGGTAATCCTGTGTGCCCGACTGGCCCCTCAGATCCCATTGGTCCAGCAGGACCCTGCAAGAAATAAACAGTTCTTCAAGCTCATGAAAGAACGAAAATATTGACGACAGTAGATATGAATTGGAAACTATCGCAAAGAAACGTGCTCTTGTCGAGGCGAAGACAGTATGTCCACCAATTTGAGTTTCGTAGAAGTTTGCAGTGCGACAGTATACAGAAGTTTGCACTGTGACCGTTTGTTTCGTTTACTTTTAAGTAAAAAATGAAAACATGCCGTTGCAGATGGTATTGAAGCGAAAGAAAACCAGATGATCAAGGTTAAAGTTTTCGGCGTTACATTATTTTGCCTTTAGAGATGACGCCATACGAATTCACGAAGGCTGAATCTGGGTCAGTGATACACAGTACACGCGGAAGGTCTAAAAATGCCTTAACTTGGCACCTCAACAAAGACACAGTACCTCTTTTCCTCCGTCACCATCTTCACCGCGGTCGCCACGAGCTCCTGGAGATCCCTGCAACATGAGCAAGGCAAGGAAAAGTGAAAGGCAATTTTTTCGTTTCTAGTTTCCGCAACGCCCTGACACGTTTTTTGACATGCTCGACAATTGCGTGAGGAACGCGTGCCGAAAGATTTAGTACGTTTCGAAGCAAAAAAGAACATTTTATACGTGGAGTGTTGGAAGGACTAAAAAAGTGAGTTTGTAGACAAATGACATTGTACACAAGTCAGACGCGCTGCTACGGGCAGAAAGGCACACTCTGCTGCACCTGGGAACAAACTGCGCATGCGCAAGAAAAAATTAGCGTGTGCGTCGTAGCCCGCAAAGGAAACCTCGAAGCGTGTTGCAAGGTTGTAAACAAGCCACGATTGAAATACTTTGAATAAAAACGAAACTGACCTCGATAGGTTTAAAAAAGTAAAGAGACTGTAAAAATGGTAGACTTATGACACCAATTACCTCAAAGAAAACGTTGACACCTTCTTCTATCAATCAAAATAGCAGCAGGAGTTTGCACGACGAATGGTAGCAAAGCGACGCTACATTTTGTTCTTATAAATATTATCCCGGTTATGCAGCACCTTAAAGTGCGACATGCGCAATCATGTAGAGCTTCAGTTTACAACGCACTAGGTTTCAGAAATCAATAAAGGAATATCTTGTGGGCTCGCTTTAGGATTTTTGCTGCTTTCCATACCGTTTTTTTGGCAAAAGCACTGACAAGTTGCCACATAAATACACAAAACTGAAAAAGCGTTTGGCGGGTTCTTTGGCGAAACACTTAAAATTCAAACTTACTGGCATTCCCAAGCTACCAGGAAGGCCATGCCGTCCTTTATCGCCAACATCGCCCTGAAACCATAAACAATTAACGCGTTATGGAATAGATAGTTGACAAGAAAAGCAAAGGTAACAGCAAAGCAAGAGCCTCGATGTGATTCAAGAATCGATACAAAAGGAGTTACTTTCACCTTCCATTCAGTATTACCGTCAAAACAAACGTATTTACTCAGTTTTGCCAACTTCAGTTCTTTGAATTTAACCTCGTTCATTCAAAGCAATGGTTCAAAACCTGCTGTACAGCAGCTGCTAACGATGTGTGAAAGTTGTCATTGATTAAGTTTCTCTAAGCAACTGATTTTTACGTGGCTTGCTTCCATAACTTGCAGCTGGCGCCTTATCCGGCCGCAAGGGTTATCACATGGCAAAAAGTCCGCTTGAGCAGCAAGTTCACTCTTGCGCCCAGCCTCGACCAATCTCTGAGAAGGACAAGGCACGAGTCGACTTGATTGCACCTCCAAAGTGCATTCGAGCCCAAAGCGTTTCATTTTGAGTAAGGTTTGAGTGGGGGAAAAGCGTTACAAGAAGCAGATTTGCTTCGCGTGATACGTAAGTTACAGCGCAGGCGCTTGGAGCAGAACATTTGAAGATGTAACGCAAACTTACGGGAGATCCCGGGAACCCCTTTACGCCACTTCTTCCCGGCAAGCCTTGATCACCCTGCGAAACAGTAACACGATTGTAGTTACAGGTGTGGGTGAAAAATTACCTTCAGTTTGGAAAATTTCTTTCACTTTAGATGAAGTAGTTTTTCCAAAACCTCTCAGACAAGAGGAAATGATTCCGCAACAAAAACAGTAATGTAAGCAAATTGTATGGAACTGTAAGTAGCTCAAAGGTCATGGAACAGACAAACTTGAAAACATTCATATACATATACTCCACGTAACCAATAGTAAGTGTGCCATTACTCTACATGGCAACAAGTATGTTCACAGACTAGATTCAAGGTAGGTTTCACAATATTTAGGCCAGTCTATCAAAGAAAAAAACACACAGAAACAATAATATGTATTTAGCTGAAGTTCGTGACCAAGAATGCTTGAGTGGCTGGAGAAATCGCGATTTAACATTTTGTGAGTGTTGTTTCCGACTTTGCATCGTTGCAAACGTTGTGACGAAAGCTGTATCGAAAACTTCCGCAATGTACCGAAAACTTGCTCACAAATACTGTTGGAGATGCTGTCACGATACATCGGTGTCGAAAACAGTGCCGATTTTTAGAAACACTGGATCAGGCAACTATTAGCCCACATTGCAGTGTGCAAAAAACGCAACAAATACACAATATCAACAAAAGGCTGCATGTAATTGCTAATTATTCTTAACGTCTTTTCTCTATCCAGCCCTGATGCCCGGAACTGTATAACGACGATGTCACTGTCGTGAGTTTTAAGTCATGGGTACTGATTCGGTTGTCTTCGTGAGGAAGCTTGATTCACGGAACATAACAAAAAGTCGTGCTTTTTTATAGAAAACGCGTCATCGATCAAGACTGAACTAGCTGTAGTGTAGACAAGGAGAATATCACCACACAAATCCTTTTTCAGAATCGTACTTACTGCATGACCTTTCAGTCCATCCATTCCAGGCATTCCTATTTCACCAGGTGGGCCCTACGTATATGGAATGCAGAGTAAGACCACCAAAAATTAAAGCAACACGATGCAACTCCGAAAAACTAAATTCACCGTGAACATGAACAGTGGAGGTTCATCGTTCCGGGGTTACCAACGCCGGAACACTGTTCTCACAACTTAATTTCCTCAATAACCAGATCAGATCACATAGACGCTCGTCCGACATCTTTTGACAAAGGTAAAACTGCTGCTTATTCACCTGCAAACCACGTTCACCCCGTGCTCCTTTTATACCCTCTAATCCCCGCTCGCCTGACTCCCCCGTCGGACCAGGAATCCCATTAGGGCCAGGTTCACCAGCTTCACCCTGAAAATAGGCGTACAGTCGGTTTAAAGAATACATGGCTGGTTACAACGTATAGGCAATTTTGGAAAAAGTAAATTAGGCCTCAGTTTATCAGCAACACCAGCTGTGCGCAAAAACTTTGATCAACTGACCTTTTTTCCTTTGGTTCCCGTAGAGCCTTGAGCCGCTGGTTTGCCGTGAACACCCTGAACAAAATAGCCTCTTTTACGCAGCTATTCGAGTCTCACTTGAATCAGCGGTGCATGGGGAAGGATAAGCGTTTAGGTGCACAATCATGATTGAAACTGCGCCAGGCACACAGGCTACAAAAACACCGGCATTGTGCGGTAATTTACGAGAAACGATCGCAGGAACTGCAGCGTAATCCAACACGCCGAGTAACTGACCTGTATTCCTCGAAGGCCTCGCTCGCCGTTAGGTCCTTGCGGACCAGCTTCGCCCTGCAAGAATAATTAAATCGCGCTTTGCAGCGTAAAGAATTGGCAAAATGGCAGGGAATCCAGAAGCGTGCGGCACAATATCCTACCGGTTCCTGGCAACCGAGGTTGTTCACACCGGAACTGCATCTTGCTCAAACAACCCTCATCGATTTCATACAAATGCAGGAAAGCGGCACTCGACTTGATTTAACTCACTAATTCACACAAGGCGAAGAGTCAAAGCATAAGGTTTTATACTCAGTCGTTTTCATCCCCAACTCACGTTTTCTCCTTTCATCCCTTTTTGTCCGCGAGGACCGGCCTCACCGGACTTTCCTTTGGAGCCGTCGAAGCCAACTTTGCCATCATCGCCACGCGGGCCAGCAAGACCAGGAGGCCCCTCGCGGCCCGGAGGACCTTCTTTGCCGTCAACACCCTTGTCTCCCTGCGTAAGAAGCTTTTTAGTAAAGCCCTTAGAACGCAAACATCACGATATTTTCAACCTTTGCGAAAATGGTGCGTGTTTCGCGTGCGGTAGATCTGGCGATGTGACGTAACAACCAAACGCTTCAAACGATAGGATCTCATTAAAAACTGAATATGGGATAAACTGAGCCGATCAATTAAATAGTTCGATGAACTGCAGTGTGAGCTCGTAGCTTGATAAAATGAGAATCGGACAAGTTAGCATTTTCCGAATGTAACTCGAAGAAGACAAAACCAAGCCGAACGGACCCTGCTGACATTCAAATTCGATTAAAATCAAACCGAAGCCAGTATGCTCGTGCGTTCAAGTAAATCTGAACTAACCAGGGGTCCCTCCTCGCCTTGAGCTCCAGTTGGTCCCATTGGCCCATCAGGACCCTGTGAAATAAACCATCAAGTAAGCTTACTTTGTGAACGATAAATCATCAAACCAGAAAGAAAATACGGCAACATTCCAGGTGCAGGCTACAAACTGTAACAGCAAAATCGACGTCATCCTAATTAGAAGCTGCGTGACTCAGATTTGCAAAAACGAGACAATTACGAATATTCGGTAAGAGGTACTGTACTTTCAAACTAGCCTGCAGCAAACGCATTGCATATCGGATTCGTTACTTACCACCTCACCAGGCGCGCCAGCGTCACCTTCCGGACCGATCAACCCTTGATTTCCCTGAAACGCAAAACAATGTTTCACCGCCATTGCCAAACACTTCGTGGAAACCTTACGGACCTGCACAGCCCAGTGATGTATTTGTCGCCAACTTGCGGAGCACCAGCGATATTTGAACCTGCCCTTTTCAGATAGATGAACGCAAAACTGGGCACAGAAAATAACTACATACAAGAAAACAATCGTAAAGTTTGTGAGTTGATCTCGATTCCAACAATGTTTGGTCTCAATTCACGCAGATTTTCGAAGTGCTGAGCAAAGAAGCTGGCTTAGCAGAAAAAAACAAAACTCTGTGATGTCTTAGGCAAGTTTAGTGTCAATGGAACAAAGGTAGAAATCAGAAAACCAGAAATATGTTTTGCACTTAGGCAGTGTTTCTTAACCTTTTTCTACCTCAGCACCCCTTTTGGTCACGCCCAAGCAGTCCAGCACCCCCTGCCATTGGCTAACACCTGGTTACTATAAGGATAAAGTAAAGACAAACGTATTCCTTTCACCTTTTACCGCCACATATGTAGCCTTCCCAGCACCCCCTGAAATTGATTTCAGCACCCCAGGTTAAGAAACCCTGCACTAAGGTGTCAGTGGACACGTGGAAATTTCCCTGTAGGCTCCGCAGTACAGACGTGATAAAGTGGCACTGAGGACCACTGCATCAAAAATGTAATACAGACAGGTTGTTAGTTTGCACTTACACTACAGTGAAAACCTAAGTTGGGCCGCACAAAATCTTCGACTGGGCCGCCCGCGGGTCACGGGCTGGACATAGCTGGACTAGACACTAGATTGCTTCTGGCGGCTGACAGGGGGTCATCTGGGATAAAGCGAGATTTCGCTGCCAAACGCTCTGGATTTAACTCGCATAAACCCTCCCCTGAGACGTAACCGTAACAACCGATGATAAAGGAGGAAGTCCGAAACCCCGGTTCATTGCGCTGTGACGCAGCGTGAACAATTCCAAGGTTAATCGTGGGAGGATTACGATTAAATTCGTAACGTAATCGATTGCGATTGACGATTACAATTACCACATGTCTGCTGCCAAGCTTGCCGCCACATATCCAGATGCGCATCGACACACGTGAGTATTTCGTAAGTCAAGCGTGACACTTACTCCGGTCACACTCCGAAAAATGTGACACTGTCACAGCATACGCTCTTACCGGATATCCGTAAGGTCCTTTTTCTCCGTCACTACCAACGGGTCCAACCGGGCCCTGAAAAACACGAACGAACTTTTTAAGGGGCGTTGTCTCGTACTTGGGCACCCGCATGTGACGAAGCAATGAGGAAGGTCCTTGGCACGTAGCAAGTGTTCGCCGGTCACACTCACCTGCGAACCTAATTCGCCTTTAGGGCCTTCAGCACCTTTTTGTCCAGGACTGCCCTTCCTGCCACGTCGACCTTTCCTGTGCCGTTCGCCCTATAATCAAGAATTATACCAAAACGATTGATAAAACAGCATAACACAAAGAAACGATACGCTGAGCGTTGCAAAGTTCTGATGCTACAAACTTGATAAGACCTTTCTGCAGTAACCACTTTCGTCCCAATTTTGCCCAGTGATAAGCTGGTGTCAAAATATGACAAGTTAGGAATAAAGCAAACGCACAGACATGTACGGTTTGAAAACTAAATTAAACGCAAAGTAATTTTATAAATACGATCCATCTGTGATTTCTTCAAAATTTCCTACCTTCCTGCCAGGTGCGCCTTGTGGACCGATGTTGCCTTGAGGCCCGGGGGGTCCCTGAAGTACAAAGTAGAGCAATTTTAAAACCAATTCCGTTCAGATCATGACTAAGGCTCCGGGTCATTGTTAGCACACAATATACCGACAGGTATGTACATTTTCACCAGAAGGTTTCAAACCAGCACCAGACCACTCACCCATGGTCCGCGAGTGCCTGGAAGACCGCGGGATCCCGGTAAACCGGAAGGTCCAGGGACGCCTGGTCGTCCGATTGGACCACAGGAACCTGGAAGGCCGGTGTGTCCCTGCAAAAGACGTACGCTGCAGGGTGAATGAAGCAAAATGGAAGAAACCGAATCTTAGCAACATTTTGGTCAGATACAAAAATAGATGCGCCTCAGAAGATAGCGTCGCACAAGGATTGTTTTAAAAAAGATGTGCTGGCGAACGCATTGATAAACAAAAGCTATCTAAATTTATTTTCAATTCTGGGGAGACCCAGATTCGCTAGGATACGGGAACGTAACAGAATAGGAATTACAGGCACCACTTACTCGGTGTCCAGGAAATCCAGATCGTCCCGGTTTCCCCTGTAGTCCTCTGGCTCCCTAACAAAGCAAAAAACAATCTTTTTAAATAAAAAACTGTGTAACAACGCAGTCAAAAACAGGTTTAAGGCGTTACGATATCGATCGTCCACCGGAGCAACGGCAAACCACCTTGCGCTGCGATGTACACGGTCGTGTATGTGAGGAGGCACCGTTTGCCTAACTTGATCTGCTCATATACTGCAGCCCTTAAGCTCACTATTGTCGGCCGAGAACCGTCAAATGCAACATGCAATTGCTTTACCTTCAGTCCCTCGTAACCGGGCATTCCACGCACTCCGGGAAGTCCCATTTCTCCCTAAAACACAAGAAAACGTTGCAGCGTTTGACGGTGTTGCACGCGAAAAGTAAGGTCAGCATTCAGCACCAAAATGTTCTCTACACTGCAAAAAAACTGTTTTGTTTCGTTTCTAATACGTACGCTTCATCCGGGTGATCTTAATCCAAACAAAACGTAACGGCGTTACCTTTACACCATCAGCAGAAATCTACTACACATTTGACTTGCTGAGCAAATAACATGCTGCACCGCACTTACTTTCGGTCCAACAGCACCGGTAAAGCCGTGGTCGCCTTTATTTCCCTGTAAACGGTCAAAGACATTGTGTACAGACTCACCAGCTGCCTCAACCGGCTTCAGTACTTTTTAAACAAATGCGATTGCATTTGAGGATTGTCTGTTCAAACGAACACTACAACATTTCACGAACAATTTTTTCGCATCTTTCTTTTTCAGCTCGGAAAACCGTTCTAAATGATTTTTTAAACGTTTTTCTTCAGCTAAATCGTAGTATACCTGGCGAACTCCGTACGTGAATTAATTAGCAAAGAACTGATGATCTGCAGCACCACGACAACACGATCACAAAATAATCTTAACCATGGTTTTTTTTTAAGGAAAATGTTATGTACCCGATATGGATCTTTAGGAACCCCATTTTCTCTAATTCTAGGGACCCGATGGTAATTTTCTCTGATTCTGGGGACCCGATTTTCAATTCTAGGGACCCAAATCGGGTCCCTAAAACACCTTTAAAAAACCCTGATCTTAACCATAACCTTACAAATGCTTAACGACGAAACATCGAAACACATCACCGTGCTTTCTCCTTCGAGAGCTACGTACCTTGCCGCCACTGAGACCAACTTTTCCAATAAATCCGATCTTTCCACTGCGACCCTACAGTGTGAAAAATGCTAATTGAGGAAGTGTTATCAGCATAGTAATAACAGATGATTCACGTTAGCAACCACCGCGCAACACACAGAGATTCGGTTGCAAGCGTACTTAGGTAGGAAATTTACGTTTTCCTAATATCTCCCAGAAAAATGAACATCTTCCTTACGACTTTTCAAAGTTTTGACAAAATAAGTGCACGCTATGCTTTCCAAACACCGCTGCTTCATTACAGGTTTGTTTGAATTCTGAAGAGCACGCGCTAATGTCGCTGTTATTGTGCACGCGATATCTTTCACGGGGATGCCCCGTGATGCACTTCCAGACATTACAACTTTTTAAACCGCCAAAGCTACACAACAGCTAAACACATTATTTGCACGGCACCTGAATTAATTCTTACCTGTGGGCCATTCTTGCCGCGAGGTCCAAGAGGACCATCATCTCCCTGAAAAGACAACCTTTCATATGAGGAATGGCACACATCTAAGTTGCACTGAAGACTAAACGGTTAAGCTGACATACGCTTTGGGAAACGTAAGAGAGAAGTTCTTTCGTTCGCATACTAAAAATACAGCTATCAGGACCCGCTGGCACAATATATGCTGCAGCGGAAGGTTTACCAGCTGAAAACTCGGAATGAAATCAAACCTTCCCCTCATCACTAGAGAAAAGATGACTGCAAAGAGAGAAATTAAGGTACTAGCCAGACTGGCGGGAAGGTACGTTAACAACTTTGAATAGCTAACATGCCTTACCGCTATGCTCAGCAGACACCGCATGTTGACAAATTCGAAAATGCCGCTGAGTAACACCAGGATCAAAGGTTTAATGCAAGTTCCAGGTGACAGCGTCTCCCTTGCTATCTCAGAAAGAATTTTTTACTTGCAAGACAAGCTTTGGGTATCAGGCATTTTTATGGATCTTGCTGACAAGTATGAGACTACTTTCGCAAACGCATACTGACAGGTTCGCACGGAGGTCAAACTGCGCATTCAGTGAGACTTGAGTTTGGAGCAACCAAGCCTGTTAAAAGCGCACGTGACGTATTTCATGAATATTATGATAAGTTCCTTTAGTTTCTTTTTCAGTTTGATCTAGCGCAGTTGCCAGCACCTTTTTTTTGAATAAATCAGGCATGTATTGAGCGTTATTCAGAACAGGCACGTCAAAACGAACATATAATGGCGACACTGATACGAAGCAGAATAACACCATCAGTACGCACCATTTCACCGAGTTGGCCGTCTGGTCCGTCGGGGCCGGATGAGCCACGAATGCCCTGCAACACCGCAAAGAATGTGGTGATGGAACATTAAATTTATCCTGACGAATGAGTATTACCGTTGCTTTATGCTGACCTTGAAGCTACAATAACTTGGGGAAGAACTGAGGGAATCTTATCTTCAAACAGCGCATTGCGAACCAGGTTCACAAAGCGGCGATCGCCAACAACTACGAGCGAACAACTGGTTTCGTCCGTTTCGTTGTTTTCAAAACAAAAAAACACGCTTTACGTCGGTCTTCGTCTGACATACGAACTTCCGCTGTATTTCATCGCAGGCCATGCAACATTTACCAAATTTGCGTGGCACTGGACATCTTGCATCCATGTACAAATGACTTTTGGTTCCGTGAAATCTGAACCGTCATGCATCAGTAAATTTTGGTGCCGCTATGTACCGTCGCAAAATATTTGTAAAGTGTAAAGAAAAACGTTTGCTGCAAGTTCTTTAAAACTGTAGTGGGGTGATGCCACTATACCAGCTACGTCCAACCCGCGGCCCAGATAAGGTTTTCGCTGTAGTAAAGTATCCTACATACTGACAACTTGTCCTTATTTTGATAATCTTGAATTTGATATTTTTGTTGCAGGTGATCCTCAGTGCCACTTTATCACGTCTGCTACCACTGCAGTTAGGATTAGAATGCTTTCAGTACATTAGCTTAAGCTAAATTTAGTTTGCCAAGATCAAAGTAAGCCATTCACTGTACGGCCCATATTAATATGTCATTCAATCCGCAAGATAGTGACATATTTTTTGGCTCAGTAAGCCGTTTGGGTTGGACATAGCTGCACTAGAAAAATACTTGATCGCATACCTTTTTTCCAGGCAGACCAGCTTCGCCTTGAAATCCGTGATGACCTGGAGGGCCCTGCGCGAAAAACAGATTTCACTTTTTGCTCTCACAGCAAGCCCGCGAGAAAAACAAAACCGTTGGTCGAATTTCAGCCAATGTTTCTGGGAGGAGTGGACTTTGAGGAGGCCACTCAAAGTAAATGACAATCTTCTAAAAAAGATGTGTTACGCCTGCGTTAAATACCATTTGCATGCAAACATGCAAAGGTCTGTAACGTTTCCTTACCGCACATTGCCGCAATTAAAAGAATGTGGACCTACTCACTATGAGGCCTTGATCCCCCTCATGTCCCGGCTGGCCTTTCTCTCCAACTGGTCCCTGCAAAAAAGTTGCAACATTTGAACGCTCTGTTTTAACTTCAGTCGTCTCGTAACTGGCGGTTTGAAAAATAAGGCCCTTGGTTAGTTCCCACGTGCGCAGCGCTCGCTGCAAACATTTAGGCAAAAGTTTTTTTCCGAAGTGGAGTTTGAGCACCCGATTTGTGCACTTACGTTTTTTCCATTACGGCCAGGAGTACCGCGAGGTCCTTTTGGTCCCGGAGGGCCCTGCAACGAAGAGCGTGTCGATTATATCATGTCGTGCCATACAAACAAAACTCGACCAAAAACGACAACTCACCTTGCGCCCTCTGTCACCACGTTCACCTTCGTTTCCGACGTCACCCTTAAGGCCCTAATTTGTAAAGAAATAAGACGTTAAGCACGAAAACAGCTTTTGGTAATCTCTTGCTGGGCCGTTACAAAAAGAGCCAACTACGGATGAGCACCGCTCAATCTAACCGGTAGCATACGTTGGCCATCAGCAATGCGCTATCGAACCGCAGCCGCTTCTACAATACATCATCCAGCAGTTTTCGTGGAAGCAGATCAGTTTTTAGCATTTCATCGCGTTAAGGATACTGCGGAGAACCAAACATTTCGGGCAACAGTTTTCTTTACGTGATGACGAGCTCTGATATCACGCAACGTTTGCAAACACAATGGTCACGTGACAACTGCAAGCAAGAAAAAAGCTGCAAAGTCACCTTATCACCTTTCTTTCCAGGCAATCCCCGCTGTCCGAATGAACCCTGCCGGAAAAAGCATAACGAGTCAAAAAGACCGGTATTACAGAAAAGCAACACATCAATAATGACCTACCGCTTGCCCAGGTGGTCCCAGCGGTCCCGGCTCACCAACACTTCCTCGGTCCCCCTGAAAAGGAAAATACATGTTTCAAAATGAACGGAAAATACATTACTTAAGCTGACTACAAAAGTCTGATAGGATGTTATTCACTAGCGTAACATCACATTTGCACAAAGCAAAATTGTCACTTTTCTCTTTCTATCCAATTGTTGCGACTGGTATTTTTGAACTTTCTGTTCATTATGTCATTCGTACCGTGTCTCCAGGAAGGCCGAGAGTTCCATGAAATCCAGGTTCCCCCTACGAATATCACAAGTAGTAGTCAGATAAAGGTTTGTATCTACTCACCGAACAAAACGTTTTTTTGTAATGCTGTAGAAAGTCGGGAGAATTTTCAGCCGAAGGTCGATTTAGAAACAAAAACGTTCAAGTTTTTGGCCGTCCAGTGCAACTTATGCTCATGGTCGAAACGAACGATTGAATTTTCTGATTTAGGACATGAATTTTATAAATTTACTTTTGCAGCCCGTCAATTCAACGACAGAGCGAAGATAAGCGGATTTCATTTCTCGGCGTCACGCACTCGCTGACTTGTCACAAGTTGCGTTGATTTACAGCACATGGCGGCACGTATGAAAGACACTGACAGGCACTGCTCGATCGTAATCAACGAACTCATAACGTTTGCTCTTTAAGATGATATAACAAATGTTCACGTAGCGATTTAAAGCTAAAGGTTCTCGATTCACATAAAAATGCACAATGCGCTTATCTGCTTGCCTCCAACTAACATCTTTCCGTCACGAAACACTCGTTTGAACCGGATCCCGACGCGGGATTTATCGTTCGCGTTAGAAGTCCTAGGCGACATTTCCCGCCGATGTTTTTTTTTTTTTCAGAACATGCCAAATTAAACAAGCTATCCAACTTTTTTGCCGGGTTGCCATCAACGGTTTTCAATCTCGGTTACGAGAAGGCCTTTTAACTATGTCGACGGGTTATATGAGGTCCACTGCAGCCGGACGTTAGTTGGGGAGTTCAGTAACGTGTTGGCAAATGCTCGAACTGCGTGACCTTTCAGATAGTTCACACTCGCACCCAGCACGTTTGGAAAAGCAACCGTGCTGTCAATCACAATTACAAATGTAGCATGTTAACTCACGCGAGATCAACTATTTTGCTTGGGGCATATTTTCCTAAAATTTCTAATCTTACTACATTCGAACAAGATTTGAGGCCTGGGGATGCATGGAGTTACGTGAAATCGATTTCCTATTTCTGTTTCAAAAATTTCGAGACTTATTTACTTGACCACTTCAACCAGATTAACAACACCCACATCTTACCTGCAGCCCGTCAATCCCCGGTGGCCCAGAAGCGCCGTGGTCTCCAATCGGACCCTGTTACGAAAGTTTTCACAGCGCTATGATGCTAGTCGCTTGACTGCTTCCAACATATATACATCAGGTTCACAGAAAATACCAGAACTGTCTCATTTGGAGTTCCGTCACTTACCACCAGCGATCGAGTGCAGCGAAAAAGAAAAACAGCAAAATCAGTTGCGTGTTCTCTCGTGCTTTGCATCCAGTGCAAGTCATCGTTAGTTTTTACTGAAATTTTTGTCAATTTCGTTTTACCTTACACCACAACATGCGACACATTCGATAGCATCAGGGGCATAAGAATGGCCTTTTATGAAAATTGATGTTTCTGAAATGTTTATTCTGCGGACAACCGGCGAAACACCGCTTGCTCAGCTTAATCACGAAAAACAATTACTTGATTTTTGTAAAGACGCACACAAAAACCGAAATACACAACACATTTAACGCAAGACAAGGCACCCCGCAAGTAACTGACGACAATAGGTTAAGACGAAAATATCAGGAAAAAAGCGAATACCGGTGGTCCTAACGGTCCAGGAACTCCCATAACCCCTGATTCTCCCTGAAAATAAAACAAACGAGGTAAAAGACCAAGTTAATTCAAAGTTTTTCAACACTTGATTGCAGGAGCGTAAAACACGCATTAAGTACTAGAGTGCTATGGGGAAGTCACTATAAGCTTCGCTGCTTTGGAAAACAAGTAATACTGAGTCTGAACAAAACCGAGGTACAACCAAGTCAGAAGACAAATGCTATGCTAGGTGCGCGTAGTCGGGAAAAAAAATTAATATTTTCGGAACGAAAACTAAATAACCTCTAAAGATCTTACCACGATTCCCGGATGGCCTGGCAAACCGATTGTTCCAGGGAGACCAACTTCACCCTGCAAAAGTATTTCAGCAAAAAAGACTTTGGTCACTCAACGAGCACAAAATACATCGATCAATTAGGAAGACAAGCGATTGTCGCGGCAGCAATCAACCAAGGCCTCCTAGCTTGTTTAGGCGGCTTTGAACGCTGAATCAACCCGCGCAAGACGACGCGATTCATCGTCTAACCCACAGCAGACTACTCTGCTTTTGTCAGTTTTCAAAGTGATAATGAGCCAGGAAGTCCACTGAAAGTCGTGATGCGGATCCGGGGTCAGCGAACATATTATTGCGGCACAAGTACTTTTAATTTCTTGACCCTCGCGCGCAACGAAAGACGCGTGAAAAAAAGTGCACAGCTGTTCACAGACTTAACAGTATGCATTTCACGGATCAGAAACCACGTGTATCGCGCATGCGGAACGATTTGAAGCATGACAACTGCATATGCCACACTTCAAGGCAAAAACACACACACGAACAACTCACCTCTGCTCCCTTGATTCCTCGACGGCCACGGGGGCCAAATGAGCCCTGCGCACATCACGTAAGGTTTAGGAGACTATACGTTACTTCGTCAAGCACTTGTTCACAATCGCTGCTTAAAAACAGATTTTAGGCCCAGCAAAGAACTTGTTTTAAGTTCAGTCAAAATGTCGTTACTAGGCAGTTACAAAGCAACAAATTTTTAGACACTTCTTTCACTGCACCTTCCTGCCGGGATAACCCATTGGCCCAAAATGTCCTGGTTCGCCGGGAAGAGCCTGAGAAAGAAATTCAAATGCAAGTTAAATGTCGCTCATACGCAGATAGTTATTTGACGTGAACACCACTACATGTCACATAGATTGCGTGCGCGGCCTTTTGCGTCATCGTGTAACGTGCAGCCACCTTACACCACCGTTCACCAGCAAGACACAGCGCATATCGTCGTGCAACGGACGAAACGGTGTTGCGCGTATTTTAAACACCGTTCGGAATTGTGTGTTCTTGGTGTGGCAAACCTACACTTTAAGTTATTACGCTGTTATTTGTGTTTTTCTCCTCCCCCCCTATTTGCTATGTTTGTTTCAAGAAAGAGTTTACACACTTGTCACATTCCTTAGGGCAATACTACGGTGGTTACACTCATCGTAATTCACGCTTAGTCCATCAATGCCACGACCCTTCTCACTTGCTCAAAGCAAGATTTAGAACTAAATAAACGTGTACCACATCTTCACAAACACACTAAGTGTGTCTGCGTTGATACTTAAGCTTCATTTCTTTGATTAGACCTTCTTTCAGTCTTCTTTCAAATTAACATGATCTTCAAAAGACATGGTATTATTACCACGACCTCAACATTCTCCATTAGCATTAATCGTGACAAAGTGACTCACCGTATAACCTTGAGGACCACGCGGTCCTTTCATCCCTTTTCCACCCTGAAAGAAGATATCAACGTTTCCATCACATGCAATAGGATTGCTGTTCGCATTACTTTAGGAAGAAAAATCAAACAAGCATCTCAATGGTCGACAAAATTGCTTCTAACTTACATTTTTTCCTGGCGTCCCAGGTTCTCCCATTTCACCGCTTGCGCCTGGGTTACCCTGACCAGCAAAAAAACGGAGTTTTGCACACGCCGTGTAACAGACATTGATTCACAAAACGTTCTAGTTAACACAGCTGACCAAGCAACACAACAGATACGCACGGAGTGTTAAAACTATGAGGCTAGTGCTACACGTCCCAGAGTCAAGGACAGACATTGGCTACCGACGCTCCCAAGTATTTCGATCGTGCACCGAACCTGTATCCATCTTCAATAAAAAAAAACACCTTAAAATTGAACGAACTTTATCTTGCGGCAACGTTCATGTAACAGATAATATTTGCAATAACCCTTAACATGGGGAACACTATATTGGCACCACCACTGTTCGTAGTGTATTCACAGACAAAAAATAACACTGCAAAGCCCAAGCAAAATCTTCATAAAATATGCAACATGAAAGTTATTTTCAACTACTAACTGGGCCCCCACGCATTTCACAACCCTTTGCATCTTAACATCGTTCTCTGCAAGTCGCTCACGATCATTCTATCCAGCAGCCTCACTGGTTTGAAGATATACGTCTTCGACGTTTTTACTGAACTTTTGCAAGAGACCTGTCAATCATCTCATTAAAAAAGAAATCTCACTTCGCCAACAATCGCACTGCGCAAAAACCAGCACAGGAATATTGGTAACTAAGGTACACTCCGTGTCTCAAGAGATCTTGTGAAAACGCAAATGAGGCGTTTGTTCGGCCGCCTGCATCCACTAATCACCACAGCCTGCAACCAAGTTCCAATCACGTGATCTACTGTACTTTTCAGGTGAAGTGTAGACCTAAAAGCGCAACAAAACCCCGAAGTCTGCGATAACCAGGGGCGGAGCCAGACATTTTCATTTGGGGGAGCCACTGGAGGGGCCAGTTTTGCAACAAGGGGAGCTGTCAATGGTCTGTGTAGGACTTTCAGA